>Ga0222654_1000224_pt1 | contig 45124 bp, 39 predicted proteins | sample AntAcemetagen421_FD_179805 | JGI IMG/M metagenome (GOLD analysis project Ga0222654, IMG submission 179805) | Saline water microbial communities from Ace Lake, Antarctica - #421 | ecosystem: Environmental > Aquatic > Non-marine Saline and Alkaline > Saline | place: Antarctica: Ace Lake...
ATAAAACAAGATATAGTGCCCAATGATAGCAGAAAGGCCTATTGTCGCGAGAGTGGAATAAGCTGCACCAGCTACTCCATAGGCGGGTATAGGTCCCCAACCATAGATAAAAAGCGGGTCTAATAAAAAGTTAAGACCAAGACTTACACTGTTAATATATAGAGGTATGCGCACCTCTCCGATACCTCTGAGTAGAGACTGGAAGAGGATAAAGCTAAAATTGAAGACCAGTCCAATGAATATGACTCGCTGAAACAAGTCAGCTTCTGCGAAGATTTCTGGTCCAACTCCTAGCCAAGTCAAAATTTGAGGAGATAGGGCATAGGCTATGCCGGAAAGCACTAAGGACATTAGAAAAACCATGACTATGGTTTGTGTTGCTACATGGTTAACCATTTTCAGGTTTTTTGCACCGGCATATTGGGCGACCAAAATGGTTCCAGCGAAGGCAAAACCAGAGGTGAGCGAGATCAATAAAAAGTTAACGGGATAACTTACCGAGACAGCTGCTACGGCATTGGCACCCAATCGGCCGACCCAAAAAGCATCTACCAATTGATAGCCTGTTTGTAGTAGGTTAGCGCCAATAATTGGAAGGGAGAGGGCAATTAATGCCTTGAGGATATTGCCTTCCGTTAATGATTTCTTGGCCTGCTTCATGGATATCAGCGAAAGTAAGAAGTTCGTAGGAATGATCGACTAAATACTTGATCCATATACATCTGATATTGAAAAGTTCGTGAGTGTATATAGATGGGAGGGATATTCGCTAAGGTAAATGTGATTTTCATCAAATACGGTGATGTCTTGATCCGTCAGGGCGTTGTATGAATTATAGCGGAAGTTTATTGGTCAATTGAATGAATAGTTTATTGAGCGTACCAGGGCCATTCTTTCAGGCTTTTCTGTTATGAAGTTCAATAGTAAAAAGCTTCTGGCAAAGTTGAAGGAAGTAAGCAAAACCGTTGTTCACAAACATTAACAGTAATATACCCGAATTCTTGGTGCTTAAGAAGTGATTTTTCGCTTGTTCTTAATAGTTTTAGCGATCCGAAAGGGTAATTTCCTTATGAAACGATTTGTACTTACCATATTACTTTGCACGACCTGCTTCAATTTTATTCAAGCGCAAAAAACATGGGTGGACGAAGGGGTGTCCATCACTAAGTTAGACACCTTGGGCGATGGATATGAGTCGCTTCGCGGTGCCTTTATTATCGAAAAATCAAGTATTTATGAGGTAATGAACCTGATATTAGATGTAGATGGTTACGACTGGGTAGAAGGTGAGAGTAAATCAAAAATGCTACTGGTAGATCAAAGTGGCTCGTCTTTTACCTTTGATTTCTTTGTTAACATTCCTTGGTTGTTCGTTAAGAAAACTGGACGAGTCAAAGTAGACATCTATCATAAGGATGAAACCTTTTATACCAAGTCTACTCAAATTAGAGACTATGACAGACACGAGGACTATGATTTAGTCGACTTCTATTCCGCACAGTGGAAACTTCAGAAGCTTGGAGCGAACGATGTAAAAGTTACTTATTTGGGCGTGTACCAAGACCAGAAAATGGTCATTAACATTAATAGCATAATTATAAGCCGCATCAGAAAAAGGCTGAATGGAACCTTTCACAACTTAAAGGCTAGGGCAACAGAAAAAGTAAAGCCAGCTAATGCTTTGAGTTGGCCAACAATGCGTGTGGAAGCACTCATTAAAACGGACAGAAAAGACTAAGCGGTCTTTCTATGGATTATTCATGCGCTGGCAAAGCATCAAACTCTGCCTCTTTACTCTTCATCCAATTTTGCATCGCATTAGAATCTGCTGACTTCATTAATTCTGTCATTTTGTTCATTGCTTCAAGATGAGCCATGTCGCTCTTTTGGAACATCTCCATCCCATGACTTTTACTCATTGCTACAATTTCTTCAAAGGAGTTAGCACTAAAGGTTGTGTCACATGCACCGCCCAGTTGTTTGCAAGTCATTGTCTTCATCATTTCTGCTCTTTTGGTATGACTGATTGATAAGGAAGTTGGCTATAAGATGGTGGATATGCAATAGGGAGATCCTTCGCTACGCTCAGGATGACGAAAATTCGACTGAGATTCTTTGTTCGTACTTCCTTCTAATAATGATAGGCTTAGGAGGGGCTAAGTGAGACGATAAGATCAGGAAGGGTACTGATTTAAGCTATTTATTTTAATCGAAAAGCAATTTCATCTCTTCGTTTTCACGCACCAAGTCCCATTTGTCGCACAGGCTGTCAAAATCCTGCTTCATTTCGTTAACGTCTTCAAAATTCATTTCTGGAATTTCTATGCCAATGATTTTTTCTGACTCCCACTTTACTATTTCAGCGAACTGTTCTAGAGTTACTGCAGCAGAGCGTAATGATTGTAGGTTTCTAGCGAGTATTTCCGAAAGCCAAGCTTCTGGTGGTAGATTTTGTATTGATTTAGATTCAGATAATTCGGAAATCGCTTTTCCTGATTTTAGGTTACCGAAAAAACCGTTTTCCAGTTTGAATTTGTTTTCCACTACAAAATGGGCAAAATCGTGATTTGGTAGATTTGGTCCAAGACTAACAGATGTTACGCTTCCATCCTGTCTTTTACAAGTCAGTGTATTTCGTTTTTCTCCTTTAGTAAATACAATTTCCATTTTTGAGCAAAGCTCGTCCAACGCTTTTATTCAGGAAGTTGATTAAAAGTTAGTGGATTAGCAACAGGTAGATCCTTCACTGCACTCAGGATGACGAAAATTTGAGGCTTGTAGCTCAAAACTCACAGCTCGTAGCTCAAAACAGCTATTTAAAAGCCGGAATCCCTGTAATCTCAGCACCTAGGATAAGAAGGTGGATGTCATGCGTTCCTTCGTATGTCAATACTGATTCAAGGTTGGCCATATGGCGCATCATTGAGTATTCACCTGTAATGCCCATACCACCGTGGATTTGTCTTGCTTCTCTCGCAATGTTCAAGGCTACTTCTACTGCATTACGTTTTGCCATAGAAATTTGTGGGGTAGTCGCTTTGCCTTCGTTAAAGAGCTGACCTAAGCGGAAGTTGAGTAACTGCGCTTTAGTGATCTCTGTCAGCATTTCTGCTAGTTTCTTTTGTTGCAATTGGAAAGCACCAATCGGCTTATCGAATTGAATACGTTCTGCACAGTATCTTCTGGCAGACTCGTAGCAGTCCATAGCCGCGCCAATCGCGCCCCATGCAATACCGAAGCGAGCAGAGTCTAAGCACATCATAGGTGCACCCAAACCACTTTTATTAGGCAGAATGTTTTCCTTCGGCACTTTCACATTATCGAAGACTAATTCACCAGTAGTACTGGCTCTTAGAGACCACTTACCGTGTGTTTCAGGCGTTGTGAAGCCTTCCATGCCACGTTCTACAATCAGTCCATGAATTCGACCTTCTTCGCTTTTCGCCCAAACCACTGCGACATCCGCTTTTGGTGAGTTAGAAATCCACATTTTGGCACCGTTCAATAAGTAGTGGTCGCCCATGTCCTTAAAGTTGGTGGTCATACCAGAAGGGTTTGAGCCGTGATCTGGTTCAGTTAAACCAAAGCAGCCTAGCCATTCGCCAGAGGCGAGTTTTGGTAAGTACTTATTGCGTTGTTCTTCATTACCGAACTTGTATATAGGGTACATTACCAATGAGCCTTGCACGGAAGCGGTTGAGCGCATGCCTGAATCGCCACGCTCAATCTCTTGCATAATGATGCCATAAGAGATATAGTCCATACCACCACAACCATATTCAGTCGGGAGTTGTGGTCCGAAAGCGCCAATATCTCCGAATTTCTTCACGATGTCATATGGGAAGTAAGCATTCTCGGCCCAGCTTTCGATGTAAGGAGAGATTTCCTTCTTCACAAAATCACGTACTGCACCGCGCACCATTTTGTGTTCTTCGGTAAGCATGTCATCCATGCCATAGAAGTCAGGGTGCTCAAAAACATCTTGCTTGGCGGATTTTTGGATTTTTGAAGAAGAATCAGTGCTCATAGTGATTTGTTTTCTGAATTAAATGTGATCAATTTTGACCTACTTTTTAACGTATGCAAACGTATGAACAACTCGGAAATCGACCAAGATATAATTGACAGAATTAAGAAGCTGGAGGCTAAGTATGAGGCGATGGGTCAAGATATGTCGTCCTATCTAGATGGTTTGTTACATGCCGACTTCTTAAAATACTGGGATTACATCAATTTAGACTCACTTTTAGGCCTTCAGCAGCCGAAGACCGACTTCCCTGATGAAATGGTATTTATTATTTATCATCAGTCCACAGAATTGTATTTTAAATTGGCGATGTGGGAGTTAAAACAGCTTCATGAGCATGCACATCCTGATGTCAAGTTCTTTACGGCAAGGGTAAAGCGTCTCAATAACTATTTTGAGCATTTGTGCCACTCCTTCAATATCATGACGGATGGTATGGAGAGAGAGCAATTCCTTCAGTTTAGAATGTCACTATTGCCATCATCTGGTTTTCAATCAGGTCAATATCGTATGATTGAAATCGCATCGACTAACTTGATAAATCTTGTCAATAAGGACAAGAGAGATGACATTAGCACAGACTCATCCTTAGAAGACCTTTACGAATCCATTTATTGGAAGACAGGGGCTACCGAGTTGAAGTCAGGTAAGAAGACTTTGACCTTAGAGCATTTCGAAGAGAAATACACAAAAGAGTTTATGCGTCTGGCTGAGGATGTAGCGTCAACTAATCTTAACGAATTATACCTAAGGCATTATGCGAATGCTGAAGGCAGCGAAGACCTGAAAAGCGAACTGCGTAAGTTTGATTTATTGGCAAATGTAGATTGGCCCTTAGCGCACTATCGTTCGGCAGTACGCTACTTGCATAAAGATCCCATTGATATTGCCGCTACTGGCGGAACGAATTGGCAAAAGTATTTACCCCCTCGTTTTCAAGGTGTCATTTTCTTTCCTGAACTTTGGAGCGAAGAAGAGAAAAGGGACTGGGGTAAACATTGGGTCCTTGAGCAACTAGGAGCTAAGAACTAGTTTTAATACTTATCTAAAATAAGGAGGGTAAAGCCCTTCCGTCCTTTGGACACCTTCCACAGGGGAGCACTAATTAGAATTTAGCCATAAATAGGCTACAAATTATGATAAAGACAGTAAAAACCACCTTAAGCCCAGAGCAGGCTTACAATCCTGAATTATTCGAAGAGACCATTCTAAAGAGAGGTCATATTCAATCGCATAATGCCGAGATACGCGCGGTTAAGCGTTCAATAGATGCTCGCTCAATACGAGTGAAAATCAATATTGAAGCAATCGTTGCAGTGAAGGAAGATCTTCCACCATTGATTGACTACAGAAGAGACTATCCAAATGTCGAGAATGCCGATCCAGTGGTGATCGTTGGTTTTGGTCCTTCAGGAATGTTTGCAGCTTTAAGGTTAATAGAACTTGGTTATAAACCGATCGTGATTGAACGCGGAAGCGATGTTCAAAAACGAAGAAGAGACATCGCTGCCATTAATAAGGAGCATATCGTCAATCCAGAATCCAATTATTGCTTCGGTGAAGGTGGGGCGGGTACTTATTCTGATGGAAAACTCTATACGCGATCTAAAAAGCGAGGAGATATCCAGAAGTCACTCGAAATTTTGGTGGCCCACGGTGCTCCCGAAGACATTCTAATCGATGCTCAGCCACATATTGGAACAAACAAGTTACCTAAAGTTGTGCAAGAGATCAGAGAATCAATATTAGGTGCCGGTGGCGAAATCCATTTCGATACGAAAGTGTCAGACTTCATCGTCAAGGAAGAAGAGATGAAAGGTGTCGTCTTAGCAGACGGGAGTAAAGTAGAAGGTATTGGTGTAATTCTCGCTACGGGTCATTCGGCAAAAGATATTTTCCAATTACTTGACAAGAAGAAGGTTTTGATTGAAGCGAAACCTTTTGCCTTGGGAGTAAGAATTGAACACCCTCAGCCATTAATCGACAGAATTCAATATCACTGTGTTACGGATAGAGGGCCTTGGTTGCCGGCTTCTTCTTACGCTCTGGTACATCAAACAAAACACCAAGGGCAGCAAAGAGGCGTTTATAGTTTCTGTATGTGCCCAGGTGGGTTTATCGTTCCGTCTGCAACCGCTCCTGGCGAGGTAGTTGTGAATGGAATGAGTCCTTCAAGAAGGGATTCTAAGTTTGCCAATTCAGGTATCGTTACCGCTATAGAGCTTGAGGATTTACAAGACTATAAGCAACACGGTGCTTTGGCAGGGCTCGTCTTCCAACATGAAGTCGAACAACGTGCCTGTGCCATCGCTGGAGGAACTCAAGCTGCACCAGCACAAAAAATGTCGGACTATATCAATGGCCACGTTTCAGGTACGCTGAATGATACTTCGTATCAACCCGGTCTAGCTTCAGTAGACTTGAGTCAAGTGCTTCCAGAAGCCGTTGATGCACGTTTGAAAGAAGGCTTAAGAGCTTTTGGTAAAAAGATGAAAGGGTATCTGACTAACGATGCACAGATTGTAGGAGTGGAGAGTAGAACCTCGTCTCCAGTACGTATCCCTAGAGATAAAGAAACTTGTGAGCACGTTCAGATAAAAAGACTATTCCCTTGTGGTGAAGGCGCTGGCTATGCCGGTGGAATTCTATCTGCTGCAATGGACGGTGAGAAGTGTGCGGATCGCTTGGTCGAGGCTTATGGGAAAGTGAGTAAACAAAAAGGTGAATAAGAAAGGGAGTTGGAAAGTGAAGTGTTGAGTGAAGGGAGAATTTTTAATGGTGAGTATTGAATTAAGAGTTTACTTTCTCTAGAAGCTAGAAGCTAGAAGCTGATCATCCTTCTCTCATTACTTGAACAGCATCTAATAGGCTCTGAACGATTTCTTGTTCTTCTTCATCGTTGGCTAATGTTTTGGCAATTTCAAGGTATTTATCGGCAGCTTTGTAATCTCCCATAAGTCCTTTTGTGTAGCCGAAGATTGAGTTTAGCTCGAAGTTCTTGGCGTCAATGTCTAATGCTTGCTGAAGGAGTTGAGTAGAAAAGAGTAACATTTCATCCGAAGCATAATTCTCTATAATATCGTATGTAGTAGACAGCGCAAAGTCTGCCTTGTTATCCCTCGAAAGGTGGTTGTTCATGTAAGCATTGACTTCCATTTTATAGCTGTCAAAGTCTGCTCTTTGTGCATAATAGACAGATTTGGTCGAATACCTAGCGCTTGGTAATTGATCTTTTTCAACAAACTCTGGTAGCACTTGACTCACTACGCTTTCTAATAACTCATCATCACCATATTTGATGGCAAGTTGAAGGTTGTCATTGTAGACAGTACTCATGTAATCATTGACTTCATTGACGCCATGCGTTTCTATCATTAACGCTTTGTGGCTAGTAATGTATAGGAATGGATAGCCATCAATTTGATTCTGATGCCTGGCTAGGAGCCATATGTTTTGAATGGAGAGAAAGTCTACTTCTTTTAATTTTGATACGTAGTTTTTAGCGATGGACTTAGCTTTGATTTCATCGGTGCCCTCCAGAATGCTTATTAACTCTAATTGCTCGTCACTTGTAATCAATCCAGAATCGAATTTTGCCTCAAGCTCAGGAAGGGCTTTTATCATGCGCGAGATATCTTTGCCATAGGCTAGGAGTGCTTCGGCTGGTACAAAACCATCAATGACTTTAAAAACTTGGTCGCTGGCAGTCATGAAGAGCATGGTCGGGTAGCCAGTGATACTCAATTGCTGTGCTTTTGGATAACCGAATTCACTTTCGGCATCGAATTTTACATTTATAAAATTCTCGCTGTAATAGTCAACGACAGACTGTTCGGTGTAAACTTCTTTATCCAGTTTGTGACAATAGCTGCACCAGTCCGTGTAGGCATCTACAAAGACTAATTTATTTTCAGCTTTTGCTTGTTCAAAAACGGCTTGCCATTGCTTACTGTTTTCAACCTCAATGAATTCAATTTGAGGAACCAGTTGGGCCATCAGGTTACCGCAAATCAAAAGCATTAGACCAAGTAGGTGAACTTTCATAAATCTCTTATCGTTTCCACATCAACGCTATTGCTCCGCATTGATTATAATTAGGGACAAAAATAGCGAGAAATAGTTTCGAGTGTTGTTAATTTAGGTTAATGGGAAAAACGGTGATTATAGGTAGCGTACCAAAACCATCTAGGTATGCTTATCAAGCAGCTACAATGTTGGAAGAAAGAGATTTCGATTTCATTCCTCTGGGCATCCAAGAAGGTAATGTGCTTGGCCGAAAGATTCTTAATGTTCTTGATAAACCACAAATTGATGATGTCGAGACATTAACACTTTACATCAACCCTAGGCGTCAAAAAGAGTGGTACGACTACATGGTTTCTCTTCATCCAACACGAATAATTTTTAACCCTGGTACTGAAAATCAGGAGTTTAAAATGTTAGCACAAAAAAGAGGGATTGAATGCATCGAAGCATGCACTTTAGTTATGCTTTCAACTGGCGTTTATTAAGGTTTTTTTTCATATATTCGTGGATCATTTTAGGGCCTAATAGACCTGTATTTTTTCAGTTACATCTAAGACTGAATTGGGCCCTTTGAATTTTGTTTTTAAAAAATCTATGAGCGAAGAAAAAGCGAATCAGAATCAGGATTATTCAGCAGATAATATTCAGGTTTTAGAAGGTTTAGAGGCTGTTAGAAAGCGCCCAGCCATGTATATTGGCGATATTGGCGTAAAAGGCCTTCACCATATGATTTGGGAGGTTGTCGATAACTCTATCGATGAAGCCTTGGCGGGTCATTGTGATACTATTTCTGTTACAATTGAGGAAGATGACTCAGTGACCGTACAAGATAACGGTCGTGGTATTCCAACAGGGATTCACCCAAAGGAAAAAAGGTCAGCCCTAGAGGTAGTAATGACTGTACTTCATGCCGGTGGTAAATTCGATAAGGATACTTACAAAGTTTCTGGTGGATTGCACGGTGTAGGAGTGTCATGTGTGAATGCACTTTCTTCTATGTTAGAAGTGACTGTTCACCGAGAAGGAAAAGAGTTCAAACAAGAGTATTCTAAGGGGATACCTCAGTATGATGTAAAAGAAACTGGTAAATCCGATAGTAATGGAACTACGGTCCACTTCTTGCCAGATACGACTATTTTCAACGTAAGTGAATACCGTTATGAAACGGTTGCTTCAAGATTAAGGGAATTGTCTTTCTTAAATTCAGGGATAACAATTCACCTGGAAGACAAAAGAGAAAAAGACGAAGAAGGTAATCTCCGAGGAGACGTTTTTCATTCTGAAGGTGGCTTAGTTGAATTCGTTGAATACCTGGACGAAACGCGCGAAAGCCTTATTGATACTCCAATTTTTGTAGAAGGAGAGAAGAATGGCGTTCCAGTAGAAGTTGCCATGACATATAACACGTCATACGCTGAGAATGTGGTGAGTTATGTAAATAACATTAACACGATAGAAGGTGGTACTCACGTGTCTGGTTTTAGGAGAGCTTTAACACGAACTTTGAAGTCTTATGCAGACAAATCTGGCTTACTCGATAAAGTGAAGATAGAAATCAGTGGTGATGACTTTAGAGAGGGGTTGACGGCCGTTATATCAGTAAAGGTACAAGAGCCTCAATTTGAAGGTCAGACTAAAACAAAATTAGGTAACTCAGATGTTGCCGGAGCAGTAGAAACATCAGTAGGTGAAATTCTAGGAATCTACCTTGAAGAAAACCCAAGGAGTGCCAAGCAGATCGTTTCTAAGGTAATACTAGCAGCACAGGCCAGGCACGCAGCAAGAAAAGCCCGTGAAATGGTACAGCGTAAAAATGTACTTTCTGGTACAGGATTACCTGGTAAACTTGCCGATTGCTCCGAGAAGGATCCCGCCTTGTGTGAAATCTACCTTGTAGAGGGAGATTCGGCTGGTGGATCAGCCAAGCAAGGTCGTGATAGAAACTTCCAAGCGATCCTTCCATTGAGAGGTAAGATTTTAAATGTAGAGAAAGCACAAGAGCATAGAATATATGATAATGACGAGATCAAGAATATGATCACGGCATTGGGTGTGTCATTCGGTACTGCTGAAGATGACAAGGCGCTCAATATGGAGAAGCTACGTTACCATAAGGTGATCATTATGACGGATGCAGATATTGACGGTAGTCACATTCGTACCCTAATATTGACATTCTTCTTTAGGTATATGCGTCCATTGATTGATGCAGGTTACCTATACATTGCGCTACCACCACTTTACTTACTGAAAAAGGGTAAGGATCAGCGTTATTGCTGGGATGAGGCACAGCGTGCTATCCTGACAAGAGAGATGGCGCCTGATGGCAAAGAAGATTCGATAAATATCCAACGTTATAAGGGTCTTGGTGAAATGAATCCTGAGCAATTATGGGAAACTACAATGGCTCCTGCCAACAGAAGTTTGAAGTTGGTGACAATTGATTCAGCTGTTGAAGCAGATCATCTGTTCTCAGTTCTAATGGGCGATGAGGTACCACCTCGTAGAGAGTTCATTGAGAAGAATGCTAAGTACGCAAAAGTGGATGTTTAACATTCTTTATAATATATAAGGAGAGGGGCTTTTAGCCCCTTTTTTTATGCCTCTAAATACCTAAAAGTGCATCCGGAATGTGCTTTTCGTAAAGCATCTGCATAATGCCGTCCTTTAGGCCAATGTCAGGGATTAGGATTTTATTGGCTTTTGCTGCCTTCATAGCACCAACATAAATGTTTCCAGCAGGTACAATCACATCAGCCCTGTCGGGGTTTAGCCTTAGCTTATTGATTTTCTCGTCCTGCGAGAGGTTTTTCAGGTACGCCAGAGTCGGTTCCAAAGAGGCTATATCAGCCAGTCTTTCTTTGGTTGATTTATAGCTTAACTCGTATAGTTTTTGAATATTTCCGCCAGTACCAATGGCTTTGATCAAACCATATTCAGGTTTCAAGTTGGCGTGAATCCAGTCGACCATTTTTTGAGTCTCAAATTGAGTGGTCGTTTGCTCAAGCGTTCGTACAGAACCTAGCTTAAAGGAGTGTGACTTAACGTTCTCTCTGTTGTGAATGATGTTTAACTCGGTACTACCGCCACCTACATCTATATGCAAATAAGTGCTATCGTCTAAGTCTTTCAGTAGCACGTTATTAATGAATCTAGCCTCCTCATTACCATCAATGATATGAATTTCTAGGCCTAAGAGTTCTTCTACTTTTTGAACAATCGTTCGACCATTCTGTGATTCTCGCATAGCCGAAGTGGCACAAGCATAATAGTCATCCACTTCATAGAGATCAATAAGCAGTTTAAAGGCATTCATCAGCCTGAAGAAACGATCTTCTTTCTCTGGACCAATTAATTGGTTCTTAAATACATCATTACCTAGGCGAAGGGGAAACCTTATATACTCGAGTCTTTTAAAAGAAAGCTCACCATCATAGTTAATCACATTGGTGACTTGGAAGCGAATGGCATTGGAGCCAATGTCTATGGCAGCGAGTTTAAGTGACATATTCTAAAGCTATTCATTTGGTATCAGATTATGCAAAGGTTTGCTTAATTCTCGTTAGCAATAAGTTGTAGTATCAATGATCATTGACTTTATTTGTAACGCTTATCAAGAAAGACTGAGGGATTAGGCCCGAAGATGTCTTAGCAACCTGGGTAAAACCTGGTGCTAACTCCTAACCTCAAGCCATTGAGGAAAAGATGACAACAGATGTAGTCTCTATTTTCTAGGTAAGCCATAATAAAGAAGAATGGTAAAAAAGATTCAAGAAGTCCTGAAGGATAGAATATTGGTATTGGACGGTGCAATGGGCACTATGATCCAACGCCATATCTTAGAAGAAGAAGATTTTAGAGGGGAACGATTTAAAAATCACGATCATCCTTTGAAGGGTAATAACGATCTACTTTCCTTAACAAGACCAGATATCATCAGAGAAATTCACGCGCTGTATTATGAGGCAGGTGCTGATATTGCAGAAACGAATACTTTCAGTAGTACTACGATCGCACAAGCTGATTATGCCTTGGAAGATGCTGTTTACGACCTTAACTATCAGTCTGCAAAGATAGCACGCGAAGTTGCGGATGAGTTTACGGCTAGAGAGCCACACAAACCAAGGTTTGTTGCTGGTTCTATGGGACCAACAAACAGAACTGCTTCATTGTCTCCTGATGTTAATGATCCTGGTTATCGCGCTGTAACTTTTGAAGACCTAGTTAAAGCCTATAAGCAACAGGCTGAGGCGCTTTTGGATGGAGGTGCTGATCTCTTGTTAGTTGAAACAGTGTTTGACACCCTAAATGCGAAGGCAGCTGTGTTCGCCATTGAAGAGGTGTTTGAAGAAAGAGGCAAAGAATGGCCTGTCATGGTCTCAGGCACGATAACGGATGCAAGTGGCCGAACACTTTCTGGACAAACAACCGAAGCGTTTTTGGTTTCCTTATCGCACATCCCACTACTAAGCATAGGGTTAAACTGTGCACTTGGTGCAGAGCAGCTTAGACCTTATTTACAAACCTTATCCAAAAAGGCTCCATTCCACGTGAGTGCGCATCCAAATGCCGGTTTACCTAATGAATTTGGCGAATATGATCAATCACCAGAGGAAATGGCTAGCCTGATCGATGGATTTTTAGCTGACGAATTTCTGAATATTGTTGGTGGATGTTGTGGAACAACTCCTGATCATATCAAAATGATTGCTGAAGTAGCGGCAAAACATCGTCCTCGTTCTATTGAAAAATCGATTGAAGCTTAAGTATATGAGTAAAGTTACACTAAGACTTTCTGGCCTTGAGCCATTAATAGTTACCCCAGAATTGAATTTTGTCAATATTGGTGAACGAACCAATGTTACTGGATCTTTGAGGTTTGCTCGTTTGATTAAAGAAGATAGATACGATGAGGCTCTTGAGGTAGCCAGAAATCAAGTCGAAGGAGGTGCGCAAATCTTAGATGTCAATATGGACGAGGGTATGCTCGATGGAAAAGAGGCCATGGTGAGGTTTTTGAACCTTATAGCCGCTGAGCCTGACATTTCGCGTATTCCTATTATGATAGACTCTTCCAAATGGGAGATTATTGAGGCAGGCTTAAAATGTGTCCAAGGTAAAGGTGTGGTGAATTCAATTTCACTAAAAGAAGGTGAGGAAAAATTCATCGAATATGCTAAGAAAGTTAAACGCTACGGAGCAGCCGTAATCGTTATGGCATTCGATGAAGAAGGCCAGGCTGATTCATATGAAAGAAGAATAGAGATTTGTGAAAAGTCATACCGAATTCTTGTCGACAAAGTTAAATTCCCAAAGGAAGACATCATTTTCGATCCAAATATCTTTCCAGTTGCCACAGGTATTGAAGAGCACAATAATAATGCAATGGACTTCTTCCGTGCAACCCGCTGGATTCGTGAGAATCTTCCTGGAGCCCATGTAAGTGGAGGTGTGTCAAACGTTTCTTTTTCGTTTAGAGGTAATAACCCTGTCCGTGAGGCCATGCATTCAGCATTTCTATACCACGCGATCAAAGAAGGCATGGACATGGGGATTGTTAACCCAACAATGCTTGAAGTGTATGATGACATTCCAAAAGACCTTTTAGAAAGAGTAGAAGATGTCTTGCTTAACCGCAGGCCAGATTCAACAGAGCGTTTACTAGAGTTTGCCGAAACTGTTAAGGGAGAAGGTAAGAAACTGGTCAAGGATGACTCTTGGAGAAAGGAATCTGTTGAGAAAAGATTAGAGCATGCTTTGGTAAAAGGTATTGTCGAGTTCATTGAAGTGGATACTGAAGAGGCAAGACAAAACCGTGACAAACCTCTTCACGTGATTGAAGGCCCATTAATGGACGGAATGAATGTGGTGGGAGACTTGTTTGGAAGTGGTAAAATGTTCTTGCCTCAAGTAGTAAAGAGTGCAAGGGTAATGAAAAAGGCAGTAGCCTACTTGTTCCCATACCTTGAGGCTGAAAAAGCAGCTAACAAAGACACTTCTTCTGCACCTAAAGTGCTTTTGGCTACCGTGAAAGGCGATGTTCATGATATCGGAAAAAATATTGTGGGAGTCGTATTGGCCTGTAACAACTACGATATAGTTGATATGGGTGTAATGGTACCTGCAGATAAAATATTAGATAAAGCGATCGAAGAGAACGTTGATGCGATCGGTTTAAGTGGTTTGATTACCCCATCACTTGATGAAATGGTTACTGTTGCGAAAGAGATGGAACGCAGGAATATGAAGCTTCCTTTGATGATTGGAGGTGCAACAACTTCTAGAATTCATACGGCTGTTAAAATTGACCCAGTGTATTCAGGCTCTGTTGTTCATGTGTTGGACGCATCCAAAAGCGTGCCTGTGGCAGGTGAATTGATCAGTAAAGAGACCTATGATCAATTTCTTGTAAAGACTAAAGAGCAGTATGCAAAACTAAGAGTGGATCATGCCAACCGTAAGCAGATAAAAAACTACTTGCCTTTCTCTCAAGCAAAAGCAAATAAGACTAAGGTCGACTGGGAAAATAAGGAGTTTGTTACTCCTAAAGTACTTGGTAACCAGGTGTTCAAGGATTATTCAATAGCAGAAATTCGCCCATACATCGACTGGACCCCATTCTTTAATACATGGATGTTGAAGGGTAAGTATCCCGCAATTTTCGACAATCAAGTGGTAGGTGAAGAGGCCAGAAAGCTTTATGACGATGCTCAAGTAATGTTAGACGAGGTTATTCAGGGGGACTTACTCTATGCAAATGCTGTTGTTGGACTTTATCCAGCGAATGCTATTGGTGACGATGTCGAGATTTATACAGACGAAAGTCGTTCAGTGGTCTTGACCACCTTGCATATGCTACGTCAACAGGGTAAGAAGGGCTCGGGCTTGCCAAATCTATCTCTAGCTGATTTTGTTGCTCCAAAAGACACTGGTAAACAAGATTATATGGGTGCATTTGCAGTTACAGCAGGTGTTGGTATTGAAGCGCTGGTTGAGAAGTACGAAAAGGATCATGATGACTATAATTCAATCATGATCAAGGCAATTGCTGATCGTTTAGCTGAGGCATTTGCCGAGCTTATGCACGAAAAAGTACGTAAAGAACTTTGGGCATATGCAGCCAATGAGGCGCTTGACAGTGAAACGCTTATTAAAGAAGCTTACCAAGGGATTAGACCGGCACCAGGTTATCCTGCATGCCCTGATCATACTGAAAAAGAACTTCTTTTTGATCTTTTAGAAGCTGAAAAGCATACGGGAATTAGTTTGACGGAGTCGTTTGCCATGTACCCAGCTTCTTCAGTGTCTGGCTTTTACTTTATGCATGAGGAATCTAAATACTTCGGCCTTGGTAAAATCGAAAAGGATCAAGTAGTGGATTATGCTGCCCGTAAGGGTTTTAGCATAGAAAAAGCAGAAAAGTGGCTCGCACCTAACTTGAGCTACGACATCTAAACTTATTATCATACGCATTGAATTAAGACTAACATGAAAGTCACAGACCATATAAAAAACGCCAAGGGTAAAACCTTATTTAGTTTTGAGATTCTCCCTCCGGTTAAAGGAGAGAGTGTTCAGAGTATTTTTAATGCGATAGATCCATTAATGGAATTCAAACCTCCATTCATAGATGTGACGTATCACAGAGAAGAGTATGTGTACAAAAAGCGTGAAAATGGGCTTTTAGAGAAGGTTTCTACTCGCAAGCGCCCAGGTACAGTTGGTATTTGTGCGGCTATCATCAATAAATATGGTGTTGATGCCGTACCTCACATAATTTGTGGAGGCTTCAGCAAAGAAGAAACAGAGAATGCATTGATTGATCTAGACTTCTTGGGGATTGACAATGTATTAGTCTTAAGAGGAGATGCCATTAAAACTGAAGGGCGCTTCGAACCAGATCCTAATGGACATGCCTATGCCAGCGACTTAATGAAGCAAGTACTTGATTTGAATGAAGGGGCTTATCTACACGAAGAAGTGAAGCAGAACAAGACGGATTTTTGTATCGGAGTGGCAGGCTATCCTGAAAAACATTTTGAGGCACCAAGCCTAAAATCAGACTTGAAGTACTTAAAAATGAAGGTAGACATGGGGGCAGAGTATATTGTAACTCAAATGTTCTTTGATAATCAGAAGTATTTTGATTTTGTAGATAAGTGCAGGGAGAATGGAATTAATGTACCTATCATTCCAGGGTTGAAACCAATCACAACACTCAAGCAAATGAATGTACTTCCAAGTATTTTTCATGTAGACTTACCAGATGACCTTGTTGATGGTCTAGATGGTTGTAAGGATAATGCAGCAGCCAGAGAAGTAGGTATTGAGTGGGCCATTCAACAATCAAAAGAGTTGAAAGCAGCTGGTGTTCCATGTTTGCATTATTATACAATGAGTAAGTCTCAAGTAACTAAGCGAATAGCCGAAGCGTTGTTTTAGAGCATTATGAAGTTACGCCATATCCTTCAGCGCATTCACGAATACATATAACTCATTGGTATTGGTATAAACGTTAGGTGTGATGCGGCAACCTTGAACACCACCGCCATCAATGGCTACTGTGAAGATTTTATACTTGTCTAATAAGGTTTTAGCCATTTCCGCAGGCCTCATGCCTTTTATACCCACATTCGCGATGCCACAAGAGCGATGTCTTTCCTTTGGCGTATTAACGATAATGTGGTCTAGTGTTCGAACCTGATCTGTCCAATAGTTTTGTAGAAACCTCAAACGAGCTTCTTTTCTATCCGTTCCAATAGTATTGTGGTAATCTATCGCATTGGCAATCCCTAAATCGGTATGGCATGGATGAGTACCCGTATGGTTCAAACTTGAAATGTCAAAAGGATCACGAGGTGCTTCGGCAAACAAAGGCCAAACCTTAGGTATGTTCTCTTTCTTAACATATAAGAATCCTGCACCAAGTGGAACACTCAGCCACTTATGTAGACTGGTGCCATAGTAGTCACAATTAAGGTTGCTTATTGAGAATTTAAAGTGTCCAAAGGCGTGGGCACCATCTACCATCACATCCACTCCTTTGGCGTGAGCCATATCACAGATCTTTCGAACAGGAAGAATGTGTCCCGTCACATTAATGATATGACAGACCATCAATAGGCGTGTTTTTTTGGTGATCGCTTGTTCGTATACAGCGACAATCTCTTCATCATTTTTTGGATGGAGCGGAACATTAATGGTTTTCGTTTTTACGCCATATCTCTTTTCAACCAGTTTGAACATGTTACGCATGGCACCATAGTCTGTGTGCGCCATGATGGCCTCGTCTCCAGGGTTCCAATGTAATCCGCCAATCACGGTGTCCAGCGATTCGGTTGTGTTCCTAGTGATAATTAATTCGTCAGCATCACAACCAGCCATTTCCGCTAGCTTGGCTGCAATCTTCTTTTTGTTATCCCATTGCACTGTACGCATGTAATGAGAGCCTTGGTAGTTCAGTTCTCTTACATGATTGATGAAGTGTTCAAGTGTATCTTGGGGGAGAAAACAATAGTAACCGTTCTCTAGGTTTATATAGTCTGGTTTGAGTTTGTAAGTAGCTCTGATTTGCTCCCAGAAATCTTCATTTGAAGCTAATTCAGTAGGTGATTGATGTGCTACTGAACTAATCAGCGTTTCTAGCTTGGTGATGAAGGGTGATGCAGTTAGGCCTAGTAAAGAGGCTTTCTTTAAGAAGTCACGTTTGTTCATATGCCTTGTAATTCACAATAAGTTAGTGGAAATCATTCTTGTATTTATCTAAAGCTGCCCAAAGTGGGTGTAGTCGTTGATATTGTTTCCGACTTTGCTCATTACTCCAAGTGCTTCAACAAGCCTTCAAAGTAAAGCTAGACGTAACACTTCTTTAAATTTAATTAGCCTACCTTTGTGGCTCACCCGGAAATGGAGCTTCAATAAAAGTTGTCATTTCACAAACAACTTTTATGACATTCGAATCCTTAGGTCTATCGACCTCATTGCTACATGCAATCAAAAAAGTAGGGTATACTAACCCTTCACCAATTCAAGAAAAGGCTATTCCAGTAATATTAGATCGTAAAGATGTATTAGCATCTGCACAGACAGGTACTGGTAAAACAGCTGGTTTTGTATTACCAATTCTCCAGATACTATCTGAAGAAAAGCAATCAAAAAGAAAACAAATTCGTTCTCTAATTTTAACGCCAACAAGAGAGCTAGCAGCTCAAATTCAGGAGAATATTGTTGGGTATGGAGAATTCCTTCATTTAAACTCTACCGTAATTTTCGGTGGCGTTAAACAAGGAGCTCAGGTTAAGGAACTCAGAAATGGTGTAGACGTCCTAGTGGCAACACCAGGTCGGTTATTGGATCTACATAACCAAGGGCTTCTCTCATTGGCTCACGTACAAATATTTGTCTTAGACGAAGCAGATCGTATGTTAGATATGGGATTTCTCCGAGATATTAAAAGAATCATGGGGCTCATTCCTGATAGGAGACAAAACCTATTGTTTTCTGCCACTTTCTCTAAAGAGATCAAGCTATTGGCAGGATCTTTCATGAGAGATCCAGTTTTAGTAGAGGCTACACCAGAGAATACAGCAGTCGAAAAAATTGTACAGAAGATTTATCGCTTGGATAAGGCTAAAAAGTCTGACTTTCTGCTTAAGCTAATCTCAGAAGGTGACTGGCAACAAGTGCTTGTCTTTTCAAAAACCAAGCATGGAGCCAATCGATTAAGTAAGAGGCTTGATAGCAAAGGAATTAAATCTGCCGCAATTCACGGAGATAAAAGCCAAGGGGCACGAACAAGTGCTTTAGCAGGCTTCAAAAAGGGGGCTGTCAGAGTGCTTGTGGCTACTGATATTGCTGCTAGAGGCTTAGATATACCTTTACTACCTCATGTAATTAACTTTGACTTACCTAAAGTCGCTGAAGACTACGTGCATAGAATTGGAAGAACTGGTAGAGCTGGAGCCAGTGGCGAGGCAATTTCCCTAGTTTCTAGTGAAGATGTGCCTTTGGTGCGTGCTATTGAAAAGTTACTAGGAGAAAATATTCCATCTGAAATTCCTCAGGGTTACAAATTGACCGATCAGGCTGTTCCTGAAAAGACAAAGAAGGAACCACTACAATGGAAGAAAAAGAGTAATAATAACAACAGTCAAGGGAGTAACAAGGGAGGTCAAGGAGCTCACAAAAAACATTTTGGCAGCTCAGAGCAAAAGCCTAGACGAAGTAAGAGGCGCTATTAGTATCTCTACTTTGTTTAACTAAATTTAATAAAAATTAAACAAAAATAGATATATACGAGTTGTAAGACTAAACCGAAAAACCGTGTATATCTCAGTTCAACCAGTTGCAATGACCTCCACAATTGAAAATAAGATTGGCTATCTGCTTGCGGAAAGAAATAAGGAGGCAATTGAGTTAGTTTTTATCCACTATGGATCACTTCTTCTCAATGTGATCAACAGAGTCCTTCGCGATGATGCAATGTCCGAAGACGTTTTACAATCAGTTTTATTGAAAATATGGCAGAATGGCCATAATTTTGACCCGTCTAAAGGTGCTTTGTTTACATGGTTAGTGCGTGTAAGTAAGAACGCAGCCATAGATAAGACTAGAACGAAAGATTATCGACTTACTCAGGAATCTAAAAATGGTGTTGAAGTCGTAAGTATAGCAGAGAGTGTTGCTGGTGATGATGACATGGAATCGCTTTATGCGAAGCAATTGATAGCACAGCTTCCAGAAGAGCAAAGAATGTTAATCAATATGTCCTTTTTTGAGGGATATACCCATAAAGAGATTTGTGAGAGATTAGATATGCCTCTTGGGACAGTGAAGACTAAAATAAGAACAGCAATAAAACACTTGAGGACGATTATATAATGGATATCCAAGAGTATATAGCATCAGGAATATTAGAAGCATACCTTGCTGGAGAACTATCTGCCGCAGAAATGCGTGAGGTTGATCGCGTAGCGGACAATTATAATGAGGTTCGTATCGAACTGGATAGCTTGAGAGAGAGTCTAATCAAGTATGGTGATGTCGAGTCGAAAGCGCCAGATGAAAAAATATTAGAAGGAGCCTTAAATGCCATTACCGAGATAGAAAAGCAAAAGTTTTTGAATGTCCTTAATGATGAGCCTGAGTTAAAAATTAAACGCGTTAATATTGTTCCGGTTTGGACAATTGCCGCTAGTATTTTATTGTTTATAAGTCTAGGTTTCAATTATATCTTTTACTCACAGTTCAAAAGTACTAAAGACCAATTGGCTTCATTAGAGTCGAATCAGACTTCCTTAGCCAATAGAGTAAGTGATTCTAACCAACAGCTTGAATATGCAGAATTGAGGATTGCTCATTTGATGAGTGAAGATAATATTCATATTAAAATGGATGGGCTTGATTTAGCTCCTGAGTCTTTTGCCAACGTATTTTGGAATAAGAAAAGTAATTCAGTTTTTATCAGTGTAGATAACCTTCCAGAGCCTCCGCATGGACATCAGTATCAGCTATGGGCAATAAAGCCAGGTTTAGCACCTATTGATGCAGGAATTTTTGATCATAGCCAATTAGTTCAAGAACTCAAGGTTATCAAAGGAAACGTAGTAGCCTTTGCTGTGACCCTAGAAGTAGAGGGCGGAAGTCCAATTGCTACAGTCGATAAAACTTTTGTTAAAGGTTTTTTGAAAAAAAGTTAACACTTCTAAATCCAAGCCGCCTTGGCAGGTCGTAAGTAGAGTAGTTTAAAACAAAAATAGAAAATTATCCAATTATGAAAACTCAAAGAATACTAAGATCATTGACTGCAACTATGTTTGCATTCTTATTAACAGTATCTGTTGCAAAAGCTCAGTCTAAAGACATCGTTGAATTAGCAGTAGGTGCTGACAACCTAAAAACATTAGTAGCAGCAGTAAAAGCAGCTGGTTTAGTAGAGACTCTACAAAGTGCAGGCCCTTTCACTGTATTTGCTCCAACTGATGCTGCATTCGCTGCACTTCCTGCTGGAACATTAGAAATGCTTTTGAAGCCAGAGAACAAAGACAAATTAGTAGCTATCCTTACTTACCATGTTGTTGCTGGTAACGTAATGTCAACTGACTTAAAAGAAGGTATGCAAGCTTCAACTGTACAAGGAAGCAAAGTAACTGTATCTCTAAAAGGTGGTGCTAAAATCAACGGTGCTAAAGTAATCGCTGCTGACGTGAAAGCTTCAAACGGTGTTGTACACATTATTGACAAGGTGATTTTACCACCTAACATGTAAGCGTTAATTTTAAGGTTAAAAGGGCTCCGACTTGTCGGAGCCTTTTTTGTTTTATACCATTATGAGATGAATCCTTTGTGTACTGATATCTCTTGACTAAACTTGGGTAATGAAAATTATTGAGTGCCCAAGAGATGCGATGCAAGGTTTGCACGACTACATTCCAACAGAGAAGAAGGCCATGTATATCAATCAACTCCTTAAAGTTGGATTCGATACGATTGATTTTGGTAGCTTCGTTTCACCTAAGGCAATACCCCAGCTAAAAGATACAGCCGAAGTCCTTGAACAATTGGATCTTACGCGTACGAAATCAAAACTTCTAGCCATCATTGCGAATTTGCGTGGGGCAGAAGATGCCATTCAATTTGAAGAGATTGATTTCTTAGGTTTTCCATTGTCTATTTCAGAGCAGTTTCAAAAAAGAAATACGAACAAATCAATTGCAGATGCACTGAACACAGTCGCTGATATTCAAAACCTTTGCCATAAGCACAACAAGACCTTAGTTACCTATATTTCAATGGGATTCGGCAACCCATATGGAGAGGCATTTAATGAGGAGATCGTAGCAGGCTTTGTTGAGAAACTAGCTACACTCGGTATTAAGATCATTAGCCTTTCAGACACAATAGGAGTTGCCGAGCCAGGAGTGATCAAAAGAATATTTAGTACTAGTATCAATACTTATCCAGCAGTTGAGTTTGGTGCTCATTTTCATTCAACGCCTGTTAAGACTTTAGAGAAACTTGAATCAGCCTATCAAGCAGGCTGTAGACGTTTTGATACTGCTATTAAGGGCTTTGGAGGTTGCCCAATGGCAAAGGACGACCTGACAGGTAATGTTGCCACTGAGCGGTTAATATCGTATCTGAACTCTATCGAACAAGCAACCGGTTTAGATAAAGATGCGTTTGATAAGGCGATGCTGATGAGTTTGGATGTATTTCCTCAAAACCAATGATGATGAAGTTGAAGACCCTTCTTATTGTAATGATGCTTTTTGGCCTTGCGGTTAGTCTAAGGGCGCAAGATGAACCTGTCTACATAAGCCAAAAGCAAATTGTACGTCATGTCAATAGAGCGGGGGATGGTTTGAGAAGTGGTAGACCAGACGTATTTGACATTGATGCTCAAAAGTTAAATGATGGAATTGCTCGAATCATGAACCAAGCGATTGATTCAATGGCTTTTCCAGGAGGACAAGTCTTAATTGCCAAGAGTGGCCTTGTTTTTTATCATCAGGGTTTTGGCTATCAAACTTATGATAAGATCAACCCAGTAGATACTACGGATATCTATGACCTCGCTTCAGTTACAAAAACTGCTGCTTCAACACTGGCTTTGATGAAGCTATATGATAAGGGCTTGTTCGATCCCGATAAGACTATGGGAGATTACTTCCCTAAGGTGGCAAAGGGCAAGAAGAAGAACTTGGTCATGCGCGATGTATTGGCGCACCAGGCAGGCCTCAAAGCATGGATTCCGTATTGGTCAGAGTCACAAAGGCGCAATGGTAAATACAAGAACAAAACGGTGAGCAAAGATTCATCCGCTAACTACCCATACCGTATTTCGGAGACTGGATTGTTTATGCACAAAGACTTTATTGAGAAGAAGATTTACAAGATGATCCGTAAGTCGAAAGTGAACAAAGACAAAAGGTATGTTTACTCTGGATTGTCATTCTACTTAATCCCCGAATTAGTGAAGCGACTTTCTGGAAAATCTTTCGACCAGTTCCTTTATGATGAGTTTTATGTCCCGTTAGAAGCGAGTACGCTCCGTTTTAATCCGAAAGATGAATTTGACTTGGATAAAATAGTACCAACTGAAGTAGATAGTTTCTTTAGGATGGAAGCCCTACATGGTGACGTCCACGATGAGGGAGCCGCAATGATGCGTGGTATTTCAGGTAATGCTGGCCTATTCAGTCGAGCAGGTGATTTGGCCAAAGTTTATCAAATGCTTTTAAACGGAGGGAAGTTCGATGGGAAGACTTATCTAAAAGAATCGACTATTAAAGAATTTACAGATTGCCAGTTTTGCGAAGTAGGAAATAGGAGAGGCTTGGGCTTTGATAAACCTTTGGTTGAATATAACGCAGATGTGAGTAGCGTGGCGAAAGGGGTAAGCCCAGAAAGCTTCGGGCACACAGGCTATACTGGGACTTTAGTTTGGGCAGATCCAGCAAATGATTTACTGTTTATATTCCTTTCTAACCGAGTTTACCCCTCCAGGAACAATAGTAAAATCTATCAGCTCAATGTGAGACCTAATATTCATAATCTGGTTTACGAGCTCCTTAGGGTAAAAGAAGGCACCTACACGATGGGGATGCATTGGTAAAAGCTTTCTAACCCTCGAATTAATTTTGTTTTTCAATCATTATGTCATAAAGCCTTTGACTCAATTCATAATCAGGATGAAACATGATATAATCCATTCGGTTAAACATCCCTTCTTTCGCATTTGATAATAAATCTAAAAGAATGTCATAGTTTAGTTCAGTTGCCAAATTGATAGCTTCCTGTTGTATATCTAGATAGATTCTATATTGGATTTCTTTAACCAGAATTTCTATTCGATCATTATATGTCAGTTCTACTTCAAGTAAGAATTCATATTTTTCTTGTGCTACAAGCTTATCATAAATCGCTTGGGTAGCATTTTTCAATGAATCGCGTTTGAAGTTAAATTCCTTATCAGAAGGCACAAGTGCATTTGCTATTGCGTCTATGTCAACCTTTCCGATTTTTTTAGAAGTTATTATGAGCTGCTTTTCATTGGTAATTCCATTCATTTTATCTAGAACTAAATTGGTGATGTCGTTTTGTTCCAACCCTTTCAGCACTCTTTTGCTTTTATCAGGGTACTTAGGTCCAATAATAGCTTTACCATTACTGTCAAAGATGACGCCAGTTTCAATTTCCCTGAAATCAGTAGTATTCAGGATCAGGTCTATTTGATATTGATCAATAATAGTTCTTATAGCAGGTTCCAACTTTGCCATATGCGCTATTCGTGCGCGTTCAACTTTAGCATTATACATTTTCTCATTGGCTCCAAGCTGTTCATCCCGTAGCTTCCAATACTCTTTATCTTTTAATTCTTGTTCGTTCCTTAATTCCTTCAATTTGGCCTCCATTTCTGGTGTACCATTGCCATACGTAATTGTAATACTGAGGCTCTGGATTTTGTCCTTCAAAGGCTTCATTTCAATCGAATGTTCCCCTGCCTTTGTTAACGTTATCTCGTTAAGGCCTGTATCTTCTGGTTTTTTGAAGTCGACTTTAGCGTAATCAAGAAAAGCAATATTCAAACCTTCCGGTACCGAAAACTCCGATTCATCATTGCCATTAATTTTGTTATAAACCGGAAATGTGATACCCATACTTGGCTTACTGTATAAGACTATGGAGTTGGATAATTCCGCATGACTACCAATTATGAAATCCAAGTTTTGTTCAGTAACAAATTGAGACAACAAGAAATCAACCTCATTAACGTAAGCGGGAGTTGCTCCAAAATCAGGTTGCTTTTCTATTGGTTTGGTCATTTCTTCATTCAAGTAAGAAATGAGTTTCTTGGCTTCCTCAATACCAGCCCTTGTTTGGTCATTCCCTTGGCTTTTATTGATGACTACTTGAAGGCTATCTATGATGAACTCTTGCCTTTCAATGATAATCCCAAATTGGTCTTGGTGAAGTTGTTTATATTTTTCAAATACCTTACTTGTCAATCTGAGGTCTTCAGAAATTACTACACCGACTTTTTGAGCACTTAACTGTTGTGCACAAGTAAGAATCAAGAAAAGGATGGTTGTGGTTTTTTTCATTAGATAGGTGTTGTTTTGACTTTTTGATCAAAGGATATGCCAGAGAGGATAGGCTTAGAAGATATATTAGAAAATGAACTTGGTGATTAATATATACATCAAAGATAAATAAAAAAATAGTTTAGCTTAAATTCATTCGAGATGAAAGCTTGATTTAAAGCTAAGATTTGGTGCCTATCCACTGACCCTTATCACCCCAATCGATATTCCTTGCCTGGAAGTGGTTTTATAATACCATCAAACTCCAATTGTAATAGGATAGACGCCAGTTGATTCAGAGGTATCTGGCTTTGCCAACTTAAGTCATCCAAATTCATTTGCTGGCCATTTGCCAATAACGTGTCCACCACCTTCTTTTCTCTTCCAGTTAGCTTACTAAGCTGGTTCACAAGCATCTGAACTTTCTGCTCTGTCTCTAAGTCCCAATTCAGAGATTCAACAACATCACGAAAGCCTGTATAGATAGCTGCTTTAAAATTTCTAATTAACTGATTACAGCCTTCGGAATTTGATTTATCTAACTGACCAGGTACTGCGAAAACGGGTCTTTCATAGCCATGAGCGATATTCCCTGTGATCAAAGCACCACCTTTCTTTGCTGCTTCGACTACAATCAATGCATCAGAAAGTGCGGCTATGATTCTATTTCTTGCTGGAAAGTGCCTAGGGTCTGCCTTTGTACCTATTGGGTATTCGCTTACGAGGCCTCCATTTGCAAGCATCTTCTTCGCGGTAGCTCTATTGCCAGCAGGATAAACAGCGTCAAGTCCACAAGCCAATACGGCTATAGTAGGCAAGTCTTCGGCTAATGCCGCCTCGTGTGCCCTTACGTCTATCCCGTAAGCTAAGCCCGAAACTATAGTTGGTTCATTTGATTTGGCATCGGCAACAATCGCATTGGTAGTCGACAAGCCATAATTTGTTGCTTTTCTAGTTCCAACCACTCCAATCGTCTTCTTGGGGTTTAGCACTACATTACCTTTACTATAAAGCACAATGGGGGAATCTGGTACTTGCAAAAGTCTCTTTGGATAACTATCATCTTTATAGCAATGAATGGAGATGTCAGATTTGATTGACCGCTCAATGACTATATCTGCTTGTTTTAGGAGAGTTGCTTCGTTGGAAAGGAGTGAGGAGAGTTTGTTACCGAAGCCGTTGATCTTTGCGACTTTTCCTGTTGAAGCTTTGAATACTTCTTCAGTGCTCCCGAAATGGTTAATGAGTTGCTTGGCTAGAATAGGTCCGATGCCTGAGATGAGAGATAGCGCTATCTGATGGCGCTGCTCTGGGTTCAAGGCAGATTTCTTTTCATCTCTTCGAGGAAAGAACGAACTCTCTGAAGAGATTCAACCAATTCCGCTGTATCATCAATACTATCCTTACTACTTTTGATATGGTCTTGCGCACCTTGAAGGGTATAGCCTTTTTCTTTTACCAGATGGTAAACCAGTTTGAGTTTTTTTAGATCGTCTTGTGTGAATTTACGGTTGCCTTTCGCATTCTTTTTGGGCCTTATGAAATCAAACTGAGTCTCCCAAAAACGAATCAAAGAAGTTGCAACGCCAAGCTCTCTAGCTACCTCACCAATGGTGAAATATTTCTTGACAATAGGCTTCTCTTTGTACGGCATATCAGAAAGTTACAAAATATGTTGAAAGAATAACTTTAATCCTTAAAGATTAAATGTTAACCACTACAAAAGAAATTATTACCGGTTAGAATATGAGCCGAGCGACTGGTTTTCTATAGAAGAAAGTCTTAAGATTTCTTCGAATTCCTTCGCGTCAAGATCTTTATAGAAATAGTAAACTGGGTTGGCTGCTTTTCCATTTACGTGTACTTCGTAGTGAAGGTGAGGGGCTGTAGATTTACCTGTATTGCCTACATAGCCAATAATATCACCACGCCTAACCTTCTGGCCATTTTTCACCTCGAACCTACTCATGTGGCCATAAAGTGTCTCGAATCCAAAGCCATGATCAATCTTGATGTGATGGCCAAGTCCGGTATAGTCTTTTCTAGCACGGTTAACAACACCGTCAGCTGTAGCGTAAACAGGAGTACCTCTTTCAGCAGAGAAATCAGTGCCATAATGCATTTTCTTGACCTTTAGGATAGGGTCTAGTCTTCGCCCAAATCCAGAAGAAAGTCTTCTTAGCTCTTTATTCGAAACTGGCTGAATGGCAGGCATCGCAGCATAATACTCTTCTTTGTTTCTCGCTAAGTCCAATACCTCGTCATAGGATTTGGTCTGGATGTATATTTTTTTCTTAACTCTATCAATTCTTTCCAGCGTACCAACTACTAAGTCTTTGTTGTCAAGATCACTCTCGAGGAGGTTACGATACTTCAACACGCCACCAGAACCGGCTTCTCTTATCGTACTGGCAATTGGCTCTGCTTCGAATACTGTACGGTAAACGTTATCATCTTTCTCTTGCAAAACACCCAGCATATTGTCCATGCTAGTTAATTGTTCCTGCATAAGGTCGTAATAGAGCTTTAGCTCCTCATTTTGCTTGTTGAGGGCCATTTCTTTAGGTGACTCAAAGTACCTAGAAAGCACCACTATGATACCTATAGCGAGTATCACGGCCAAGGAAGTAAAACCCAGCGCATTGATGATTACATCGCTTTTCTTCACCTTAACTCGCTCGTATTTACAAGTCTCGGTATCGTAGTAATATTTTATTTTAGACATTAAGAATCCTTTTTGAAATTCTCCTAATTTTGTGCCTTTGCATTTAGTTGCTTAGACCCTACAAAATTAATAAAATTAATCAAACGTACTTTAGCAGATAACAGTTCCCGTATGCAGTCGAGAGAGATTAGGTCAAAGTTTATTGAGTTCTTCGAAAAGAAGGGGCATAAATATGTGCCATCAGCACCTATGGTGTTGAAAGGTGACCCTACATTGATGTTTACCAATGCTGGAATGAATCAGTTTAAAGATCTTTTCTTAGGGAATACTAAGGTTGATTACTCACGCGCTGTGAACAGCCAGAAGTGTCTACGCGTTTCTGGAAAGCACAATGACCTAGAGGAAGTAGGTATTGACACCTACCACCATACCATGTTCGAAATGCTAGGAAACTGGTCGTTTGGTGATTATTTCAAAGAAGATGCGATTAATTGGGCTTGGGAGTTATTAACCGAAGTATATGGCTTGCCGAAGGACAGGCTTTATGTGACGGTTTTTGAAGGAGATAAATCAGATGGTCTTGCTTTTGATCAGGAAGCATTTGACCTATGGAAGGCATTTATTGATGAAGCACGTATTCTAAATGGTAATAAGAAGGATAACTTCTGGGAAATGGGAGAGACAGGGCCATGTGGACCTTGTTCCGAGATTCATATTGACCTAAGAACAGAAGAAGAAATGGCGAAGGTGCCAGGTAAAGACCTCGTCAATATGGATCACCCGCAAGTGGTTGAGGTGTGGAACTTGGTATTCATGCAATTCGATCGCAAGTCGGATGGGCACTTGGATGAGTTACCTGCTCAGCACATCGATACAGGGATGGGCTTTGAGCGCCTTGCAATGGCGCTTCAAAAGAAGTCATCCAATTACGACACGGACATTTTTATGCCACTGATCGACCACATCGCTAAGAAGGCGGGAGTTGAGTATGGTAAAAAGGAAGAAACGGATATAGCATTAAGAGTAGTAGTAGATCACATCCGTGCGATATCATTCGCTATCGCAGACGATCAGCTACCTTCTAATAACAAAGCGGGTTATGTCATTAGACGGATTCTCAGAAGAGCAGTTCGTTATGGATATACTTTCCTCAATTTGAAAGAGCCTTTCATGCACGAATTAGTCGAAGTATTGGCTAGTCAGTACAAAGGGTTCTTCGATGAATTGGAAAGTCAGAAAGACTTGATCGCTAAGGTGATTAGAGAGGAAGAATCCTCTTTCTTGAGGACGCTTGAGAATGGTTTGAAGCGACTAGATCAAGTTAAACAAAGACTTAAGAAAAGTAATACTAAAGTAATTGAAGGTCAGGAAGTTTTCGAACTGTATGATACCTTTGGATTCCCTGTAGATCTAACGGCATTAATTGCAAGCGAGAGTGGCTTAAGCATAGACGAGGCTGGTTTTAAAGCGGCTATGGAAACTCAAAAGAATCTTTCAAAGGCAGATGCAGTTTCTGAGAAGGGCGACTGGATAGACGTGCATGCAGAGGACTCGGTGGAGTTTATTGGTTATGACTTCGAAGAATCGGAAACACAGATTATCAAGTACCGCGAGATCAAAGAGAAGAAAGGTAAGGTTTACCAAGTAGTACTCGACAAGACACCTTTCTACGGAGAGAGTGGTGGACAGATAGGCGATACCGGTGTGCTGACTAATGAAAACGAGACTGTCAAGGTGATCAATACTCTGAAAGAGAACGACCTGATCGTTCATTATACGGATAAGATCCCTGCTGATCCTAAAGCTACTTTTAAAGCAACTATCAATAGTGATAGAAGAACACTTATTAGAAGTAATCATAGTGCAACACACCTGCTACACGCAGCGCTAAGAGACACACTCGGTACACATGTACAGCAGAAAGGCTCTTTGGTATCAGATAAAGTGCTTCGTTTTGACTTCTCACATTTCTCTAAAGTCGATGATGAGCAGATTGAAGAGATTGAGCGTATAGTAAATGATCATATCCGTAAAAATATTCATTTAGACGAGCAAAGGAACGTACCGATTGCAGATGCTAAGTCTTTGGGTGCTATGGCGCTCTTTGGTGAGAAGTATGGTGATCATGTGCGTGTAATCACATTTGACCCAACATACTCTGTTGAGCTTTGTGGTGGAACACATGTCAAGGCAACTGGAGACATCGGTTTATTTAAGATCGTTTCTGAAGGCGCTGTAGCCGCAGGAGTCAGAAGGATAGAAGCCTATACGGGTCCAAAAGCTTTTGCCTATGTGCAAGAACAAGAGAAAGAACTAAACGAGGTCAAGGGCTTATTGAAGAACCCAAAAGAACTTACCAAAGCAGTATCTAGCTTGATCGATGATCAGAAAAGATTGACGAAAATTATCGAAGAGTTACACGCTAAGCAATCTGGTTTGATCAAACAAGAATTGTTGGGAAAAGTAGATGAAGATAATGGGTTTAATCTACTGATAGCTAAGGTATTATTACCGAGTGCTGATGTGCTTAAGAAGATTGCCTTTGAGCTAAAAAACGAAGTGGATAACTTAGTCGCAGTGTTAGCAGCCGATATCGATGGTAAACCACAAGTTGCTGTAATCATCGCTGAAAACCTTGTGAAAGATAAGGGCCTTAATGCAGGTCAAATGGTTCGTGAACTCGCTAAAGAAATTAAAGGCGGTGGCGGAGGACAACCATTCTTTGCTACGGCAGGAGGAAAAGATCTTTCTGGACTTGATCAGGTGGTGGTAAAGGCGAACGAAATGATCGCTGCTTTGTGAACAAAGTAATTACCAAATTAACTAAGGCAGGATTTCAGGCTGTTGTTGGACTAGAGGTCCATGTACAACTGAATACCGTTTCTAAGATTTTTTCATCAGACCCGAATACCTCTAATGCGCTACCCAACGAGAATATCAGTGTGATATCTTTGGGTCACCCCGGAACTCTCCCTGTATTAAACAAGGAGGTGGTCGAAAAGGCCATCTTAATGGGCCTGGCTTGTGATTGCGAGATAACGAAGGTTAATCACTTTGCAAGAAAGAGCTATTTCTATCCAGATTTGCCAAAGGGCTATCAAACTACCCAAGACAAAACACCAATTTGTGTTGGAGGCCAAGTAATGCTTTTCGGAGAAGGCTTTCAACAGCCTTCAGTCGAATTGCACCACATTCATATGGAAGAAGATGCTGGTAAGTCCATCCACGATGAAGGCGATTCTACCTTGATTGATTTGAATAGGGCTGGAAGTCCCTTAATAGAGATAGTAACCGAGCCGAGCATCAAAGGCCCGGATGAGGCAGCTGCTTTTCTTCAGGAGGTGCGTAGAATCGTGCGTTTTCTCGGTATAAGTGAAGCGAATATGGAAAAAGGAGAATTGCGCTGCGATGCTAATATCTCCGTTATGCCGATTGGAGCTAATGAATTAGGCAATAAGGTCGAAGTAAAAAATATGAACTCCTTCAGCAATGTGCGCAAGGCAATTGTTCATGAACTGGGGCGTCAATTGAAAATGGCGCAAGCCGATCAGTTTATCGATATTGAAACGAGGACCTTCGACCCTAACTCAGGCACTACAGCCAGTATGCGCTTCAAAGAAACGATGAACGACTACCGTTACTTTCCTTGCCCAGACTTGCCCCCCTTGATCATTGAGGAGATTTATTTAGAAGGTTTGAGGACGAAAATAGCGACAACGCCTAGGCAATTTAGACATGTATTTCAGAGTGAATATCAGCTGTCTGACTATGATGTTGCCCTTTTGACGGAAGAGAAGGAAACCGCATTGTACTTTCAATCGTTGTGTGAATTGGTTAGCAACAAGAAAGCTGCTGCAAACTGGCTCAATGGGGCAGTTAAAGGTTTATTGAACGATATGAATACAACAATTGATCAGCTTAATGTTTCTGTGGAACGAATGGCTGAATTGATTGTTTTAGTTGAGGAAGGGCGTTTGAATAATTCTGTCGCCACTCATACCGTTTTGCCTGCCATGCTGGGTAATGATTCAAGTGCTTTACATATCGCTGAAAGTCAAAACTTACTTTCAGTAGACAATACAGAAGAACTTGAGGGATTGGTAAATGAGGTATTGTTATCTTTACCAAAAGAAGTTGAGGCCTTTAAACAAGGCAAAAAGAAATTAATGGGACTGTTTATGGGCCAGGTGATGAAAAAGAGTCAAGGCAAAGCTGACGCGAAACAGGTCCAAGTGATATTGAATAAGAAGTTAAGCCAATAGGAATGAAGAAATTTTTAGCCCTTTTAGTAATTACAGCAGTTATAAGTGCCTGTGGTAGCTCGAATGATGGAATGGTCAGAATTACAGGGAAAATCAAAAACCCAATCCCACAAGGAGAAGTGATTCTAGAGCGTTATGAGACCGGTCAAATAACTCCCGTACTGACGGCATATTCTGATCATGAAGGCAATTTCGAAATCGAAACAGCAATTGATGGACCAGGATTTTACAGAATTAATGTTTACGGTCAGCAGTTTGAAACCATTGTTTTGGATGAAGATGATTTAAGCGTAGAGGCTGAAGGACAGGGTGGAAGTGAGATCAAAGTAACTGGATCTGATGATGCTGAATACATAGAGCAACTTTATGCTTATTTAGGCGAGTATCGTGAAGTAGTGACAGCATTCAATCAAAAGTACATCAGTGCTCGTAATTCTGGTGATGGTGCACTGATTGAAAGGCTAACGGATGAAGGCTTGGCTCTGGAAGCAGGTAAGATCGATAAGTTGAAAGAAATGGCTTGGAACTTCGATGGGTCACTTGTTTCATTGTTGATCACAGATTACATCCCAAATAAGACAGACGAATTCAACTTCTTGGATTCATTATCTACTAAGCTTCAGAAAGAGATTCCTAATTCAAAGGACGTTGAGTTCTTTACTTCGAACCTTGAGTTTTTCAGACCAGCTGTGGCTATGGGAGAAGTTGCACCGAATATTACATTACCAACTCCAGGTGGAGAAACTGCTAGCTTGGAAGACTTAAGAGGTAAATATGTCTTGCTAGACTTTTGGGCAGGCTGGTGTAAGCCATGTAGAGCTGAAAACCCTAACGTGGTCAATATGTACAACAAGTACAATGAAAGAGGCTTTGAGGTATTCAGTGTAAGCTTAGACCGAACGCGAAATCAATGGGTAGATGCTATAGAAAAAGATGGTTTAGTTTGGCCAACGCACGTTTCTGATTTGAAATATTTTCAATCAGCGGCAGCTATGACCTATAAAGTAAATGCAATTCCATTCGCACTATTGCTCGATCCGGAAGGCAGGGTAATTGGTAAAAACTTAAGAGGAAGGGCTTTGCAGTCTAAACTAGCAAGCATCTTCGGTGACACGGAATAAGTCTTAATAGCGATTAGAACATTTCTTGAAGCGCTTTCCAAAGCGCTTTTTTCTTGTCCACATTTGTGGCAATCTGAGTTAACGAATCAGCTTTAAGGAAAGATTTAGGACCAACCTGATGGATTGCATAAGATGTAACACCTTTAAGTTCCGCTAAAACCTCAGTACCAAAGGCTAATACGTGCCTGTGATTGTTATTGGCCAATAAGGCCTCAATCTGCACTGCGTCTGCATTCTTGCAGTTGGCCAATAGTACGTCTTCAGGCTTCCGCTTAACTGATCCCATGATTTTATAAAGTAACTCTTTCAAAGGCTCTTCTAATAGCTCCTCGGTAGAGTCTACCAAAACAATACAGTGTTTAAGGTTATCACCAGCAGTAGGTAATGGCTTTACATAAACCGGAGCGGTTGGTTCTTCAACTATAGCAGGTGCTTCTTGGGCAGTATCAGGTTTTACCGCTTTAGTTTGTATATCCTGTGATGCTGATGCTTCAGCGGGAACTGGTATAGCTCCAGGTGTTTCATCTTCAGCAGGTTCCTTCGTGGTTATTCGATCTTCCTTGATTAGATAAATAGGTTCTTCGATAAAATGTGCTAGGAAGTTCTGATCTCTCATGTAATCAAAGATAAGTTGAAACTAAGATTTACACAGCCTTGGCACAGAAAACATTCGTTTAGCCAAAATCATATTCAGTACGTCATTCCCTTGAAGACGGGAATCCCCTTTATTCAAATGAGATTCCACATATTTTTCTTCTCTTAGAAAATTGAGAAGAAAAATTCTGGAATGACATTCTAAATGTGAGAGGGGTGTGGGTTTTAAACGCCCGTCTCGAAAATGCTTTTTAATTCCGTAGCATCTTCTGGTTGCATGCGTTTGGCGAGGACCAGTCTCAGTTGCCTTCTGCGTAATGCTCCTTCAAAGAACTCTTGCTCTTCAGGAGTCTCAGGCTTAAGCTCAGGCACGTCAATAGGTCGACCGCCTTGATCTACAGCTACGAAGGTAAAGAAGGCACTATGGCTCTTAAAACGAGTCCCAGAAGGTATGTTCTCTGCATACACTTCTACATATACTTCCATTGAGGAGCTGAAGGCACGGGTTACCTTGGCTTCGAGTGTAACCACATCACCTAGTTGGATAGGGTTGTTGAAAGAGATATTATCAGCAGACGCAGTAACTACAATACGATTGGAGTGCTTTTGTGCAGCAATCGCAGAGACCACATCCATCCAGTGCATCAATCGACCTCCCATTAGGTTGTTCAATGTATTTGTGTCATTCGGGAGTACTAACTCCGTCATTGTAACGCATGATTCTTTGGATACTTTGTGCTTCTTAGCCATAATAATTTCTGTAGGAGGCAAAATTAGCGATTGGAGGGGTTAAATCTTCCTTCTAATTGAGAATCTTAATGGTTTATTATATATGAATTAATTTTAATATATAAATATAACAACATGTATATAACAAAGTATGTCAATAAAAAATTATAAATTATAGACTAGCTTCTAATTCCAATTAACCAATGACTAATAACTAACTATTTCCACCCATCATCACCGAGTAGGGGTACGAATTTGAAGTCTTTGAAAACTTCACTTTTGATTTTGCTTTCACCTGTTTTGGTGATGCGCATCATCTGCTGGGTCTTCTGATTGCCAACCGGGATTACCAAGCAGCCACCCACTTTCAATTGATCAATCAGTGCATTGGGTACGGTAGGGGCACCAGCTGTAACGATGATCTTATCATATGGTGCATGCCGACTCAGACCTTGAGAACCATCTCCATAGAAGAAGTTAGGCTTATAGCCCATGTTTGGTAAGAAGGACTTGGTGTGTTCGTAAAGCGTCTTCTGGTATTCTATGGTGTAAACATTTGCACCAAGCTCAAGTAATACAATGGCTTGATAGCCAGAGCCAGTACCTATTTCTAAGATCTTATCTCCTGGTTTAATCTGTAAGAGCTGACTCTGAAAAGCGACCGTGTAGGGTTGAGAGATGGTTTGACCCGCACCAATAGGGAAGGCCTTGTCCTCATAGGCATGTTCGACTAGTGCATTTTCGAAAAAGAAGTGACGTGGGATTTTGCCGATTGCGGCTAGTACACGCTCGTCTGTGATGCCTTGCGCCTGTACAGTTTTAACCAACTGTCTGCGCATGCCTTTATGTCTATAACTGTCTTCCATTTGAGATCACGCGAAGATAGTTCAAGTGAAGGGAATAGTGTCGTTTTATTTCAAAATGGTCTTAGGGAAACTACTCGGACAATAATCAAAAAAATAACCAATGGAACTGTTCCATTGGTTATTTCAACTTCTTAGATCAGCTTTTTAAAGCGAATTCTATAAACTTGCTAGTGCTGCATCATAATTAGGCTCTTGGCCGATCTCTGGCACTTGTTCCGTATAAGTGACTTTTCCTGCTGCATCAACCACAACGATACATCTTGAATGTAGCCCACCAAAAGCACCGTCTGTTATTTCTAGCCCATAATCTTTTCCAAACTGACCAGTTTTAAAGTCAGAAAGCATTTCTACATTTTCGATTCCTTCTGCTCCACAAAAACGACCTTGTGCGAAAGGCAAGTCTCTTGAGATACACAACACAACTGTATTGCTTAGATCAGCAGCTGTTTTATTGAAAGTGCGTATTGATGTGGCACATACACCTGTATCAACACTTGGGAAGATGTTCATCACAATGTTTTTCCCGCTATAGTCGCTAAGTGTTTTATTGGATAAATCTCCTGCAGCTAATGAAAAGTCGGCTGCATTGTTTCCGATGCTCGGTAATTCTCCATTTGTATTGATTGGTGTTCCTCCTAATGTGATTGATGCCATATTGACGTTAGTTTATTTAGTAATTATTTTATCTGGTCTTATTAACCCGAATTTAGACCAAGAAGTTTGACTGTCAAGGGTTAAATCTTTAAAAAGTAGTGGATAGTGTCCCAAGTTTCCCTCTTTTTTCTTCCTTCTTCCAACTTCTAACTCCCATCTACCAACTTCTTACTTTCCAAGTAAACCTAAGACTAAGAAATCTGTTATATCTTCGCATCACATTAAGAAGCATCTCATATGTTCACAGGTATTATAGAAACAGTAGGCGAGGTAGTAGCCATAGAAAAGGAAGGAACAAACGTTCATTTTGATGTAAAAAGTAGTGTAAGTCCTGAACTGAAAATTGATCAGAGCATCGCGCATAATGGTACTTGTCTTACTGTAGTACAGATATCTGATGATATTCACCGTGTTACGGCCATCGATGAGACCTTACAAAAGACCAATTTGGGTGACTGGAAAACAGGCACAATTGTAAACTTAGAGCGCTGTATGATCGCTAATGGGCGTTTCGATGGTCACGTGGTCCAAGGCCATGTGGATCAAATTGGGACAGTCACTCAAATTCAAGAAGAAGGCGGAAGCTGGCTTTTTGACTTTGAATACGACATTTCCCTAGGAAATGTGACGGTTGAGAAGGGTTCTGTCTGTGTGAATGGAACGAGTCTAACATGCTTCAATTCAGAAGAAGGCAAGTTCCGTATCGCGATTATTCCCTATACCTATGAGTTCACCAACTTCCACCAATTGAAAGTGGGAGACAAGGTTAATCTAGAGTTCGATATCATCGGTAAATACGTCAAACGACTATTAGGACAATCATGAAACTTCGATTCGAAGTCATTCCGCATCTTTTAAAGTTCAGGTTCAAAGCCGGGACGTCACGTGGTGCCTTTACCGAAAAGGAGACCTGGTTTATTAAGGCCTATCGGGAAAATGAATCCCAATTATTTGGCTTAGGAGAAGCGAGCCCCTTGAAAGGTTTGAGTGAAGACTATAGCACTGACTATCAGGAGGTATTGATTCGTACCTTAAAGAAAATTGAAGCGTTAGAAGTTCCTGAAAAACAAACCGAAATATTAGATCTTCTTGCTGAACACATCCCATCGCATTTACCCTCCATTCGCTTTGGATTGGAGACTGCTTTGCTAGACTTGATCAATGGTGGGACACATAAAATATTTGATACAGACTTCTATCAGGGAAGTTACCGGATGCCGATCAATGGTTTGATCTGGATGGGCGATGAAGCCTTTATGCAACAACAGATTGAAGAAAAGCTAAAGGCTGGCTTTGACACCATTAAAATGAAGGTAGGCGCCATTAACTTCGATCAAGAACTAGAATTGCTGGAAGGCATTCGAAAAGAATACTCCGCGAACGATATTACCTTACGAGTCGATGCGAATGGTGCTTTTACGGCAGAAGATGCTGCAGATAAATTGGAGCAGTTAGCGTCACTAGAGATTCATTCAATCGAACAGCCTATCAAAGCTGGTCAGCATAAAGCAATAGCTGAGCTCTGTAACTCGGGTATTTTGCCGATCGCTTTAGATGAAGAACTCATTGGCCTACATGACTACAACGCAAAGGAGGCTTTATTAAAATCCATAAGGCCGCAATACATCATTCTGAAGCCTTCCTTGGTCGGAGGTCTGAAATCCTGCCAGGAGTGGATAGAGATCGCTGAAGGCCTTAACATCGGTTGGTGGATGACGTCAATGCTTGAATCTAACGTTGGTTTGAATGCTATTGCACAGTTCACTTCACAATACAAACCAAGTTTACCGCAGGGTCTAGGCACTGGTCAGTTGTATCATAACAACATCGATTCACCTTTGGAAATTAGAAAGGGAGAGTTACTTTACAACGCCCCCAAGGGCTGGCAGTCCGTCTAGGTTTTCAAATTCCTATAAATCCCGTCATTCCGGAATTATTATTCACAGCTTGCTGATGAACGAATAATAATGTCCGGAATCTATTTTCCTGATCTCAAATTCTGTTTGATTGAAACGATGTGATAGAAAATCGCAAAGGGCAGTAGAACTCCGGGTAAAAGTATGAATGGAGCCTTTACTAAGGCAATTTCCCCAGAAGCACTCATAAAGTCCGAAAAGTAGAAGGACGTTACAAAGGCATAACCTGTCAAACCTAGAACTATTAAGCCTGTAATGTTGAAAGCTATTATACCTTTTCGCTTTGCAATCCCTTTAAAGACTAGCAAAGCCATAGGCAGCGCAATGATTCCCATTAAGATATCGTAGTTCAATCCTTCATAGGTGACACGCTGCGGAAAGTAGCGGTCTACGAATGCTCTATAAATTAAAAGCTCTACGATGATTCTAAAGGACTGGATTAATATTGGAACATGCTTAGGTGTATTGTCCAGCACACTCTGAAATCCCTTGCTAGATGCCGAAATGAACGCAATGATAAATGCCGGAATAATGATGAAAATAGGTGCTTTTGGTGGCATAGATAGATTATCCAAAACACCTGTAAAGGTCATGCCTATCACATATGTCACCCAAACCAGAAGAAGCACTGCAGCATTCTTTCTAAGTGCATGTGGGTTGTCTGCATATTTTAATAGAAAGAAAATGCTTGCCAGCATTATGGCAGTAAGCACATAGAATCCGATTTGTACCATTTCTTAAATATAAGAAGTTCGGAAACTAACTTGGTTTCTGGGTTTTTGCCAACAAAAAAGGGTGCACGAGGCACCCTTTGATTGCTGTTAAGCTAATATTTATCTGTCAGACATGCCAACATAAGGTCTCTCGTTCGCACCAGTATATACTTGTCTTGGACGTCCGATAGGTTCCTTGTTCTCTCTCATTTCTTTCCACTGAGCAATCCAGCCTGGTAGTCTACCCATAGCAAACATCACAGTGAACATATCAGTGGGAATTCCTAAAGCCCTGTAGATAATACCTGAATAGAAGTCAACATTTGGATATAGTTTTCTTTCTACGAAGTAAGGATCTCTCAATGCCTCTTCTTCCAAACCTTTAGCGATGTCCAATACAGGATCTTTCACGCCAAGCTTCTCAAGCACGTCATCAGCAGCCTTTTTGATGATTTTGGCTCTTGGATCAAAGTTCTTGTAAACTCTATGTCCAAAGCCCATTAAACGGAAAGGATCATTCTTGTCCTTAGCCTTTGCCATCCACTTCTTAGTATCTCCACCGTCTTTCTTAATGTTTTCCAACATCTCGATAACCGCTTGGTTAGCACCACCGTGTAATGGTCCCCAAAGGGCGTTGATACCAGCAGAGATAGAAGCATACATACTTGCATGTGACGATCCTACAACTCTTACTGTAGCTGTAGAACAGTTTTGCTCATGGTCTGCATGTAAGATCAATAGTTTGTTCAAAGCGTTAGCGACAACGGGGTCAACGTCATACTGCTCAGCAGGATTAGCAAACATCATTTTCAAGAAGTTTGCAGTGTAGTTTTGCGTGTTGTCAGGATACTTAACAGGCTGACCAATTTGATTCTTGTAAGACCAAGCAGCAAATGTTGGCATTTTAGCAATCAATCGAATGATACTCATATCAACTTCATCAGCTGATCTATTAGGATCAAGTGACTCAGGATAGAACGCTGTTTGAGCACAAACCAATGAAGAAAGCACACCCATAGGGTGAGCAGTAGAAGGGAATCCCTCTAAAATTTTCTTCACATCCTCGTGAACAAGCGTGTGCTTAGTTATACTTTCTTCAAAACTAGTGTACTCTTCTACTGAAGGTAAGTGACCATATATCAATAAGAAGGATACTTCAAGAAAATTTGACTTCTCAGCCAATTCTTCTATTGAGTAGCCTCTATATCTCAAGATACCTTTTTCACCGTCTAAGAACGTGATAGCACTTGTGGTAGACCCAGTGTTTTTAAAACCAGGGTCAATAGTGATGACGCCACTAGCTCCTCTAAGTGATGAAATATCTATGGCTTGCTCTTGCTCAGTACCCTCAATGACAGGTAGCTCATAGGATTGACCTCCAACTTTGATCTCTGCTGTATTTGACATTATATAATTGGTGTTTTCGTAATTGTACTCCTTTTCCGCGAGCGAATTTATACTATTAAACACGGAAATGAAATTCTTGTTCCAAAGTGAACGAATTGTTTTTAATTATTACCCAAGATTAATGGTAATCCACCTTCTCCTTGACCAATTACAACGACTTTAGCGTTAGGTGATTCAGCTAGTTTTAAAGTAGCCTCAATTCCTCTCATCTTAAGAAGTGCATCCGTTAAACTGTTGTTAATAATCTTGTTTGCAGTAGATTCACCTTCAGCGGCAATACGTTTTCTCTCAGCTTCACTTGTCTCTCTATCCAAACGGAATCTATAAGCAAGTGCTTCTTGCTCTTGTTGCAACTTGCTTTCAATAGCCGTTTTGATTTTTGCTGGTAAGTTGATCGAACGAATCAAAAGTGCTTTCATCTGAATGTTATTGTTCTCGTTACCCAGCACATTGCCAGTCTCAGAAATGATCGCCTGTTCCACTTCAGATCGCTTTGTAGAATAGATTTCTTCTGCAGTGAATCTACCCATCACTTGTCTTACCGTTGATCTTACTTCAGGAATTACAAGTCTATTCACGTAATCTCTTGTGAAAGTCTCATGAATCTCACCGATTTTCTCATACATAGGGTGGAAACGAACTGAAATATCTACTGAGATAGAAAGACCATTTTTTTCTAAAACATCCATGGTCTCTTCTGCCTGATTTTCCGACACATCATACACGTAAAGGTCATTCCAAGGAGCTTTAACATTAAAGCCAGGTTGAATGACATTCTCTTTATCTAGTCCTCCAGAGAATTTTTTAAAGATGACTGCACGCTCATTTGATTGAATCGTATAAAAAATACTTGATGATAATCCGACCACAACGATGAGTGCAATTACGGTTATCACTACAATGGGTAATAATTTTCTGTTGTCCATATTAATTGGGTTTTAGTTACAAGTTAAGCCCTCTAGGGGAGTGAAGACGTTTGCCTTCGTTATTAAACCAAATGTAATCGGTGTTTGTTACCCGATTTTCTTGAGGTTTTTTTGAATTTCGTCAAGTATGCCGTGTGCTACTTTTAATGCTTTATATCCATCTTGAATGGTAACGATGGGTTCAGTATCGTTAACAATCGCCTCCTGAAAGGTGAAGAGTTCTTCACGTATGGCATTGCTAGGATGTACCTTTGGGTTTTCAAATATGATCTCCTTTTTGCCTTTTCCTTCGCCCAAGTCAAGTACCATTGAAAAGGCTCCTTCATCACCCGTTGCCTCTTGCATACGCACGATCTCAGATTTCTTTTCAAGGAAATCTACGGCTACATAGGCGTCTTTTTGAAAGAAACGTGATTTACGCATGTTTTTCACTGCTATACGGCTGGTAGTTAAGTTGGCGACACAGCCATTGGCAAACTCTAGTCTAGCATTCGCTATATCAGGTGTATCGGCCACTACATTTACCCCGCTGGCCGAAATTTTCTCCACCTCAGATCCAACAGCTTTCAAGATGACGTCAATGTCATGAATCATCAAGTCCAATACCACAGGTACATCAAGTCCACGTGGATTGAATTGTGCAAGTCGGTGCGTTTCGATAAACATCGGCTGCTTTAGATAAGGCTGAGCAGCAATAAATGCAGGGTTGAATCTTTCGACATGACCTACCTGCATTTTTAGACCCTGTTCGGTAGATAGGCGGATCAACTCTTCGGCTTCTTCTATCGTGTTGGTGACTGGCTTTTCAACAAATACATGTTTGCCTGCTTTTAGGGCTTGACTTGCACAGTCAAAGTGGGAAAGAGTAGGTGTTACAATATCGACAAGGTCTACTTCTTGCAATAGGTCATCTATAGTATCGAAACTTTTGATGCCGTATTCTTCAGAAACTGCTAATGCATTGTCTGGCATAGGATCATAAAATCCAACCAATTCATATTCAGGAATGTCTTTAATACACTTGATGTGAATTTTACCGAGGTGACCTGCTCCTAAAACGCCTATTTTAAGCATAAAATGATGAGTTTTTACTAACCGCAAAGGTAACGATTAATCAGGCTATGTTCTAAGTTTGGGCTTCCAAGTTTGATAATTAGCAAGGAAGGTAGAACTTCGAAGTAGAAACTGACAAATGAAGTATTATATCATAGCAGGTGAGGCCTCTGGCGATATGCATGCCGCTAACATGATGAAGCAGTTAAAGCTTCGTGATGCTGACGCCTATTTCAGGGTTTGGGGTGGTGATAGCATGGCAGAGGAAGCCCAAGAGCTAGCTAAGCATATTCGTGAAACATCGTTTATGGGCGTATTTGCTGTGGTCAGTCATTTGAATACCATCAAAACGAATTTTAAGTTCTGCGAAGAAGACATTATGGCTTTTCAGCCTGACGTGCTGATTTTAATAGACAATTCTGGCTTCAATTTGAGAATTGCCAAGTTCGTTAAGAACTCTAGTCTCTCAACTCGCATCTTTTATTATATACTTCCTCAGGCTTGGGCCTGGAAGAGAAAGCGCGTGCATACCATTCAAGGATGGACTGATAGGCGTTTCTCAATACTGCCTTTCGAACCTGATTTCTATAAGTCTTATGGATATGAAGTAGACTATGTAGGGCATCCGATACTAGATTCTATCGAACAGAGAAAACCTGAGTTACTTGATAAGAGCGAGTTTCTCTCAGTAAATGGTTTATCGGATAAGCCGATCATTGCCCTCTTGCCGGGTAGTCGAAAGCGTGAGATCAATACTAAACTCCCTAAGATGCTTCGGGTGGTGAAGCATTTCCCTGACCATCAGTTTGTTATTGCTGGTTCGGAAACCATTGAGCCTTCGCTATACGATCAGTATACAGACAGTCGCATTAAAGTGCTCTTCGGAAAGACTTATGATATCCTCAATAATTCAGCTGCAGCTTTAGTTACGTCAGGAACAGCTACGCTTGAGGCTGCCTTATTCAAGGTTCCTCAAGTCGTTTGTTACAAACCGGGGTTGGTGACTTATTATCTATTGAAGGGAATCATTAGCATCAAGTACATCTGTATGGTGAATCTTGTACTTGATAGGCTTGTGGTAGCTGAATTGATAGAAGGGGATCTCAATGAGAAGCGCATGACGAAAGAATTGAAAGAGATTCTGCAACCAGAAACAAGAGATCGAATACTTTCAGATTATGCTGAACTAGAAACTAAACTGGGTGGAATAGGAGCTTCTGAGCGCGTAGCCAAGTTGATGGTAGAAGATTTGAGAAAAATGTAGAGCTGATGTTAGTCTTCAGTAGCTAATTCCGAGTCAATTTCCTGAATAAGGTCATTGGCTATGGTCTTCATCTCTTCAAAATAATTCACCATACGCCCAAACTCTAAAGCCGCCATGGTCATACCATTTTTGTGTTCTAGAGAGCTTAAAACCTTTTCAAAGTTCTTGATGGACAATGGCACATTTTCTCCTGCTTCTCCGTTAGTCACTTGATACATATAGTTCTGTACGGTTGGGTCCATATCAAGCTTTTGGTAAACGGCCTTGTACAACAAATTTTCAGTGTCATATCTAAAGTGTTCTTCTCCGTTTTTCATTGCTTTATATTTCGCATCAAGGCTCAATAGCAAATTCTTAACAGAATCATTTGAGATTAAAGCCAGATTTCCAGAGTTGAGTAGTTCTTGAAACGTATTATCACTTAGGACATATTTTTCCCACGAATAGATACTTATACATTGCATGTTGAATTCGACATAATTAGAAATCGGTACGCCATTGTGATGACTAAGAATGATTCTGGATGCAGAAATCTGATTTTTTCGCATAGCAATTATCTCATCAAGATCTGAAATGGATAAGTTAAGGTCTGTTTTTATATTCTTAAGGTAATTGAGTTCTGTGTCTCTCTTTTTACTCGCCTCGTTATTGATATTGATTTGTAATGCAATCAAAATGCCTATCACTACGAGGACGATTTCACCTACTGCGTAGAGCACGTATTTGATCACCTTGTTTTCTTTTATCATGTCTTGTCGGATTCTGCGAAAGAATTTTATCATAAATCAGGTAGCCGGATTTTTTGAAAGGCTGTTTTTCAAGATAAAGATAATTCAAATTATCTTTCTGATCAGAAAGGAGCACAAGGCAAACGATAAATGTGTTATTGCTTTGGTATGTTAGATGATTTAAAGCCCGTCATCATCAGACTAGTTGAATGATAATATTACATGATAGAAAACTGACTTACAGCAAGAAACTAATCCAGCGATTTAATAGTTTCACAACCATGGACAAGCAAACCATCATAGATCAAATCTCTAAATTCCCTGTTTTAGTCGATGTGCCTCGTGCCCAAATCGACTGGGTAGTAGCACGTGGAGAGTTACAAGAGTTAAAAGCAGGTGAGAAATTCTTCGAACGCGGAGACAGCATCGATCGGATGTTTATTATGCTCGAAGGCGCCACTAACTTTATGATGGAACGAAATGGCCAATACATGGAGGTAGGCAGAATAGAGACTGGCGAAATCTCAGGAGCCCTTCCTTATAGTCGTGCACAAACAACTTCCGCAATAGGTTTTGCTGTAGAGGATACAAAAGTTTTTGTACTGGATAAGTCCTTTTTTCATGATATGATTTGTGAATGCCAAGACTTTACAAAGGTATTGGTACACATGATGTCTGATAGGGTACGTAGCAATACAAAGTCGCAACAACGAGACGAAAAATTGATGGCACTAGGTAAGCTTTCCGCTGGCCTCGCGCACGAATTGAATAACCCTGCCGCTGCCATCGTAAGAAGCTCAGAATCACTTCAGCAGCATTTATCACATGTGCCAGAAAAGTTTAAAAAGGTGATTTTCATGAAAGTCACCAATGAGCAAGTGGATAGCGTCAATGAAATACTGTTCAGCAAGATTCAACATGGCATCGATAAGAATGAGTCACTCATGAACCGCACCAACCGCGAGGATGAACTGACCGATTGGTTAGATGACAACGGCTTTGGTGACTATTATATGCTCAGCGAAACATTAGCCGAATACGGTTTTTGCAATGATGATTTGGATGACCTCAAGGATATGCTGGGTGATG
>Ga0222654_1000227_pt1 | contig 44641 bp, 26 predicted proteins | sample AntAcemetagen421_FD_179805 | JGI IMG/M metagenome (GOLD analysis project Ga0222654, IMG submission 179805) | Saline water microbial communities from Ace Lake, Antarctica - #421 | ecosystem: Environmental > Aquatic > Non-marine Saline and Alkaline > Saline | place: Antarctica: Ace Lake...
ACCGTCCACAATATTCACATCAGCCTGGGTCATCATCTGCCAGGTGATCATTTTGGTATGAACATTGGTTTCAATGTGGTCTTCGATGACAATAGAGTTGTTATCAGGTTTGATAAACTTTCTTGTCGCCTGCTTAAGATTATGTCCGAATACCGGCGTCAAGTCAAATTCCGCCTCAGGCTTATCTCCTTTAGTAACACTCAGCATTTTTGCAAAACCGTCATTTACATGCAGTTCTCCATTGACAGTCAATGTACTGTGTCCATAATTGTTTTTGGTCAATAGTGTCCAGCGTTCGCAATCCTGACAGGGATTCCATAGATTAAATCCAGCTTGCTCAAGTTCATTATATCCTTGATTACCTGGATCAACACTCCACCTGACACCATTAAGCTCCCAAATAAATGAGCCAGCATCCAAATTACCGTGGGAAATAGTACCTTTTCCTCCTTTTCCTCCAAAATAATAATCTTCTCCATCACGCATGATCACTATTGGATTTTCACCATCACCTTTATAGACCAGTGGTAGCTCCTTCTCCTCCGTTTGTTCGAACTGCGCCAACCACACCAGGCCAGCACCGGCCAACCTATTAAGGCTGCCAAACTCATCCACCGGTTGCATAAATTTTTCCTTTTCTATATAGAGCGAATTGCCTGTCTGCGTACCAAACCAGGCTAATATGATATCCCCAGCGTCACTGTGCCGCTCCCCACAATCCGCATAATTGTAATAATTTCCCGACGGAGCAATGGTTAATTTTCTAAAATCGGCACTTTTCTTAAATGCAGGATAGTCTGCCAAACCAAAGTCAGTACCAAATGCTGTCTCTAACATTGTCGATGTCAATACTGAAAAAGCGGTCCCATATCCCCAGTAGGTGGATCCTTCAGGATAAGCTCCATCTGGTCCATACTGGACAAGTGCGTAAGGTATCCCATCAAGTGAACGTGAAATAGTTTTAGCTGCCAATTCAGGGTCCTGGTCAGCTATGATAATAGAAGCGGCTATCATACCACCGTTGCACACCTGATTCCAATTGTTGGTGCCTTTGATCCAACCCATATTCCCTTCCCAGCTTGGCTCGATACCCTTTTGGATTAAGGCATTCTTTGCCATTTTTACCGTAGCATCCGGCAGGTCATCTCCTACCCAGTCTACCGCCAAAGCCACTGCAGTAGCCATCTCTGCCACATCCAGAAAATGTGAAGGGTTCCAATCAGAAAAATTACTTACAGCAATGATTTCCTCATTGATTTTATCAAGGTATTTCTTGTCGTTTTCTATTAGGTAGGTAATCCCCAAAACATTGACACGATGTAAAAGGTCTCGAGAAGTACTCAATAGTCTCCGCCCGATAACATTTCTAGTTAGCACAGGCATAGTGAGCACATCATCCGCATTGGCTTTTAATGCTTGGTAATAATTTCTCACCAAAGGGTCACTTTTAATCTTACGTTTCAAGTTTCTTTCAAGTGCTGGCGTAAGCGCCAGTTTAGGCCCTGACTTTTTCAGGTGTCGCTTTAGATATTGTACCGTAATTGGATTCTCCAGTTTTACAGTGTCCATTTTAAAGGAATCCGGGCTTGCCGCAAATAAAGGGCTCCATAGCATGGCTATGATAATAAGCATTGGAATGATGGGCTTTACTATTCTCATGTTACTAAAAATTATTTTAAAGTATATCTCAAATTATCCGAAAGTGGTTAAAATTTAATTTTCTTCTAGTGGATCACACTCCTGTTTTTTTTGTGATCTGAATATTATTCTCTGAATCGATTTTCTTTTTGATCATAGTAAGCCTGTTAAGTGTCGACCTCCCATGCAAAACTCCTTCAAATTTATCAAGTGAAGTTTGCTGTATTTCAACCTAGATCTGATTAAATAAAAACGTAAAAATTGCACGTATTCTATGTGAAAAATAGAATTCTTATCGGGATGTGCTGCTTGTATTGGGATTGGGTACATTTCGGGTTTAGTAATAAAGGATCAATTTAAAATATCCTCTTTGATTTTCCTTTCCGCTTGTAAAAAAGGTAAAGAAAAACCTGCAGGAAACGGCTTTCAATTGAAATGCCTTAATCCTGCAGGTTTAACTTTACTTAAAAAACCAGTTTCAAATACTTAATTCCATCCTGGGTTTTGTTTCAATTGTGGATTTTGAGCTAAATCATCCAAAGGCAAAGGCCATAAATAATTCTTGCCTTCGTCAAAAGTAGGGTTTTCCCAATCTGTGCCCTTATAGACATCAATATAGGTCTTACCTGTTTCAGGATCTTCACTTGTCTCAATGATAGCTCCGGCAAATCTAGCCTGATTTTCTGCATTCCAACGAATACCAAGGTCAGGACTTTCTAACTTTTTGCCTTGTTTCCAGCGCTTAAGGTCTTTGTACCTGAAGCCTTCTAAAAACAATTCTACTCTTCTTTCTCTCCTAATTTCAACAATCAAGGAAGATACACCATCACTCGCATACCTTGGATCCATAGGAGGATTAAGCATCATATGTGGCATCGCTACTCGATCTCTTAGCAGATTGATACTCATGTCTAGGTCGGCTTGAGAAATCTCCCCCAATTCAGCCATGGCTTCAGCATAATTCAACAAAACTTCTCCAAACCTCAAGATTATTGCAGGAGTCTCAGATGTATTGAAGGCTTTACCTATCATGTCATCAGCATTATAATGCTTTATGATATGGTAACCGGTTTCAGTAGTCAAACCACCTGGCATACCCACTATTCTTGGATAATCCCTTCCATCAGCTCTATCGTATTTGTACTTTTCCGTATCTTCGGGATGAAGAATAGTTTGTCTTAAACGAGGATCACGATTTTCAAAAACATCTTCGAAGGTATCATCTCCTTTATATTCAGGAGATAAAGTGATTGGAAGGCCATCAGTTGCCAAGAAGTCTTCCACAAAGCTCTTTGTAGCACCGCCTGTATAGCCAAAATAACCCTGTATAACGTTGGTATAAATACCCAATTGGTACCTTCTCCATACCATTACTTCAGGGTTTCCACTGACATCAAGTATACGAAGGTAGGCATTAAAATCAGTTTCAGGATTCCCTGTATTGTAAACCCCGTAAGGGCTATTGTCCATAACTTCTTTAGCTGCTTCAGCTGCTTCTCTAAGCCACATCTCTGGATTAGAACCGCCGTGGTACTTTCTCCAGGTTCCTTCAAACAAGCACAACCTTGCCTTAATGGCCAAAGCTGCCCACCTGTTCAAGCGACCAGGTTCGTTACCATCTCCCCAATCATTAGGAAGATGTGTGGTAGCGAAATTTAGATCTTCCAAAACCTTATCCATGGCCTGTTCTCTAGGCATTCTGGCAGCAAATAATTCTTCAGCATCAATATTTAGTTCTCTGTCAACCCATGGGACGTCTCCAAATGTCTGAACTTTCTCCCCATAAAACCATCCACGCAATAATCGCGCTTCGCCCTTATACTTATTCTTTACTTCCTCAGAAATATTGGCTTTGTCATAATTGTCCATACCAACATTGATGGCGCGAACGAAATTCCAACCACTATAACCAAACCATACATCACCATTTGGAATGATCTGTTTTCCTGCACGTACCTGCTGAAAGAAGGTATGTCTACCATTCGTAGGTGCCAGGTTATCAGTAAAACCATCCAAGAAATAATAACTTCCATAATGGCTACTAAAACCAGCATTGTGTCCATGCAAAATAGGAACATCGTCATCATCCAATGCCAAATGGTATAGACTATTGTTATAGACCCTGAGGTCATTTTCCGTATTCCAGAAGGTTTCATTACTCACCTCATCGAGAGGGTAACGTTCCAGAAAATCATCGTTGCAACTCGATAGCATCATTACCACCAGGCAACAGAAGGACCATATAAAATTATATTTTTTCATTCTTTTTAGATTTAATTTTTAGAAGGTTATTCTAGCACCAAGTGTGTATACCCTTTGCATTGGATATTCAATGGCTCCTGCGTAGATTGATTCAGGATCCAAAGGCTTGCGAATAGGAGAATACTCCCAAAGGTTCATGCCGGCAAAATAAATATTGGCGTTTTGAAAGCCGATAGTTGACATCCATTTGGCAGGAAGATTATAGCCTAAATTGGCATTCTTCAAACGGATATAGCCAGCATTTTGCAAGAATCTGCTTTGTCTCTGAATATTTTTCTTGTCATTTGTGGAGACGTGAGGCGCTGCAAAATAAGCATCTCTGTTATCTTCAGACCAAGAATCTGTGATGAAATATTCTTCCACATGCCCAGCATTGAAAGGGAAAAACCAGGTCCAGTTTCCTGAGGTTGGCCAGTGATCTCTATTCACGATACCCTGGAAGAAAAGATTTAAAGTAAAATTCTTCCATTGCAGGTTATTGTTTAAACCAAAACTTAACCTTGGTGTCTCGTTTCCTATGATTCTTCGGTCTCCCGGGTCACTTAAAGTATTATTTCCAGGCGAAATGATACCGTCACCATTCAGGTCGGCGTACTGAATATCACCAGCTTTCCAATTGGCACCTAACCGTGATTGATCAGGCGCATTGTCAACAGCCTCCTGGGTTTGGAAAATCCCTACGGTCTCATAGCCCCAGATTTCATCTAACATTTGACCTTCATAATATTGACTAATCACCCCTTCAGGATTGATGAATCTGGTGATTTCCGCTGTCCAGTCTGACAACGCCAAAGTAACGTCGTAATTCAAGTCATCATTTACCCTGTCTTTCCATGTCAGTGCCAATTCCCAACCGGTGGTTTTCAAATCCGCCGCATTGGACTGTGGCGCACCCGTTCCCAATATGGAGGGGTATTGTTGTCTCATAAGCATATCCTTGGTTTCTCGGGAATACACATCAAAGGAGGCATCTATTTTACCTCCAAATAAGGTGAAGTCTACCCCTATATTTTGCGAAACTACGGTTTCCCAGGTAAGTGTAGGACTTACAAGACCTGCTGCGGAAACAAAAGGCGTACGCTGTCCGGCACTCAACATAAAACCTGATTGACCTGTCCCCAAAGTTGGAATATATGGGTAGTAATTATTTCCCAATCCTTGGTTACCCAAGGTACCATAAGAACCTCTGATCTTTAACTCATCCATCCAATTTTTGGTACCTGCCATCCAATTTTCATTAGACACTCTCCATCCGGCAGAGAACGAAGGGAAAAATCCAAAACGACTATCCTGAGGGAACCTAGAAGTTCCGTCATAGCGACCATTGGCTTCTAATAGGAATCTCTCATCAAAAATATAATTGACCCTATAAAAAGCGCCTCTTAAGGATACATGGCTACTGCTGCCATAGGTTTGCTGCAAGCCCGTAGTAGCATTCAAATCAGTAATCAATGGCGTAAGTAGCGTATTGGCCTGAGCCCTGATAAATTTATTGTTGCCCCACTCCTGATTGAATCCAACCATGGTTGTCAAGCTGTGAACTTCAGGCAGCGAAAATTTATAATCCGCATAGGCATTAAAGACATAATACTGATTGTACCGGCTCTCCTCGTTGACAAAGTCATTTCCACTAAATCCATTGCTAATCAATCCAGCAGCAAGAAGGTTGGTGTCTACAATTTCAATTTTACTGGCTACGTCCTGCTCGGAACGGTGAAAGAAATTATAGGAGAAATTAGACTTAATCGTTAATCCTTTCGCAGGAGTAAGTGTTACTCCTTGTGTCAACCAGATATCGTTATTGGTCCAGGTAGAGCGTCCACCATCTTCCAAATAGGGGAAAAAATTGGTCCCACCAAAATATTCCCCTATGTAAGGTGCATAGGTTTCTCTATCTCCTTGATTTACATAAAAAGGAAGATCAGGAAATTGTATGGGCATTAATGGATTCACCCTGGCAAGTGTATTGATGTTTACATCCCAGTTATAGAAATAAGGTTTGTCACTTTGCTGAGAGTTCACCACGATCTTTTCATCGAGTGTTAACCAGTCAGTAACTTTAAATTCAGCCTTCATTAGGATATTGTAACGTTTGAAATTCTCGTTACGATCTGAATTAAGATAGCCATCCTTGTTGAGATGTCCAATAGAAACAAAATAATTGGCATTCTCTGAACCTCCAGAGATTGACAGGTCATGTTGCTGCGATGGAGCAAAATCGGTCATGATCTTATCGGTGTAATTGTTGAAGCCATAAAACCTCAATCCCCCATCGACCACACCCCAGGCATTCTCTTCCGTAGGATTTTCAGACCAGCGCTTGGTACCATCAATATAGTCCTGATCGTAAGCCGGTCGTCCATTGGTACGTTCGTTTGCCAAGTTTCTGGCTTGTACAAACCTATAAGGATCATTAATCGGATCCATATTTAAAATAGGTTTTCCAAACGAAACCTGGCTATTTAAAGAAACCCTTACTTTCCCTTCTTTACCACTTTTTGTAGTTACCAAAACTACACCGAAAGCTGCTCTGGCTCCGTAAACGGCAGCCGCAGCAGCATCTTTAAGGACCGAAACACTTTCGATATCATTTGGGTTAATCCTGTTCAAATCCATAGGAACGTTATCCACCAAAATAAGTGGAGACCCACCATTAATGGATTGGTATCCCCTGATATTGAAACTTGGACTTTGCGAAGGATCACCGTTTCTAGGAGCGATATTTAAATTAGGAATAACACCTTGTAATCCTTCAGCCACGTTTGCTATAGGTCTGTTCTGAAGTCTTTCACTCGTCGCGACACCTACAGCTCCGGTAAGGTTTACCTTTTGCTGGGTACCATAACCTACCACAACCACTTCATCAAGTGATTGAGTATCCTCTTTCAAAGTTATATTTATAGTACTTCGATTGGCAACATTTACAGTTTGGCTTTCAAAACCTATAAATGAAAAAACAATACTCGCGTTTTCTGCAACACTAAGGCTATACTTCCCATCTAAGTTTGTAGCAGTACCGATAGACGTACCAGGAACAGAAACAGTCACACCAGGAATTGGCATGCCATTCTCATCTATAACAGTACCTGTTATCGTAACATCAACTTCGGCTGCAGCAGTATTAAGCTTCGTACTTGCCAAAACCGTTTGATCCTTGGTAATATTTTCCAAATTTTTGTTTAAGCTTTCAGTTTGAGCCATTAGGCTCCCTGAAAACAAACAAAAAAGGATTGCCGAGAGCCATGACATCGGTTTCATTCCCCGGTAATATTGTAGATTTTTTTTCATAATGGATTTATTTGTTAATTGATTTACTCTTTAGGATTTGACTCCTAAATTCAAATTTGATTCATTTCGGTTATTCTTTTAACTTCATTGGCTTTTGTATTTATGGTTATTTTGACGCTCAATTTATAAAATTCAAAATTTTGATCCGATTTAGGGACATTTTCAAATAAATTTCAATGTTTAAGTAATTTTTTTTGAGTTAAACCATATATACTAGGGTATAAAAGGTTATTTAAGGCTTCTCAAATATTTTACATCTTCGAAGTTTAATTATATTTTAATCAAGAAAAAAATTAATAACGTAAAAATGTAAAAATTCAAGAAAAAATAATATAATAATAGTTTAGTTGTTATAAGTTAAAACAACTTACTTTTTGTGTCCCAATTAGATCTTAATTTCAGTGGCAAAAACTTGGGTTTAACGGTTAAAACTATTTATTTCAGAATTATCAGAGCTTTTTATCCTATTTATGATATAATACAAATTTAACCACTAAAAATATCATTTAATTTGACTTTAAGTTCACTAATTAGTTTTGCGTTCGAAGGAAATAATGGGAAGCTTGAGACTACAATTTTGTTGCAAACAAGGCCCCGCCCATCGTGAAATTCGAGGTACCCGAGATTATTAACCTGAGTTCGACCCATTATTATGAAAAAATCGTCATTCCGAGGCTTAGGGAGGACTTTTAGTGGAGAAAGCCGTGGGAATCCCCAGCAAGACGAGACTGCCACACCCTTTCCCACCTCAGAAACCCCACCAAAAGGGTTCGCAGTGACGATATAGCCGTTTTTTTAGGACAATTTTAAATCGAACTCAGGTTATTAATAATATAAAATTCATGTTTTCGTAATTTTAATATTATATTCCTGCCCTGGAAGTCGAAGGAGATTAAGTGAATTTTATAGTTAAAAGGTACGATTCAATATTTGGCCTGTTTATTCAAAAAGGACAAAGATTTTACGTAATTTATTAATTGATGCAACCCTAAAAATTATCAGGCAGGTTAAATACTACTAATCCAGGATCTTCGTCGGTGGTAATCCCATAAAGTTTACCTTGATTTTCATCGACGGCAATTGCCTGTAATGATTGATCCAATACCAATTCATATTTCACTTTCCCATCATAATCAAGTACATAAACTATCAGTGAAATTATTTCACTTTTGCTCAATTCCAGCCTTGTTCTACCGCAAAAAAGACCATAAATGTATTTTTTCCCCAAGTAGGCATTTGCATAAGCGTAAGGCTCTTCTTCATCGATGATCAGTCCTGAACCACTGTCTTTTCCTACAATGGAAAATCCCGGAACACGATTTAAAGGCCCGTCCACGGCTATAATTTCACCTGTTTTTTTGTTTAAAATCTCTATCCTATCTCTTTTTATTCCCACATGAACAAAAATATCACTTTTGGGTTTTCTCATTAGTTTACCTTGGTGTAAGTCTCCAATATTAAAGTCCGATAGTCCTTTAAACAATTCTTTAGGTGCTATTTCCTTCCATTTGCCAAATTCATTGATTCTTTCCTCCTCCAAATCAAATTCTACGTATTGGGCAGGATCGCTTGCCATTTTGGTCATCACACTTGAGTCAGAAGCCCAAACCATATTAATAGCCGTAACATAGGTTTCATTTTGTTTTATTTGTTGGATGGGTTGAGTTGAATTATTTCCTAATTCAAATTCAGTATATGTTTTCCCTATTAAGCTGTATACCCAATAAGTACTATCACTATTACCAAAATCAAACATAAAGGCAGCTGTAATTTCCCCAGGACCAAAACCTGTTTCACCTTTGGGATTTAAGTATCGAAGGGTTGTTTTATCCAATATGTGCATTGGTGGATCATTAGTTCGATCTTCAATAACGATAAAATTATTTTTGACCAAAAGATTGTTGGGTCTTAAAATTTCAGGATAATAATGTTTTTTGCCAGACAAAACTAATCTTTCCGGTATTGATTCTTTGGTAAACACTATGTTTGATGAATCCGACTTCTTGCAGGCACTTAGAAATAAGGCTAAAATTGCAATACTTAATGTTTTTTTATAGAATATTAATGTTGTATTCATGATACATTTTATTATGGAGAATTTGCAGGAAACCAATCATAGGCGGTTTCCTGCAAATTTATTTTATTAAGTGCATGAATCGGTACTACATCTTTTTTCATCCCCGTACCATGGATTTCCTTCTTCATCGTAACATACGGTCATTGGTAAAAAGGCTTGGCAACAAACCCAATCAGAACAACCTCCACTTCCCCCATCTGCCTCCACAGCAAACGAATTAAACAAGCCCACACTCATGGCAACCTGATAAAATCAGAATCCATAGAGGAGAAAGCTTCAAAAAATACCTTCCAATCCCCTGAGAACGCCACGTCCTCTTCAATACACCAGTAGTAAACGTAATGCGGATGAGATAGGTAGAACTTCAACAAGGGAAAATGATTGCTGCCAGGTACAAGGGTAAATCCAAGGGGGATATAGTTCAGGGAAGTAAGCAAATCATCGGTAAAGGTAAAGGTATTCAGGCTGTTTGGCTCAAGGTCAAACCTTTCCTCAACCAAATGGTACAAGACGATAGTGTCCCCCATATCCTTGGTAGCTGTAAACAGCTCCTTGTATTTTTGGATTAAGGGGAGTGAGGTTTTATTGGCGAGGATTAAAAAAGATTGTGTTAGCGAAGTGTTTTTGCCCATTGAAGTATTATTTTAGCTTAGGTAAATCAAAAACAGCAATTCCGGGATCTTCATCTGTGGTGATGCCATATATTTTTTGGGATTCCTGGTCTACAGCCAATCCTCTGATAGAAATATCCAATATAAATTTATATTTAATATTACCTTCCAGGTCAAATACATAGATATCATTGGCGATTTCACTACTTTTCCTCAATTGTTTTTCGGTTTTACCAGAATATAACCCAAAAATATATTTTTTAGATATGGCAATATCCAAATAGGCCAAGGGTTCGGCTATATCCACGATTAATTTATTAGATGAGCCACTGGAATTCACAATAGTAAATTTGGGAATGTAATTGAAGGGGCCATCTGTAATGAAAATTTTTCCTTTCTCTTTGTTTAAAATTTCAATCCTATCTCTATAAACACCAGCGGATGCATAAACACTATTTAGCTGGTTTCCTTTAAACCATCCTAAATGTAAATCCGACATCATATAATTGGTTAGGTCTTCTCTGACTAAATGATCTTCCCATTTCCCATAATTTGCTAAACGCTTGCCATCAATCGAAAATTCTACAAATTGATGGGGGTCATTGACCATTCGGCACATTACTGCGCTATCCGAGGACCAAGTCATGGCCATGGCCATATAGAAATCTCCTTCTTGTTTAATTTGATTTTTTGATAAGGATGTGGTATCCTCTAGGGCGAATTCTGAAAAACGCTTTTCCATGGCACTGTAAACCCAGAAAGTTTTTTCATCGGCACCTAAATCAATCCCTGAAACGTCAGAAACTTCACCGGGTCCAAACCCTATTTTACCGAATGGCCGCAAATATTCCATATTTTTTGCATCGAGGATATGAATCGGAGGAAAATCTTCAGGTATCCTTCTGCTTTCGCCAATGATCAACTTATTGTTTTTAATGAAAATTTTTAGCGGCACTTTTATTGCTTCGAAAAAGTATTTGTTGCCAGCCAGGTTTACTGTTCTAGGTATCGTTTTTTCAGTAAAGCTTTTTAAATTATCGGATTTCAATTTGTCTTCTGAACAATTCGTTAAAGGCAATAGTATAATGATTAACATTGCCACATTTAATAAAATCTGATTTGATTTTTTAGTTAAATTCACAACAGTATTAAATTTATAATTTGATAAAAAGCTTCACGACAAACAGAATGATTCTTACTAACCTAATTTAATCCTGTAGCTTTCTGTAACAACATTTTCTTTTTCATACTATTTTTTAATTTAAAGTTTAAAGACGATCCAATTAAACCATTTAAAATTATTTTTCATATAGGAATAATCATTTTTCCCGTGAATGGGCATTTTTATCTGATGTGGTGAGGGGGTGATCTTGTGATGGAGTGATTTGGTGATGTAGTGATGGGGTGATCTGGTAATCTGGGGTGGGGGTGTTTTGGGGGCCGTAATATAAAAAGTTTATTAGCTATTTAAGGCCTAATTTTCATGTTCAACCTATAAGCCTACTCGAAATAGCCGAAAATAATCCAGCTCTATTTCTTCGTTTGGTTTTTCCAAAATCCAGAGTTCGCCGTTTCGAAGAACTATGGAACTGGCTATTAATCCCTTTGGTTCGAAATCATTTAGCCTGTTTCCGTTAGTATCAAAAATAGCAATTCTATGTGGGTATTTTTCTCGCATTCTGTCCCAAAATAACCTTGCTTCTTCTGGTGACTTACTTATAAAAGTCTCTTCTATGTCCAGTCTTTCATAACCAGGAAAATAGGTGATAATAAAATATTCATCTAATTTTTTTATATTCCGTATTTTTCCAGAAGTTCTTGAGTGTCCAAAAAATCTTACATCGTCAGAATAAGTGTCTGACCCTTTATAATAACGGTAATCAGGCAGCTCTAGCGGAATCTTGGAAACCAAGGAATGGGGTTTAGTGTTTTGAAAGATGTAAATGGTTGGTTCCACTCCAAACACTACATAAATCAAGTTACCAGATACTGTATAGAAAGGTTCCCAGGCACTGCGGAAAAAGTATTTACCACTGCGAAAGATACTAGTTTCAGGAAACGAAATAATTGGTTCATTCTCTCCTGTTTTCGGATTTAGCAAAATTATATGAGTTAATTTTACATTTGTACCAGAATTAAAAGATTAAACTAAGAGGTGCTTCATAGGTTCAATCGTTTCGGCGTCCCACACGAAATCATTTTCGACAATCTGGTATTCCTGCGCAATTTAATGAAAGCACGAAATGAAATACAATGCTTTTTTTTACCATGTGAAGTGCTATTTTAAAGCCTCCCACTTTCCACTTGAGCAATCCCAGGCCTGCCCAGCTTAGTGAGCAAGCAAACAATAGCTCATCCCTATATGCCAAAATTGTGGCTGTTTAATCATCCTCTAGTTTTACGGAGTGATTGAGTGTATTTTCCAAAATTTTGGATTTTTCAATAACCGTTCGCCATCACATTGTTCCATCTGAGTACAGTCATTTTTCTATTAACCTGAGTTCGGGTTAAGATCGTCTTAAAAAACCGACTAAATCGTGACTGCAAACCCTTTTAGGTTGGTTTAGGAGGTGGGAAAGGGTGCGGCAGTCTCACCTAATGTTGTTTACTGAGTGGCCCCTGAGCTTGCCGAAGGGCTTGTCGAATGTGTCCCACGGCTATCACCACTCAAAGTCCTCCCCAAGCCTACCGATGACGGTTTTTTCATGAAATTGGATCGAACTCAGGTTATTAGTAAATTATCCAAATAAAATATTATTTTGTAGCTCTCGGGTACAAATTCCCACTACACCCAAAGTTACTAAAAGAGAAACCCTCTTTCGTAAAATAGGGGTGATCAACACATCTAGTGCTCACAAAATTTACTGAGTTGTTCATCACGAATCAAGCCCAAGACTTTCCGAGAAGTCAGGTAAATGGGGTTAAAGAAGTATATGGGTCTGCGAGATTGTGGAATAGAGAGAAACTAGGGCAGGCCACTATGCCACTCTGGTTCATCAGTTGCGTGCCGTACAAGTTTATTGATAAAGTCAGTGTTTAAGGCAGAAATAAACCTTAAAAAAATCCTTTCAGTCACCTGAGAAAGCCACGTCAAGTAAAAAAATAAATGGTCTAGCTCATCTTTTCATGAAACAGACGAGGCGACTCATCTGAAGGCATAATTCCTTCCATAAGTTTGTTAATTTGAGCAAGTTGAGTCAGGATATCTTTCACATTGTAGGTTTTCAGGGTCATATTATCGGTTTGGTTTTCCAGACTGAGTGCTTCCTGCATCTGGGATATTGTTATGGCCATACTATTGACCTGCTCCTGTATTTGGAGGTACTCCATTTCTCTAGTTTCAAAATCCTTATCGGCAATCACCCCATCCTCATGAAGGGTTTTATTCCGTTCATAGTCAATTTGGACAAGAGCCATCCTCCGTTCCAGTAGCTCCTTTTGAGCGATCTGCCTTTCGATCCTGTTATTGATTTCTATCAGGGAAGTACGGGTACCATCCATCTGGCCAATGTATGGTTGAAGCTCCCGGAGCAACTGGTATTCCATGTAGTTCCTTTCGAATTCCAGGAAGGATGGTTCAATCTCTCCAAGAACCAAATTGGAAAGGGTTTCCAGAGGAAAAGAATACTTGTTTTCCTTTCCAAAGACCTCCTTTTCCAGTACTTCTTTCAGGTATAGAATATCCTCCAGGTTTGCCGTGCTTTTTATTCCCGCCAGGGTCTGACCTGCTGTGACAGAATCTCCATTTTCAACAAACAGCTTTTCGATCTGCCCGGAAGTACGGGCAAGAATCCGCTCCGTTGGCTCCTTGGTGGTCACAAGTACCTTTGCCTGGACAAAATCTGGATACTTTATCAGAAAAGACAATAGAATTATCATAGAAGTAATGATGAACACCAGGGTGATACCCCACCGGATCAACCAGGACGGAGGCGTGGAGATGATCTCCTGAACTTCCTCAGAACGGAGATGAAGGTTATCGATATGGTTTTGCTGATCCGGCATGTTCAGTTTACATTTATTTTTTCAAGATCCAACTGGTTTTTTACCAAATCGCAATATACTCCCTTGGAATACACCAGTTGTTCGTGTGTTCCCAGCTCTGCTATCTTTCCCTGGTCGATAACAATGATTTGATCTGCATTTTTTACCGTACTCAGGCGATGTGCAATGACTACTACCGTCTTGCCTTTCATAAAATGCTGCAGGTTTTCCATCACGATGCGTTCGTTTCGGGCATCGAGTGCCGAGGTGGCCTCGTCAAAAAAGAGAATTTCAGGATCCTTATACACCGCCCGTGCGATAAAAAGCCGCTGCTTTTGTCCGGTGCTGATCCCGGCTCCCTCGTTGCCGATTTTGGTATTGAAGCCAAGCGGCAGAGATTGGATGTAGTCGTAGATATTGGCGATCCGGGCGGCCTTGATCAACAGCTCCTGGTCGATGCGGTCCTGGCCCACAGCAATATTGGCCGCAATGGTATCGTTAAACACGTAGCCTTCCTGCATCACCACCCCGCAATGATCCCTCCAGCTTCTGGCAGCAATGATGCCAAGGTCATGCTGGCCATACAGGATTTCTCCTTTGGTGGGTTCGTAAAATTTGAGCAATAACTTCATCAGGGTGGTCTTCCCGCTTCCGCTGGCTCCTACCACCGCTGTAATTTTCTGTGGAGGGATGATCAGGTTGAGCCCTTCCAAAACGGGCTCATCGGCTCCTATATACCGAAAGGACAGGTTTTTCAGGGTCAGCTCCTTAGCTACCTTGACTTTTCGGATATACTGCTTGTCCCTGCTTTCCTCTTCTTCCTTATTATGAATCTCGTTTAGCCGCTCCAGACTGATGCTGGCATCCTGATAGGCCCGGATAAAACCGACTACCTGGCTGATGGGGCTGTTTAGCTGCCCGATGATATACTGGAGCGAAAGCATCATGCCCAGGGTAAGATTGCCTTCTATTACAAGCACGGCTGAGGTAAACGTGATGAGAATATTCTTCAGCTCATTGATCATGGAAGATCCTACGCCCTGGGTTTGTTCCAGTGAAAGGGTCTGAATGGAGACATTGAACAGGCTGGCCTGAATAAATTCCCACCTCCATCGTTTTTGTTTTTCCGCATTGTGCATTTTGATTTCCTGCATGCCGTTGATCAGTTCGATCACTGTGCTCTGTTCCTGGCTCAACTGGGCAAAGCGCTTGTAGTCCAGCTCCCTCCTGCGCTTCATAAAATACAGTACCCAGAGGATGTAGAAAATGCTTCCCGCAAGAAAAATCAAAAAGATAGTAATGCTGTAATAAATGAGTACAGCTCCGAAGACGAAGAAATTAAAAAAGGAAAACAGGGTGCTTAGCGTTGTTCCCGTTAACAAGTTTTCTATCCTGCGATGGTCGCCGATGCGCTGCATGATGTCTCCTGTCATCCGGGTATCGAAATAAGCGATGGGCAGGTTCATCAACTTGATAAAAAAGTCGGATACTAGAGAGATATTGATCCGGGTACTCAGGTGAAGTAAAATCCAACTCCGGAACACTTCCACACTGGTACGCCCGAAAAACAGCATCACCTGAGCTATCAGGACCAAATAGATAAAACCGATATCCTGGTTTTGGATGCCCACATCTACGATGCTCTGGGTCAAAAAGGGAAAAATAAGCTGCAAGAGACTGCCTACCAACAGCCCGATACCTAGCTGAACCAACAGGTTTTTGTAATTGAATAAATACCGGAACAGAAAGCGAAGGGACCGCTTGTCTCTTTCTTCCCATTTCATCCTTTTTAGGTCCGGGGTTACTTCCAGCAACAGGGTGATTCCTTCTTTGGTAGCATCATCCGCACCGTTTCCGATCCACCGTGCGATAAATTCCGCTTTGGACAGGCGGATCAGGCCATAGGCCGGATCTGAGAGGTAGACTTGATCCTTTTTGATCCGGTACACCACCACAAAGTGTCTTTTATCCCAATGGGCGATCAGGGGAAGTTGTGCCTGTTTCAGGCGGTTAAAATCAAGCCTGGCCCCTATGGTCTTAAAGCCGATGGACTCTGCCGCCTCGCTTAGCTTAAGCAGGTTGCTTCCGGAGCGGGTGGTTTCCGAATATTCCCGTATCTCCTGTAGGGAGATAAATTTGCCATAATATTTGGCAATGATGCGCAGGCAGGTGGGACCGCAGTCTTTGGCGTCGGGTTGTTTGTAAAAAGGAAAAGTGGATTTCAAGAAAGAAGTGTTTAAATCTAATTAATTTTTTTCATCTTCAAACGGACAAACCCCATCTCATCATTTATATTTTCATAAATCCATATGTTGCCGTCCTTGGCGAAATGTTTGGCAGGTTTCTTGATCAGTTCCGGAACAAGAGATTCTCCAATCTTATTTAACTCCGTATCGTAGGCTGTCAAATATACGTTGGTTTTCTTTTCATTTTCCTCGAAAGAAAACCGATAAAAAACTTGGTTTTTCTTATCCCAAAAAGGTGGTAAAAAATTGATTTCACCCCTGTATTTTCTATATTCGATCTGAAACGCTTCTGAGGTTTCGTGGTTTTTTTTATACTCTTTCTCTTTTTGATTCGCTGTAAGCTGACTAGTATAGGGTTTTATAAATAGCGAGTCCATCAAAGTATCATACCACATTAGGGTGCTTATGATTTCGTTGGACAAAATCACTTTGTTACCGAATCTCTCTATACCTACTTTAGGCCCCTCAGTCATATGAACAGTGGCTTTCCCGGTATAAATATATTTAAAACTAAAATCAGGAATTTTTTCAAAACTCTTCAGCTTAATTTTAGAAACTTCATAGTTGTTCAGATATAGAATCCCTAATACATAATTATTGTCCTCATACTGATAAATCAATCCATATAACCTCTCTGCGTCGGTATCAAGTATTACTTTTGACCCGAATTGCTCACCACCTTCTAGGGGATGACCACCTAAGGAAAAGTTTTCATAGTAAATGGTATTCAGCTTTTTCCCGTCCAAGGAAAATAATGAGGTATGAAACATGCCACTTATGGTAACTTGGTCTTTGTTATGAATTTTCATCACTGCCACATTTCTCCCTATGCCATTAGGTCCCTCTCTTTCAAAAGGGAATTTCTTATCCAGACGCAACTCATCCAGGTTTATTTTCTCAATAGCGACATCGTTCTCATTAAAATTAAAAAGGTGTTTCCCATCTTCGCTTAAATCAGAACTGAATAGCTGATTTTGTAGGAATAAAAATTCGTCACTAGAATCAATGATTACCGTATCTAATAAAAATTGAAGGTTGGAAAAATACCCCGAGCTATTTTGAACAATATTTTCTTTACAGGAAATTAACATTACAAGAATCAAATAAAATAAATACCGCATATATATTTTTTTTTACATTTTCAAATTATGGGACAACAGGTAGCATATCAACTAAATAAACAAATGCCATCTTTGAGAAAAATTAATAATCCATCTTTCAATTCCGAGTAAATGAACTCTAAATTGGCCATATCTTAAAAAGATATGGCCAAATAACACTAATTAACGCAAATCACGGATTTTATGGACTAATTGGGAGTACATGCTCCATTTCCGCTTGCACAATATGCTGCAACAGCGTCACCTACTTCTTGGTCGGAGCAGTAGTATCCCGTCCAGGACCCGACACTTCCTGTGCAATGGCAAGAACGATAATTGCACCCACCAGATCCTCCGTAAATAGATCCCAATTGTCTTCGTTGCAGCACTTCCTCTGCTGCCAGTTTTAATTTTTCTAAATTCAACTTTTTCATTTTTATTTTAGTTAAATAAGTTTATCAATTTCCCAGACCAGCTAAGGACACCCAGGAATTGCGCCCATTCATCGCGATAGAATATTATTAATTACCTGCTTGTAGGCATTTATTCCTTTGATGTCTGCAATTCGTTACTCCTATGGTAATTTATAACCGTTGATAAAAAAGGCCTTTGTATGGGTTATTCCCTCCTTTTTACACCAGACCTTCATGGCCAGTAGTTTTTCCTCTTGTTAGTCCAACTCTCCATTTATAGGGTAGGGCTCGGCAAAAACGGCATAGTTCTTTTCTTCAGTGGTATACCACATATCTAAAGCTTCTTGTGTTACCATATAGTCCCCTTTACTGTTTATTGCCTGTAAATGGCTGATGGTTTTTGCATAGAGATCATCCATGTTGCCGTTGGGGAAAAATATGATCTGTAAATCAATGATTCCCTCCTCCACCAATCGCTCCAATTCCGGATGTGCCTCGGAACAGGGTCCACAGTAGGGATTACACACTTTGATCACTTAGTGTTTCCCTATGCTTTTGGTCTTATTATTTCTCAATTTATTGGATTAAATTTAAAAATATAAACGATTAATTTTATTTCCCGTGATCTAACCCTTTTTTTCTGTGAATTGGCATTTTTATCTTGGAATAGTATTGTGATGAGGTGATATTGTGATGTGAGGGTGCCTTCGGTGCCTGAGCGGAGTCGAAGGCAGCGGAGTCGAAGGCATGGTTTATAAGGTTCCGAATGAGGACCGTCACTGCGAGGAGTGGAGCGACGCGGCAGTCTGACCGGGTACCAGTAGCGTGCGATTTTTCTGTGCCTCTTGTGATAGTAACATTTCGGATGTAACTTCTGGTTTTGGCCCCTTACATTCCCGTTCTGTTTCACATCGCTTCTCTTCGCTCGCGATGACGTTCCGCCACCTGTGGTGCCAGCGGAGTCGAAGGCCACATTACCCGCTGAAATTAAACCCGAATTCGAAGACGTTGATAAGTAGCGTTAGGTAGCTAACTTAGGTCGGTATTTTGGCAGTATTGTTGCCAAAAAAAGGTAACAATACTGTCAAAATCGTATTGTACTTATCTTACTTTCCACGGGCTTGTACCAGTGGTTATGGTATCTCACCCGCTTCGTGGCTTTAATAAGGAATCAAATAAATTTAAGCTAGCAATAAAGATTAAACCTTTGCTTAAATAGAATATTTATCGACAAAGAATAGAAAATATCCTTTTGGTATTCGTAGGTGTCTTTGACAGCCTTGATTTTTTTGGTTCGTTTTTTCATCATAGTCTGCGCTGAAGCGTAGCAACTCAGGGCCTGTCCCGAGCAGTACAGCCAATCAGGGGAAAAAGTGAACAGAGGGAATAAGGTAAAACAGCCTCTATGTCCATAAAAACCTGATTTAAAGGGTGAATTTTAAAGAGTTATATGGAATTCTAAGACATCGGAAAAAAGTAACGTAGGGTAGCTAACTCCGGTGGAAATTTCCCATTGGTGTGAGATGGCGGAGTCCTTTTTGGAAGGTCAAGATGAAGTTGTTTAACAGCCATCCGTGCCACGGCGCAATTACAGGCAAGGGTGGGATAAAATGAGGGGCCTCAGGTTCCGGATCCAAGAGTTCCGCTATGGGAATCAGCGCTGAACTGGCATTTTTCTTGGTGGGTCCAATTGATTGAACACAATAAAAATAAACGCACAGAATTTTTCACGATGACTCCGAAATTTGGTGCGCCATCTTATATGGTGCTTCATCCCAAGGCAGGAGAATCCCTGGTGAACCAATGGGATATAAATGTTTGAATGATGAATGAGCTTAAAAGGAGGTATATACCTCTTGGATGAATTTAGATTTAACCACTATTCCTCTCGGGAATATTTGGTAAATCTGAATGTTAATTTTTCGATATATTTCCTGTAGCATCGAAAATGTCGAGCGGGCTGCCCGCGACATTGTTCTCATTCTTTTTCTCAAGTTTTATGACATACCCCTTTTAGATGGTTGGCAATCTCATAACAATTATTCCATTTCCCTCGTCTCTTGAAATTATTATCGAAAAACTTTTTGATTTATCATACATGATTGGTTTTTTGACCTCCAAATTTAAATGGGTAGGATCAATGCCCCTCAGCTGATGAAAGATGGATGCTTCATAATTTTCAGGGGAGATTTTAGTGGTTTTTCCATCCGCTGTTTCGGTATGTTTTTGCCCATATACGACAGATACTTTTTCAGCACTGGTATATTCGGATTGAATCAGCTCGATTTTTTTCCTTGACTTTAAATAGTTACCAAAATAATATTCATTTGTCATTAGCGTAACACGGTAAGCAGCTTTTCTGAATAACCCTTTAGTTTCAGTTTCACGAACTAGAAACATTGCAAAATCATCCGGTTGATAGTTTTTTAAATCCGACACCTCTTTTTCTACATCATCAATAGTCAATGTGAGATGCTTTGTTTTTTTCCATTGTTCGAAAACCTCACTTTTTAGTACTAATTTTTCAGGAGGGCTTTTATAAAGAATACTCGTTTTTACTTCGGGATAAGCTTGCTGCAACTCCACCAATTTCTCAAATGTCAACTCGTCGAAAAATGGAAATTCTGTACCGGAATATTTCTCATTTTCATCCAATGCAAGGTAGGCGCTTCGGAGTGCGGAAAGGTCCAGTTTATTTAAATCCACTTCATAGGGGTTTCCGTCTTTGAATGCGTTGGACAGGAGCTGCTCAAAATTGTTTGCTGATTGAAATTGCGGGGATTCAAATGGCTGGCTAGATGACAAAAAAACCATCAAGAAACCTGCTATTAGAATGCTGAATGATTTGAGCAGGTTGGTCTTTAGGGATGAACTGGATTTACCCATCATAATTAGCCTGCTTTTGGTAGAGGAGAAACTGAAAGGACTGCTAAGTGATAAGCCAACTTCATTCCCCGAAAATTTACTAAACAAGAGCCATTGATAAGCTGCTTTTTCCTTGAATTCAGCATTAACTGCGGCATCTGCCAAAAATTCATGATTGAGTTGAATCGCTTTTTTATAAAGCAAGTAAAGTGGATTAAACCAAAAGACAATTCGAAGAAATTCCACAAGAAAAATGTCCCAACTGTGTTTTTGTCGAATATGGGCCAATTCATGAAATAGGATCTCATTTTCAATTGCCTTTTTCAGGAAAGATTCTTTTTCAACAAACAGAAAATTTAAAAAGGTAAAAGGAAGGGTTTTTTGCATTAGCAAAACATACGTACATGTATTATCCTTTATAGTCAAATTATTTCGTGTCATGCGGATCAATTGCACCAATTGGATTATAAATCGGATTAAAAAAAATGCGAGACCAAAGAAATAAATACCCGTCAACAAAGTGGTCCAATTGAAAGGAGCTATCGGTTGGGTGACAAGTGAAACTCTCCTTTCACCCTGTTCCCAAACAGCCGGAGGTGAATTAATTTCTTTTTGGCTCCGCTTTTCATTTACTGTGATCGATTGGAATGAATTTTCAGAAAACAAACTTTCCTTGACTTGGAAACCTATAGGCATCTGAAGAAATGGAACAATCAGTGAAAAGCACAGGACAAAAATCAGGTAAAACCGATTGAACCGAAACATACTTTCTTTGACCAAAAAGGCGTGATAAAAAGCATAAAAGATAACCAAGGCAATAGTAGCCTTTAAGATAAACGCAATCATGGCTTCTGGGATTTAAGTTGTTCTTCAATTATTTTTTTTAGCGCTTCCAGTTCCTTCATGTCCAACTCCGTTTCTTTTGTAAAAAAGGAAGCAAATTGGGCAGGCGAATCATTGAAAAAGTTTTTGATCATGATATTGACCTTTTTGGAGAAATAGTCATTCTTGTCCACTAAAGGGAAATAGGCCCGGGAGTTGCCATATAACTCATAATATATGGCTCCTTTTTCCTGCAATCTTTTGAGCAATGTCGCAACCGTTGTATTGGCAGGTTTGGGCTCCGGATAGGACTCTAAAATATTCTTCATAAATACCCTTTCCTTTTCCCAAATCAAATTCATAAGTTGCTCTTCAGCGTTTGAAAGATTCATTCTCTATTTTTATAGATGATGTTCTACAAATATAGAACAAAATTACAATTATTAACATTTTTTATAAAAAATGTCACCTCTAGATAAAGTCCCGTGACTAGGCACTTTTGTTCCTTAGTTTTCTGGCAAACTAAGGCCTTTATTAAAACATGCCTATCTCAAATTATTTTTTCTTAAAAATTCAAGCAATCTAAATTTGAGTTTTTACTGGATTGATTTGGCTAAAAGAAGAGCACTAGATCCTTTCCAAAGTCCAAATTCTTAAATCAGGCACTGGCGAAAGGTTATGCCATAAAGACATTGGTCAGAAACCCGGACAAGATCAGCCAAAAATCAAACCAGTTGCAAATTGTTAGACTTATTTATTGCATGTTGAAAATCGGGAGTCGGAAAGAAGTAATTTAATAAAAATTCCCATCCAAGGTGGTGGCTAAATGAACACCTAAAAAATGCGAAAAAAATATTGATTACCGGTGCCACTGGAAATGTCGGGTTCGAAACCATCAAGTCACTTTTCAAATCCGGTAAGTTTCAAAGGAGAGTTTTTAAAGCAGATAGATCTTTCAAAATTTACCCGATTGGTAGAATTTAACATTTTTTGGGTAGTACCATTACCTTCTTTTTTGGAACTTGTGCCTATGAAAAACTGGCTGTTTTTGTTCTTATTTGCTTTGATCCTGCAGGGGTGTAGCGATGGTGTCGATAAAACAGAGGATAATTTTGCCCAATATCAATTGAAAATCCTGGATTCCATCCAGGTGGCATACCAGGGAAACCTGTTCCTTTTTGATCATGACCCAAAAAGCAACCAGTACCTGGGCATGGATAATGGGACAGAGGAAGTATTGCTTTTTGATCGGGAGGGCGAGATTAAGTCCCAATTTAAGCTTGCAAAAGATGGTCCTAACGCAACTACCTGGGCCAATAGTATAGGGTTTTTTGATGGCCAATTCACGGTTATGGATGCGGCCATGGGCTTGCTGTTTTTTTCATCACAGGGAGAAATCATGGAGCGCATAGACCTATCTCCACCTTATATGTTTATCAATGGGCTCAGGATGCCTGTGCATGCTTTCGGCAATGAACTGACCTATGTCCGACCGGAAAGGGGAGAAATAGACTGGAACAATCAGGCGGAAATGTTCGAAAATATATACCGAAGTCCTATTTTGGAGGTATATGATCCTTCAACCGGCACCATAAGGAATACCATGCTTTTTCCACCCGGTACCATCTATGAGGATGGTAATTATTACCATTGGATGTTTCCCACCGTCATTTCTGCAGGAAAGGAATGGTTGGTTTATTTCAGGGCCGAACAAACCTACCACGTGTACCAGCAAGAGGGTGAGCAATTGGTGTACCACCAGACCGTGGATTTAGAGATAGAAAATGCCGTGAAAATCAAAGGCGTTCCCTTAGCCAATATGGAGGATTACTACGAAAAAAGTATAGACAATATCTTTGGCAGGATCCAAAATCTGTATGTGCTGGACAGTCTGATCGTCATTCATTATACCAAAGGCCTTGAGGAGGAAAAGGTCAAGCAATTTCCAAGAAACATTTTGGAAGAAAGAACCGCTTTTTTACATCAGATTAAAAACTACCTGGCGGTTCTGAACCGGGAGCATCAAATGCTTCAAAAAGACATTCTGGTTCCCCAGGGGATTATCCTTAGTGGGGTAGCAGTAGAAAATGGTGCTATTTTGGGCTTGAAGGACCAGGATTTTTTTGGGGTGGAGGAGGACATGGTTACTTTTTACATGATGGAGCTAAATTGAAGTGATGGTATTGTGATGTTGTGATGAGGTGATATTGTGATGTGAGGGTGCCTGCAGTGCCTGAGCGGAGTTGAAGGCGTGGTTTGATAAGGTTCCGAATGAAGGACCGTCACTGCGAGGAGTGGAGCGACGCGGCAGTCTGACCGGGTACCGGTAGCGTTCGATTTTTCTGTGCCTCCTGCGATAGGACCATTTCGGATTTAAACCTCCGGTTTTGGCCCCTTACATTCTCGCTCAGTTTCAGATCGCTTCTCTTCGCTCGCGATGACGTTCCGCCACCTGCGGTGTCAGAGGAGTCGAAGACCACATTACCTGCTGAAACTAAACCCGAATTCGAAGACGTTGATAAGTAGCGTTAGGTAGCTAACTTAGGTCGGTATTTTGGCAGTATTGTTGTCAAAAAAAGGTAACAATACTGTCAAAATCGTATCGTACTTATCTTACTTTCCACGGGCTTGCACCCGTGGTTATGATATCTCACCCGCTTCGGGGCTTTAATAAGGAATCAATTAAATTTAAGCTAGTAATAAAGTTTAAACCTTTGTTTAAATAGAATATTTATCGACAAAGAATAGAAAAAATCCTTTTGGTATTCGTAGGAGTCTTTGACAGCATTATATATAAGGACATTACCGGCATTCAAAAATCAGATGATGGCTACATAAAAGAGATTTATTCTCTGAATGATAATCCATCATTTGAAATAAGATTTGACAGCCTTGATTTTTTTGGTTCGTTTTTTCATCAAGGAAAAAATGAACAGAGGGAATAAGGTAAAACAGCCTCTATGTCCATAAAAACCTGATTTAAAGGCTGATTTTTAATATATAAAATGGGTGAATTTTAAAGAGTTAGATGGAATATGCAATAGAATTAATTATATTAACTATTGCATATTTCGAGTTGAAACTTAAAATTATACTGAATTTTTCTTGTGCGTATCCAGGTTTTATCCACCAAAGGCAGACCAAACCTTACCACTCCTTAGGCAATTGAAGCGACCAAACATCATTGATCAAGGGAGGAATCATTCCTCCTGCCACGAAAATTTTATCCTGGAAAACAAAAGCTGAATGTTCATGGCGGCCAGGCCAGCTAATTTCCGGGCTGTATTGGGTCCAGTTTATTCCATCCCGGCTGTACCATGCGTCTCCCCAGTTTTTGTAAGGGTTGTTGGACCAGCCACCCATTACCCAGATACAATCCCTATACACAACTGATGAAAACCAAATCCGCTCATGCCAGGGGGCAGCTTCGGTTACCTGCTCCCAGTTTGTGCCATCTTCAGTAACCCAAACATCATTTTTAGCATGGTACTTAGGCGTATAGTTGCCACCACCGAAAACATACATTTTCCCATTGAGCACAGCTGACTGGTGGTAAGCTCTTGGTGTCCACCCTGCATCGGCCGTGGCAAGTTCCCAATCTTTACCGTTTTCGGATACCCAAACATCGTTTTTAAGGCTTTTTTCATCACCAAAATAATAGTTCTCTATACCGCCCATTAACCAAAGCTTGCCTTTGAATTCAGTCACGGTTGCGGCTATTCTGGGGGACCAATTGGCAGCCTTCTTTTCGAGTTTCCAGTCTTTGCCATCCGTGGAAGACCAGATGCTATTACTGGCAGAGTGTCCTTCCAACCGGCCATTGTACCAACCTCCCATGACCCACATTTTGTCAGCATAAACAAAAGTCATCGGCAAGTCACTATGGATCCATGGCGCATTTGCTGCAATTTTGTCCCAGTCCTTTCCATCGGCGGATGACCATACATCTCTAGGAGGGGCATGATTGGAATCAAACCAGCCACCCATAATCCAAAGTTTGTCCTTGTAAACCAATTCCCCTTGCGAATCCCGAGCTTGCCAGTCAGCTTGCTCACTCACTTTTACCCAATCAACCAAAGGGTTTTGGGCTTTTAGGCCACTGGACAAGAGGCCAAATATAAGTAGGGTAAGGAGGTATTGTTTTTTGTTCATATTAGTGGGAGCTTAATTTGAAGTGATTCCATCACAAAATAACATGTCTATTGCATGTTTCGGATTAAAGTTACTCTTTTTCCAAAGCCCAATGAATGCTATTGATAATCAATTTAATAAAAGGCGCTTGTTTGAAATCCGTCGGATACCCCAATGAAGTGTAAAAAACCCGTCCACCATAGGCTGTTGTCCTGGCCCAGGCAATGGGCTCGATTGAAGATTTCCCTCTTGGCTTTCCATTCAGTAATACCACCGCATTTGGGTCTATAATTGGCTTAACTTTGTATACCTGACCCTTGCTTTTCCAATTTTTCAATTCAATACCATTTAGAATAGAATGGCTTTCAGCCCCAGGGTAGGCACTCACAATTGTCCCTAATTTCTCAGGGAAATAACCATTGTTTTCACATCCCAATATGTCAGGTACAAAACCCCACCATCCTTCAAATCCAGGCTCCACTTCATCCCTTACCGAAAATCCATGATTGGCAGTGCGCATACCCACCAAAGGTTTGCCTGACCTGAGGTAATTTTTGATATTCGTCATTTGGTCAAAAGGCAGGGCCAATCTTCTGCAAAAGACTACCAATAGGTCCGCTTCTTTTAGTACCTCAAGGTTAGGAAAGCGGTAGGCACCATGTGTACCTTCACCCTTGAGCACCGTCACTTTTAAGTGCTCATACTTTTCATCTAGCATCTCGGCAAATGGTGGGACGGTAAGGTGGGCTTCATAATTTAAAGGATCCTCACTGATCAGAAACACGACATGTTTTTGTTCGGAAATCTTGTCCGGAGGAAAGGCTTCTCCATGCAAAGTCCCTGTTGAAAGGAGTAGGAAGAAAATAAAAAGTGAAGTCAAAAGGTATAGCGTGGTTTTCATTTTTTTAATAGATGTTTTACAAGAGTATATAGGTGTCTTTCCCCGGTATAGCTGAGGTAAATACCCTTTAAGTATGTTGTTTATAGTAAATGATTTAAGGCAAATATTTATATAAGGACGATAGGATCTATATCAAATTTAAATTTTGTCGGTTACGTTACCTAAATATGGTTTAAATTTTTTAAGTTTTGAAATTTTATGCTAAAAAATATGAGTTAAGTAATAAATTTTGCTATTATTCAATAGATAGAAAACCTGTTTTTCATAAAGTTATGGATTTTACCGGACCCTGAGCGGAGTCGAAGGGGTAGGTGTAACAATCACATCTCCCTAAGGCTTCGGCTCCGCTCAGCCGCCGGGGCAAAGGTGCTAGGCCAAAAATATAATGAAAGGGATATTGGACAGCAACTGCATTTCTTCTTCACCTGAAGAAATATGACCCAGAATGGGTCATATGTTTATAGCAAAAGGAAGTAGGAAAAGGATGCGACCCAATCGGGGGCGAATGTATTTTTTGCAAAACATCTATAAACATGCAATCCTTTAAGGATTGGAATCTGAACAACAAAATATTTTATTTCGATTATAAGGCCTTTTTAGAGCTTTGTTTACCGGATACCATTCCCTAAGGCTTAGGCTCCGCTCAGCCACCGGGAAAGGAGGATTTTGATCCGATCGGATTATCGGATTCAACATAACACATTAGCCTTATCATCCCCATAAAAAATTACAAAATTAACATTAAATCATCATTTCAGCAAATCCCCCTTAATCAAGGGGGCAGGGGGATTTCTACGGGAATGAATATTAAAACACAAATGATTTTTTAGAATGTGATTCGTCCTAAATAAAGTTTACAGATATTGATTTAAATACTGCTATCGGTTTACAGTTTACGTAAGAAATCCCCCGAGCCCCCTTTTGAAGGGGGATTTTGATTTTTCAGGATTGCCGATTGCGTTACTAACTTAACATTGAGTCAGTCCGATAAGCGAATCAGAAGGGGTAGGCGCAACATTCAGTCCACCCTAAGGCTTCGGCTCCGCTCAGCCGCCGGGAGAGAATGGTTTACTCCATTACAAATAACGATTTATTTGCGATTTTCGAATAGAAATCGCAATGACCTTATTGAAGAGGGATTATAGAAAGGGTTGCCTTATTTAACAGGACCCTGAGCGGATTCGAAGGGGTAGGTGTAACGGTCACACCATCCCATTTCCTATTTGTAATCTAGGCTCATGTTCTTCAGGTCATACCCAATATAAAGTGGGCCATAGCCAAAATCATAAGACATGATACCGCCCAGATTAGGCTCAAATTGGTTTTTCATAAACAGGCTATAAATGCCTTGATTAAAAGCCTTCATGTCAAATGAAAAAACCACATAAAGCGTTTTAGCCTGATTGGCAGGTATATTTGCCTGATTGGATGGTACTTCTCCCAAATTGATCTCTCCCATATCTTTTGGCTTAACATACATGGAAAAGGGTTGACCTCCAGGCAATATCACACTGGAACGAAAAATGGGTATGCTTATCGGGAATTCATTTTGGTTCCTAAAAGTAAAAGGTATAAGAATCTCAAATCCCCTTGTCTGTGGTCCGGGTAACTCATCAGGGAATTCAGTAAGTTTAAATTGATTATAGGAATCCTGAAAAGCATCCCATTTTTCTGAGGCACCCAGATTGCCTATAGGATCCAGAAAATTGTCTACAAAATAGTCAGTAAGCTTAAAGCTACTGTTTCTGTACATTAGTGCTTTTGTGTTGTTCCATTTGTTATTGATTTGACTGTCAAATGGTCTGATTAAGCCAAGCATGTATTTCTCAATTTTCACGTCCTTGGTCCTAAATATATTTTCAATAACTGGGTCAGGAACAGGAACCGTCATTCTCACTACAGCATCAATAAAAGGATCTTTTAATCCATCTATTTCTCCATTGATTAATAAATCCCCAAATGGGATCAAGGCATTTTTGATGGCATTGGGATTGAGAAGGTTACTTCCTGCACCCAAGAGTTTGATTTCTATAGGTTCATTGGATTTAGTGATGGAGGGAGGAGCGGGGATTTTTACCTGTGCACTGTGCTCATAGGAAAAATTGAATTTACCGATCTTTTTTTGGAGTAGCTTGTTGAGATATGGTTTTAATTCGGAAGATTCAATATCAAAATCTTCACTTACTGCCAATTGGAAATTAGGCAACATATTGGTGTAATCCGTGAGGTCCAATTCTAAAGCAGTTTTAAAGGTGATGTTGTTGTTTTTACCCATTAATTGCCTCAATTGGTTTGAATTTAAAATAAAGGAATAGCTTAGCAAAGAGGAGGATTTGGATGGAATCACTACCTCTTCATGGGTTTTTGCCAATCCTATGTCTTCACCGTTGACGAATATCCCCATGACATGATCAGGTATTGGCAATTCTTTCTTGTACGGATTGCTGATTTCATAAACCAGATCAAAATTGACGGAAAAATCTACCAGAGATGTTTGATTAAACTTAACATTAAAGGACTGTTGTTTGGCCCTTGGTAACATGTCTTCCAAGACCATCAGGTTTGTGCTGCAACTCAGTAAAAAGCAAGATCCAATAAATAGTAATGACTGAATAATTAAAGGGTTTTTCATGACGGCTTATTTTTGGTGGTTGTTTTACTTTCAATCTACTGATTCATAGTTGAATGAAGCTAACTTATTTTATATTTTTTTTCAAGGTGTTTAATGCAGATGGACTTGGTAATTTTTAGTAAAAAAAACCTAAGACTGCTCCTGTATTTTGGGCAATTACATAGCGATTAAAAGCACTTTGGAGCTAATTAATTATTCCAAGCAAGAGTTTAAAGGTGATAGGTTGTAGCTAAATTCCTCCGGAGAGCTTAGTATTATTTTTGTTTTTGGGGAAATGTGCCTTTGGTTACTAATTCAGCGGCTTCCAACGATGCAAACAACTTAGGTAAAGCTGATCAATCAGCAATCGTCGATTTTGTGAATAAAAACTGAGGGCTGCAATTGCAAATTTGTCCTTGATTCTCTATTCTGGAAGGTTCTAAAATAGGTAGGACAAGTAAGAGGCCATGGCCTTTTTGGGAAGGCTTTACCTTTCCTGGGAAAAAATTAAAGAGGCTTCGGCCATATACAATCAAACTATCTTTTTTGGAGACATTGAGATAGCAATAGATTATTTCTCACTCTTTACAACACAAAATGAAATAGCACTTAAAATATATTTAGTGCTCAATTTTTCAGGTTTGGGACCCAATTCATTGTTGCAGCACGCATTTTTAGCGGCTTCCAATGGTTGGTACAAAGTAAATCCATTGGAGAGTTTGGGCAAAATCATGGATTGGATGATGGATTAAATTTTCCCAATTCAGTTTCAAAATTTACCCAGGTAGAAGCATAAATTAGGGCTCAAAAGAAATAAGTGATGTCAATTACATTAAGCTTAAGTTAAAAATACATGGTGGGTGTTGGAATTACCTTAATTTCAACACCCACCATAATTTCTGTAGAATAATTTAATTAGTTATTCCACAATAGTTTGTAAAGGTGGGACATTTGTTTCAGCGCCTTGATAACCTTCATTTTGATTGATTTTACCTTGCGTATTTGCCGTAATGACACTTTGTGGTATCGCCCAATAGATATTAAAAGACTGTATTTTTGGGGATTGGCCTCTCCACCAAGTACCTTCTGGTGTTTGATAGATGTCATTGTACGCCATCACCCTATCATACCACCAACTTTTAGTGCTTAAATTATCCAAAGAATATCCATTTAGGTTGTTGGAAGCCATAACGTTGGAAACCCTAACCATTTCAGAATGTCTTGTTTCTTCTGCATACAATTCTCTGGCGCGCTCATCAAATATAAAATCTATGGTAACATCGGCAGGGTTGATAAGTGGAGCCATAGACCTTGCTCTAACTACATTTAAATCATTTGCAGCCTCAGTTAACTGATTTTTCCAATAATAGGCTTCCGCTCTAAGCAGGTGAATTCCTGCCAGACGATAGACATATGCATCTCCATTGCCACCTCCCCAAGTACTTTCTTCTTGATTGGAAGGATTGTAAGTTAAATAATGAGGCCAAGAAAACCATCGAATGGTGGTGTCACTAGTGTTTGGCCATAATTGCTGTATTGGTTCCTCAATATTTGGTGAACCTGGACGGTTGTAACGTATTTCAGACATTTCCACCCAGTTGATATCCGCTCTTCTTAAGTCGGGAGTGTTATCCCAAGTATAATTATTGTCTTCCCATAAATTAAATTGATAAAAATTGGAAGAAGTAATTATTCCCTGCCCTCGCATTAGCGTATCCATTAATGCAGAGGGGTAAACAATACCTCTGGTGCCTGATTCATCAGGTACATCCCAGTAGTGCGGCATGAAATTGCCAGCCAGTCCCTGATTCATTCGAGCACCATCTGGAGCTTCCCATCGATCTACCAATCCCAGTATTGTTTCTGTGTTTTGAGAAAGGTTAATGTTTTCATGTCTGTGGAGATCCCAAATCACATTTCTGAAGGAATCATCCGCCATGCTTCCAAAACGATCTTCCATCAATGCATAAGGTCCATTGATTACTTCCGTTGCAGAAGCTATTGCCTTGTCAAATTCTGAATTTGCCAAGTAAATTTTGGTCAATAGGTAATTCCCTGCGCCTTTGGTAGGAATCCTAGGAGCCGCAGTTAGAGGCATTTTGGCGACTGCCCACTCCATGTCTTCCTGAATTTTATCTAAAATTGCCCATCTTGAATGGGTGTTAAAATCCAGCTTGGCACCAGTGAGTTCAACGCCTATAAAAGGCACATCTCCATAAGAATGTACGAGTCGGTAGTACCAATAAGCCCTGTGCCAATAGGCCTCTGCTAACAGCCTGTTTCTTACAGATTCATCCTCCCAACTTACCCCGTCAATTCTGGAAATCAAGACGTTGGCATTTTTAATATAACCATAGACCTCATTGAACATTTTTCCGTAGGGAACACGATCTGATGAAGTAGGAGTGTTGATACTAAAATCTGGCACATAACCAGCAATTCCCAAATCACTTGGTGCAAATTCTGCTGTAGAGTAGTTGAAAAAGCCGTAGTATTCGCTTTTCAAACTTCTTCGCATAGTGACCAAAAGTGACTCAAAACCTTCCTCATTCACATATACATTTTCTGGAGCGAAAAAGGAGAGCGGTTCAGGCTCCAGCCATTTCTCGTCACATGAAAACAACATCGAAAAAAGGGATATCATGAATATAAATCCGATGCTTTTATTGTAGGCAATATTTTCTATAGCTAGTCGCATTGATAGTAGAGGTTATAATGATACATTTAAACCAAGAGAAATTGTCCTTGGCATCGGTGTCATGTTAGATTCAGGATCCCAACCAGGCCACTTGTCAAAGCTGTACAGATTTCTAACAGCAGCAAAGACCCGTAGAGAGTTAAACTTCAACCTTTCCATAATAGGTGATGGTAAATTATAGGATAGGGATAAATCTTGAATCCTTACGTAAGAGGCAGGTTTGTAAATGGACAAGCCTCCGCCATAGGCTGAATGTATAGGTCTTAACCTGGCATACTCGTTGTTTCTGTTCTCTGGTGTCCAATAAGGCATAGGGCCTCCATTGTAATTCCTTCTGTCATGGGAAAGGGACCCCTGTAGCGCCTGATTAAAGGGTAGTATGTGCCCGAGACTTGCCCTGATAAATATAGATGCCGTAAAAGCCTTGTAGCTAAACTCGTTTCTGAAACCTAAATTATAACGGGGACTGGTGTAGCCAATAAATTGCTTGTCTACCAAATCTGAATAGACGCCATCACTGTCTACATCTTCACCTTTAAAATCTCCAGGTGATAAGTTGTATTCACTTGCTGCATCAGCTTCTTCTATCTGCCAAACCCCGAGTACATTGTAATCCCAAACTACATCTACTGCTTGTCCAGGGAACCATCCATTGGAAAAATCGGGCAATTCACCAGAACGGCTTTCTCCCAACAAGGTGTAGTCTCCAAGGTCTCCAAAAAGCGACTTAATCTTGTTTCTATTAAAGGAAAATACAAAATCACTAGTCCAAAGAAAATAGGACTTACTAATATTCACCGTTTTCATAGACAACTCAAGTCCCCTATTTTCTAATTCACCCAAATTAGCAGTAATGCTATTGAATCCAGTTATTCGAGGTAGTTGTCTGTTCATAAGTAAATCCACAGTGGTGCCTATATAATAATCGGCACTGATATCCACCCTGTTTTCAAACAATCCAAAGTCTAATCCGAAATTTAGAGACTGAGTTTTTTCCCAAGTCAGGTTTGGATTGGCCAAAGTTGAATTTTGAACACCAACGACTACATTTGATCCATCATAATCCAATACCGAACTTAACTGAGCAAGTGCTGAATAAGCACCGATATCACGGTTACCGTTCAAGCCATAAGAAAGTCGAAATTTCAATCGATTAACTAGCCAGTTTTCATCATAAAACCCTTCGTCGGAAATCTTCCAGGCAAAAGCAGCAGCAGGAAAGGTAGCTCTAGGGTATGCTTGTCCAAAAGCAGAATAACCATCTCTACGAACAGAGGCTGTAAGGAGGTATTTATCTTTAAAAGTGTAATTTATTCTACCCATTAAAGCATCTCCTGTTTGTCTGAGATCATTGTTGTACAAGGAGGGGTTATTGCCAAACTGTAAACCATGATACCCTAAATTCGCATTGGGAGAAAAATTCTGGTTGGACTGTCGCTCTGACCAGCTTCTATAGCTCTCTGAATTGTATAAAAATGTGGCATTGATATCATGGTTGCCAATGGATTTGTTCCAAGTAAGAAGGTTGTCAAGCAACCATTCAGTTGTTTTACTGGAATACCTCGTACCCCGTCCACCTGGATAGGTTTGAGAGCCAGTAATGGTTTCTTCTCCCCAGAAATTTTGATCGGACGTAAAGGAATACCTAGGTTGGAAAGATATTTTATAATTTATACCGAAAGGGAGCTTAACATTACCATAGATACTAGTAAAGAAAGAATTGACTTTTCTGTTCCTACTTTGTCCATAGTAATCCATCATCGGGTTATAAGCAGATGGATCATCATGTGGCCTTAGATTGATCGAACCGTCTTCATTAAATGGTTCACCAAAAGGGCTTGCAATGTACATTAACCCTAGATTTGCTGGCACCGAACTTTCATCTCTTTCACTGTACTGTGTGTTGGCTCCAAATGAAAGGTATTCGTTTATTTTAAAGTCTACATTTAGTCTGGACCTAATATTGGTATGACTGTCTCCAGTGATGATACCATCACTGTCGGTATATCCCACCGACCAATAGTATTTGATGTCCTCGGTGCCTCCTCGGATACTTAAGTCATAAATTCGCCTTACACCTTGCGACATGGCCATGTCATAATAATCAACAGTTTTCCCTGCCAAAGCATTTTTTTGCTCTGTTGGATACATGTTCAACCGCTGAAGGTATTCAGTATATGGGTCTGCATTTGGATTACTATTGTAATTCAACCAATCATTCACACTAACATTATCCGGTAAATTGTTAGGATCCGTATAAAAGCTTTCTGGAATTGACGGATTATTTAGCGCTCCTTCCCTGAAATAATCTGCTCTAAACTGTAAATATTGATCTGAATTTAGTGGTTTGCGGTCTTTAGTAGGACTTGAAACCCCTACCTGTGCTGAGAAATTAATGGTTGGTTTTCCGCTTATACCTTTTTTGGTAGTGATCAGAATTACGCCGTTGGCAGCTCTAGCCCCGTAAACGGCCGAGGAACTTGCATCCTTTAATACATCGATAGACTCCACGTCTGTAGGGCTTATTTCAGCAATACTTCCGTTATAAATTACTCCATCCAATACGATCATTGGAGAGGTGCCAGCGCTTAGTGAGGTAGGACCACGAACTTCAAAACTACTTCCACCTGCTGCTGAGGGACTTTGGTTGGCACTTAGGCCAGCAATAGTTCCTGTGAGCATGTCGGATATCTGGCTCATGGGTTGGTTTTTAAAAGTCTCGGCATCCACTCGGGCTACAGATCCTGTAAGGTCACTTTTCTTGGCTGTACCGTAGCCTATGACGACTACTTCATCCAAATCAGCAGCATTAGCAACAAGGCCAATGTTAATCTCATTTCGATTTTCAACGGGTACCTCTTGGGTAAGGTAACCGATAAACGAAAAGACCAACTGGGCATCGGAGTTAGGGATAGTCAAGCTAAACTGACCGTCAATATCACTCACTGTTCCCTGAGTTGTTCCTTTGATTAGGATATTTACACCTGGCAGGGTTTCATTGGTGGCAGCATCTTTTACCACTCCTGATATAAGTTGGGAGGCCTGAAAACCATATCCCTGAAATGAAACAAAGGTGGTTAATAGGAACAAGAACAATAGACAGGTTGCGAAATTAATTCTCCGATATTTAAAAGGAGGAACCAAATATAATTTCTTTAATAAGTAAAATTTGCTTAAATAGCATTTTTTTTTCATGGAAAAAGCATATAGTGGAAATTAAAGAGAATTTAATAATATAATTTATTGGTTAAAGTATACTTGTATAAATATTAAAAATAATAGTAACACCGTCAATAATCTTGAATATTACAATAATTAATCAATTTGTTTTGTAAATAAATTATTTTACTGGGGCATAATTTTATCGGTTACGTTACCTAAATATAATTTAAATTTTGCAAACTATAAATAGATAACCAAATTAATATTGGTATATTAATAATAGGGGGGTAATTTTGTTTTGAATGGTAATAATTCTCCTGTTTCGGTTAACTAATAAATAACACAGATTAACCCATACAGGCCATACCATGGAATTGCACATTTAATTAAATAGCAAGAAGGATTGAACTTGGCTTTGAAGGTTTAAGACTTTGCGATATATTTAGAGTGAAATTGGAGCTTTGGTATTGATAGGGAGTGCCTAGGTCCGGTGTTTGCAGCGTCTGAAAGATATTTGATGACTTCCTTAAAGCATGATTTGTTTTTTAACCTCTAAAATACAATTTTGGTAAAGAAGATAAATGGCTGATGCCTAAATCCGAAACTTCAATTAATCCCCAATTAGCTGACGAAATAATATGAAACGAAGAAAAGCCATCAAATCAATTGCCTTAGGAACAGTAAGTTCATCATTGGTTTTCACTGAGAATTGGGCTGGATCAATACCTAAAATGCCTATGAAAAAGGGTAGTCCCCTTAAAAGTCAATGGGAAAATTGGCCAGACATGGCCTGGGTTGGGCCTGAATATTGGGGCAACCGGCTGCAAGATTGGGAATTGAGAGATGGTAAAGCAGTCTGTGTCATAAGCTCCAATAACAGGACATTACATAGCCTCACTCATCAACTAAGTCCCAATTCAGGATCCTTCAAGAGCCAAGTGAACCTTAACTGGCTCAATAAAAATAAAATTGGTGATCCTACATCCTATGTCGGATTAAGAATAGGGGCGAAAGGTAAATTTGAGGATTACCGTTCCGCTGCTGTTTTTGGTAAAGGATTAGATGTAGGAGTAAATGGCGAGGGATCTTTATTTATCGGTGAGCGTGAGCAGGTAGGCAAAGAAAAAATAGCACTCGACACCGAAATTAAATTGGTGGTGACGGGTGAGAATAATTTCTTGGTGATAGAAGCGTTTGTCCCTCAAAGTAATAAGCTGTTAGGAGAATTTAAAGTTGAAAATTACAGTGAAAACCTAGGTGGAAATATTGCCTTGGTGTCACATTTTCCAGATGAATCCTCAGAAACTTCTTCTGTCGGATTCTCGGAATGGGAAGTAGCAGGGGACAAAGTGATATCGGCAGAAGGCCAGTCTTTTGGGCCTATCTGTTTTGCACATTATACCCTGCATGATGGGGTATTGAAGCTTGGTGCCCAATTGGCCCCAATAGAAAAAATAGAGAAAAATAAAATCAGCCTTCAAGTAAAGAAAGGCAATGACTGGACAACTATACAAGAAGCAAAAATAGATGCCTTGGGTAGAGTAGCCCATTTCCGCATAGAGAACTGGAAGGAAGAACGGGCAGTCCCTTACAGGGTAAAAGTGGATTTACCGTTAAGAAACGGAGTCCAAAGTTTTTATTATGATGGTACCATTGCAGAGGAGCCAAAAAATAAGGACCAGGTGAAGCTTGCTGTTTTTAGTTGCAATGCTGATTATGGTTTTCCCGACAATGAAGTAAGTCTACACTCTTTGCAGCATGCTCCTGACCTGGCAGTTTTTTTAGGAGATCAGTTTTATGAAAGTACGGGTGGTTTTGGCATCCAAACTTCTCCTTTGGAAAAATCCAGCCTGGACTACCTTCGCAAATGGTACATGTTTGGCTGGTCATATAGCGAAATATTCAGACACATACCTGCTGCCTTTATTCCCGATGACCATGATGTCTATCATGGCAATGTGTGGGGAGAAGCTGGCAAGGTGGCACCGACAGATGAAGGCTGGACCTACGTGGCGCAGGATCAGGGAGGCTATAAAATGCCAGCGGAGTGGGTGAATATGGTGCAGCTAACCCAGACGGGCCATCTTCCAGATGCATTTGATCCAAGGCCTGTAAAGCAGGGGATTGGTACTTATTATACGGATTGGGTGTATGGCGGAATAAGTTTTGCTATTCTTGAGGACAGAAAGTTTAAATCTGCCCCCAAAAATGTACTACCTGAAGAGGCCAAGGTCATGAATGGGTTTATTCAGAATCGGGCATTTGATATCAAAGAATATTATGACATTGATGCGAACCTGCTTGGAGAGCGGCAGTTGAAATTCTTAAATCACTGGTCCACAGACTGGAGCAAGGGTGCAGAAATGAAAGCAGTTTTGTCGCAAACAAATTTTTGTACGGTTGCCACCCTTCCTGAGGGAAGTATTATTGATAGTATCGTCCCAAAATTACCCATTCCTGAATTGGGTGAATACGTTTCAGGAGATGCTCCTACTTCTGATATGGATTCCAATGGATGGCCTCAAAAAGGAAGAGATGAAGCGCTTAGAATAATAAGAAAGGCTTTTGCATTACACATTGCCGGTGACCAACATTTGGCATCTGTCGTACAATACGGAGTGGATGAATTTAAGGATGCTGGGTATGCTTTTGCTGGCCCGGCATTGAACAATCTATTCCCAAGACGCTGGTGGCCCACCTTACCTTCAAACCATACCCCTTTAGCTGGAAAGCCAAAATACACCGGAGATTTTAACGATGGCTTTGGCAATAAGGTGACCGTTCATGCCGTGGCTAATCCCCGTAAAACGGGGATTGAACCTGCATTAATCCATGACCGGGCAACTGGCTATGGAATAGTAACCTTTGATAAAAAAGGCAAGAAAATGACAATGGAATGTTGGCCAAGGTATGTGGATCCAAAAGCCAACCCAAATGGACAATATGAAGGATGGCCTGTTACAGTTTCCCAAAAGGAAAATTATGCAAGAAATGCTACAGGCACCCTTCCGCCTTTGGATTTGAGCAATTGTAACAAACCTATAGTAGCCGTGATTGATGAAAAATCAGGAGAATTGGTGTATTCTCTGAGGGTCAATGAAAAGGTTTTCTATCCTGAAGTTTTTCAAGAGGGTAGCTACTTGGTTAGAATCACCGATGACAAGACAGGCAATTACATGGTTTTTAACCATTTGACAACTACTTCTGATCAATTGGCCTTGCTTAAGGTAGATCTTGATTCCACCAAAGCGTAAAACAAATCGTTTTCGGTGGTTCAAAATAATAATTACTTGAAGTTTATTTATTTAATATGAAAAAGAGTTTATTGTTTTCAATACCTGTGTTTCTTTTTTTTGTTGCTGGATGCCAACAAAAAAAGCAGGAGGTGGTTCCACCCAACATTATTTATATTCTAGCTGATGATTTAGGTTATGGAGATTTGGGCTGTTATGGTCAGGGAAAAATTGAAACGCCAAATATTGATGCTTTGGCAGCTTCCGGGATGATGTTCACCCAACATTATTCTGGTGCGCCAGTTTGTGCACCAGCAAGAGCGGTATTGCTTACGGGACAGCATTCAGGGCATTCTCAGGTAAGGGGCAATGATGAGTGGGGTAGCAGAGGAGATGTTTGGGATTATTATGCGATGTTAGCAGATTCTACCTTGGAAGGGCAAAGGCCTATTGCCACCGGTACGGTTACGATTGGGTCCATGCTTCAAGGAGCCGGTTACACTACTGCAGTGGTAGGGAAATGGGGACTTGGCGCACCACATACTGAAGGTGTTCCAAACAAACAGGGATTTGATTATTTCTTTGGTTATAACTGTCAAAGGCAAGCCCATACCCTGTATCCTGTTCACCTTTGGGAAAATGACCACAGGGTTTACTTAAACAATGACACTATAGCCCCTAATAAAAAACTCGCCGAAGGAGCTGATCCTAATGATTTGGAAAGTTACGGCAATTATTTCCTTACTGATTATGCCCCAGAGGTAATGTTTGAGAGGATTACCCATTTCGTAGATGAGCAAAGCAGTGAAAAGCCTTTCTTTTTATATTGGGCCACACCTATTCCTCATGTACCTCTTCAGGCACCTGAAAAATGGATTGATCATTATGTAGAAAAATTCGGAAATGAAACACCTTATCTGGGAGAGCGTTCTTATTTCCCTTCTCGTTACCCTAGAGCTACTTATGCAGCAATGGTCAGTTATCTGGATGAACAAGTAGGAGAGCTTGTTGAGCAATTAAAGAGCAAAGGAATTTATGAGAATACCTTAATCATTTTCACTTCCGACAATGGCCCCACCTTCAATGGAGGAACGGATTCCCCTTGGTTTAACAGTGGAGGTGAATTTAGAGAAGAGCAAGGTTATGGCAAAGGATATCTTTATGAAGGAGGTATTCGGGTACCTATGATCGCTTCCTGGCCGGGAAATATTAAAGAAGGTTCAATTAGTGATCATGCATCTGTTTTTTATGATGTAATGCCCACCTTGGCCGATGTAGCTGGGAAATCACTGGATATAGCGACAGATGGAACCAGTTTTTACCCTACTTTAATAGGACATGAACAACCTCAGCCTGAATTTCTCTATTGGGAATTCCCTTCTTACGGTGGTCAGATAGCTGTTAGGTTGGGAGACTGGAAAGCGTTAAAGCTGGATGTTCAAAAAGGAGGTTCTTCATGGTTGTTATTCGATTTGAAAAGTGATCCTTTGGAAATGCACGATGTGGCCGAGGAAAACCCAGATGTCCTCCAAAAGGTAAAAGAAATTGTCACACGCGAACATGTAACTTCACCCAATGAAAGGTGGCGGTTTGAGGAGTTGGATGGTGTTTAATTCCATCTAACTATTTGATAGTATTATACTTAACGATATAATTCCCGAAGGTAAACGAAGAAGCCTAAGTAATCATGTCATAAATAGCCACGGGTTTCAACCCGTGGGAAAAGGGTATAAACCTAAGATTTTGGCGGTATTGTTGCCTAATTTTAGCAACAATGCTGCCAAAATCCAGACGTCAGTTAGCAACCAAACGATACTTACCAACGACTTCGAATCTGGGTTGGGTAAATACAATAACCCATAAATAATGGTTTTTTATTTTTAGCGGTAAAAGATATGTTGGCAATCTGCTTGATAACCATTAAATTAGCGATGTAATTAATATAAACCCGATGGGATTGAAAAATACAGCAGTTTTTTCGTCAATTTTTATGGCATTATTTATAGCCGCTATGACTTTAAATAGTTGCTCCAACGAAAACGTCAAAAAGGAAGCCTCAATTCCTGATCAAGTCAGCTATAATTTCCATATTAGGCCAATTTTATCTGACAATTGCTTTGCTTGCCATGGGCCAGATGCCAATAAAAGAGAGGCCGGATTAAGACTGGACAATGAAGCAGGAGCTTTTGCTGCATTGAAGGAGAACCCGGATCAGCATGCCATTGTTCCAGGTAAACCCAACAAGTCTCAAGTGATTAAAAGAATTTTTTCAGCCGATGTTTCTGAGAAAATGCCTCCCCCTGAATCCAATTTATCAATTACTGATTATGAAAGGAAATTGATAAAGAAATGGGTTGAACAAGGAGGGGTTTATGAAAAACATTGGGCCTTTGAGCCTCCGAGTAAGAAAGCTATTCCTGTTCCCGATAGCGAAGAATGGAGCCACAGTCCCATTGATGGCTTTGTTTTTGCAAAAATGGAGGAGAAGGGCTTGTCTCCCAGTCCAAAAGCAGCCGACAGTTATCTTTTAAAACGACTTAGTTTAGACCTTACAGGTTTGCCTCCTACTTCTGAAGAAGTCAAAATTTTTTCGTCAGGTGAGAAATCGTGGGAGGAGATGATTGATCTATACCTTAATAAACCAGCCTACGGTGAAAAATTAGCGCTATTATGGCTGGATATTTCCAGATACGCGGATTCTTTTGGCTATCAGAATGACAATATTCGAACCCAATGGCCTTACCGGGATTGGGTAATTCATGCTTTTAATCAGAACTTTCCATATGATAAATTTTTAACCTGGCAATTCGCCGGAGACTTGCTTCCTGAACCAAATAAAGAACAACTCTTGGCTACAGCCTTTAACAGAAACCATAAAGTTACTGAAGAGGAAGGAGTCATTCATGAAGAGTACAGGATGGAATATGTTTTAGATAAAACCAATACATTTAGTAAGGTGATCCTTGGAATCACCATGGAATGTGCCCAATGTCATGACCACAAGTACGATCCGATCTCTCAAAAGGATTATTACAACCTTTATGCATTTTTCAACAATACACCTGAAAAAGGTTTCGAAGGTGGAGCTGGGTCTGCTGTGCGGGCTAAAACGCCGCTTATGTTGATAGATAAAGCGGATACTGAAGGGATTTTAGACTTTGTTAATCATCCAGACACGAGCAAAGTGGCCGTTTCAATCATGCAGGATTTTCAAGATTCAATCCGTCCCACTTTTATTTTGGATCGAGGCTTGTATGATGCTCCTAAGGGTGAAAAATTAATGGCCAATACACCGGATGTAATCAAGCCTTTTTCTAGCGAATTACCAAAGAATAGGTTAGGATTGGTGAAATGGGCTTTTGCTGATGACCACCCCTTGACTTCAAGGGTTTTTGTCAATTTAATATGGCAGGAAATATTTGGGGTAGGATTGGTGCCCTCTTCTGGAGACTTTGGGATGCAAGGGAAATTACCTACACATCCCGAGCTTTTAGATTGGTTAGCCGTGGATTTCCGGGAAAGTGGCTGGGACATAAAACAACTAATAAAATTAATAGTAAGCTCTTCTACCTACAAGCAATCCTCTGCTGTAACTAAAGCTGGTTTGGCGCTTGACCCAGAGAACACCTACCTTTCTCGTTTCCCTAGGTTAAGGTTACATGCTGAATTGATCCGTGACATGGTACTATCTAGTAGTGGTTTGCTTGTTCCGGAAATAGGTGGACCAAGTGTGAAACCTTATCAACCCGAAGGCTTATGGGAAGCCTCCAGTTCAGGAAGGGGTGAGCTAAACATTTACCGACAAGATAAAGGGGACAAGCTCTATAGAAGAGGGATTTATACGTTTATTAAACTCACTTTACCGCCCCCTTCACTATTGATTTTTGATGGGAGTAATCGGGATATTTGTCAGGTTAATAGGAACCGAACCAACACCCCTTTGCAGGCTTTGGCCATGCTTAATGATCCATTGGTGCTTGAGGCGTCCAGGGTGCTTGCAGAAAAATTGGTAATTGAATATGAGGATGAGAAAGCAGCAATAGATGAAGCCTTCATTAGAATTCTAGGTAGGCTACCCAAAGAAGAGGAAATAAAGGTGTTGAAAGAATTTTATGCTGAGGAATTGTCAAGATTTCAGAAACAACCTGATATTGCCGCAAATACTTTATTGGTAGGTGAATCTCCATCCGCCGAAAATGAAGCGATAAGAACGGCAGCCTTAATGCAAGTCATCGTAGCCCTTTATAATTTGGAAGAGACATTGACTAAAACGTAATCAATCTAGCGAACTCAAAGAATATCGCAAATTTCTAATTTATCAGGACCTTATCATTCATTTTGGCTGGATTTTATAATCCAGAAATAAAGAAGGCTCATTAACTGAAGTCTGGAAAACAGGAACCCAAGGTGGCAACCGATAGGCTGCATTTGTAAAAACTGAATTCGACAAGTGTGGAACAGATTTAAACCGGATTCTAAGACTTTTATAGGTAACATTATGCAGCTAACTTAAATTAATGAATAATCCAGGATAGCTTTTGGAATATCACCTACGTTACAAAAATACTCGCGTAGACTTAGGTACGTAAGTATTTTTGGATCTTAATTTATTTTAAAATCCATTGCTTTCTTATCATTCATTAAAATGTTGACCCGACACTTTCACCGCTATGGTCATACGAAAATAGCAATGATTGACTGATTTTGAAGTGATTCCACCACATAATAGTAGAGCTGTTGCATATTTCGGGTTTAATTGCCCCACCAGGTTTCCCCTTTTGCAAGGTATTTCTTTAGCAGTTCTTCGTTCACATCAATGCCTAGGCCGGGTTTATCATTGAGCTGAAGGTATCCATTTTCCATCAAGGGTCTGCCATAACCAAGTATTTCAGGGTCACCGTGCAATCCCTCCCCACTTTCTTTAAGGGCAAACATTTCGTGTCCCAAAAATTCCCTGATAGATGCCGCAAGGTGGGCGGAAGCTACAGTCGCAATAGGGCCGGCAACATTATGCGTGGCTACAGGAATGTAATATAATTCCGCCAGGTCGGCTATTTTTTTTGCTTCCAGAAGACCACCCGACATGGAAACATCAATTTCAATCATGTTTACACCCTGCTTTGATATAGGTTGCATATTCCTGGCAGGATTCCTTGTCAAGCATATTGGAGGGACCTGAAGAAAGGTAGGCCCTTACTTGGCTAAAATGGGACCCTCCCCCAAGTATTTTGTGAACGGGTTGTCCAGATATTTTTCCAATCAGATCCCAAAGGGCTATTTCCACTCCCGTGATGGCGTGGGTGGCTACACCGTGGTTGCCTCCATAATAGGAGGTTCGGGTACTCATTTTAAAAAGTAATTTTTCAAGGTCAAAGCTACATTTTTGAGAAATGTCCTTCTTTTCATATTATTGTGGTTTTGGTGGGAATGAGGTTTATTTTTTAGTAAAAGGTCAAATAGCTATTGATTTCTGAGGTAAATTCAAAATTATGTCAATTTGATTCAAGCAAAATTTTATCGACCGCTTAGGGTAATCCAAAACAGTAAATTATTTAGTTAAATACCATATTAGTTACATTTTTTTATTTTTTAATACTATTTTTTATAATGATGATATTAAATTTATTATTAAATTTAGAATAATAAAAAATAATTTCTTTACTAAACCAATTATCTGAATTTCAAAAGTAAACTAAGGATTAACCTCCAATCCACCTCCATTTGAATTGTTAATTAATTTTAAACCATAAACTCAAAAGTCCATGAAACTAAAATTACTTAAGACCAATAGCAATTTGTCTGTCGGGATTTTATTATTGATTTTTTCATGTTATTCCGGTCCCGGGACATATGCACAAGCAAAAAGCAATTTTCAACCTCATGAATTTCCAGCGTACAATGACCTAGGTAAGGAGAATGATGTGAATGAGCTTCCCATATTGATAAGTGGAAAAGTGATGGATGGAAATGGGGACCCTCTTCCGGGAGCAACCATTTCTGTGCAAGGAACCTCTGTAGGAACTGTTACAGATATTGATGGAAATTACACTTTGGACATACCGGATGAAGCTGCGGTAGTTTTTTCCTATATAGGCTATGAAACCCAGGTAATAAAACCTGGTTCCCAAACGGTCATTAATGTAACATTGATGGAAGATACTTCCTCATTGGAGGAAGTGGTGGTTGTGGGGTACGGTTCTCAAACCAAAAGTAAGCTTACAGGCTCTGTTACATCTATTGGTGCCAAGGAATTTGAGAACCAGCCCGTTACCCGCCTTGATCAGGTATTGCAGGGCAGGGCAGCTGGTGTTCAGGTCACCAATAGTGGCGGTGCTCCCGGGGGAGAGGTGAGGATCAGAATCAGAGGGGCCAACTCCATTACGGGAAGCAATGACCCTTTATATGTCATTGATGGGTATGTAGGGGCGGATTTTTCAATTATTAATCCCAATGACATCGAAAGTCTTCAGGTGTTAAAAGATGCTGCATCTACCGCAATATACGGAAGCAGGGGAGCGAATGGCGTAATTATCATTACAACAAAGCGGGGAGAGCCAGGGGCTATTAAGGTCAGTTACAACAACCAGTTTTCTATGTCT
>Ga0222654_1000229_pt1 | contig 44531 bp, 45 predicted proteins | sample AntAcemetagen421_FD_179805 | JGI IMG/M metagenome (GOLD analysis project Ga0222654, IMG submission 179805) | Saline water microbial communities from Ace Lake, Antarctica - #421 | ecosystem: Environmental > Aquatic > Non-marine Saline and Alkaline > Saline | place: Antarctica: Ace Lake...
GAATGCTCACAAGGCACTAGCCAATTTGAGACCAGACCTCTTGATCACAGTAGGTAAATCTTTGATTTCTAAAAACCTTAAGACCTTCCTTCGTCAAAATCCTCCTAAGGGACATTGGCATATACGAGAATCAGATAGGATAAATGATACATTTCAGCACCTTACGAGATGGCTTAAGGTCAAACCAAAATCCTTCTTTGAAAAATTCAATCCTTCCATTAATAATGAAGGCTTTCAAAAGAAGTGGACTGATATTGATCATAAAGCGAAACAATCAATTACTGATTTTCTGTCCGAATGTGCTTTTGGGGAATTCAAGGCTATTTCTGAATGCATGAAGGTATTGCCGCAAAACAGTCAGTTACACCTTGCCAATAGCATGTCGGTACGCTATGCAAATCTAATTGGCCTTAAGTCTACTATTGAAGTATTCTCTAATAGAGGAACTAGTGGTATTGATGGCAGTAATGGAACAGCCGTAGGGTCCGCATTAGCCCAGGACAAATTGGTCACACTGATTACTGGTGACATGGCCTTCTTCTATGATCGAAATGCTTTTTGGCATAATTACGACCTCTCAAACCTGAGAATAATTGTGCTTAATAATCATGGTGGTGGTATTTTCAGAATGATTAAGGGTCCACAAGAACAGGCCGACTATGATAAGTTATTCGAAACAGAACAAGCACTGACGGCCAAGAACACAGCAGCAGATCACAACTTCGAATACTACGCTTGTTCTAATATTGGTGATCTTAGTATTGCGCTAGACAAGTTCTACGCGCCTAGTAACCAACCCAAATTGATTGAAGTATTTTCGAATAGTAAAGAGAATACTGAGATTTTCAAGTCCTTCAAAACCAGGTTTGAGTCCTAATTGTCTGGTTTAGGACGATAATCTAGGGGAATCATTTCAGCAATCTTTTCAAACCCCCAATAACCCGCTGAATAGAATGATACTGGGTTGTAAACATAACCGTTCGGCTCAAACTCAATTGATTCAAAACCATCCATAATAGATATCCAAGATTGCTGTGGTTTCTTAACTAGCCTACTCGCGGACGCATGACCAATGGACCTTCTACTCTTAACTTCTTGGTATTCCTTGGATTCAAACTCCTTTTCATATGTAACATATAGAAGGTTTTCAAAAGGAAGAGACTTAGAAATATCTGTCGTACCACCCTTTAAAAATTGATAGACATTGGCATCTTTCGCGTCAATTAATCTTCCCATTCCAGTCACATCTTTGGCCACTTGAACAAAGAACCCGTCCTCCTTTAGCTCATTCTTATAGAGTGATGTAAAAAAATGCACTGCAGACCCTTCGTAAGACTTTTTACGATTAGCCTCCCACCTATTCATCTTTCGTTCGCTTTTAGACTTGAGTGGTTCAAAAACGGTATACCCATAATAGCTACTCATATTTGCAGAATAGTTCACTTCAAAATGCTCTAGAAAGTACTGTATTTTATACCCGAGAGCCTTATTCTCTATAATTAATGGTTCGGAAGAAAAAGCCTCAAGGATTATCTTTTCCTCATCATATATAAAGTCAATCACCTCTTCATTTAAGATTTTGCATTGACGTGCATTAGCTGATTCCCCAAGAAATATGAGTCGAAATTCGCGCATATGCTCCTGCCATTTCGCGTCTTTCTTAGCAGTAACGACCACGCTTCCCAAGCTTTTCGCCTCTTCCTCAATTAATACATCCATGGTAATTTCAGCCTGATCTCCTAGCTTCAATTGGATAGCATATGTTTTATACCCCACAAATTTGACGATGAAATCATAGGTCCCTGGATTAGAGACGGTGAGGTTATATTTCCCTTGATCATCTGTGGAAGTACCGAATGTTGTTTCGGCAAAGAAAACCGTTGCAAACGGCATTAAATCACCCGTTTCAGCGTCTTTAACCGTTCCTTTTACGGTATATGTATCCTGTGCCAACCCTTCAAAACTAATGAAGAGTACAGTTAGTAGTATGTATAGTTTTAATCTCATTTCAAATCGTTAAACTTGAGTTATGGAATGTAATATTTCTATTGGTAACCACTTATACTCTTTAACTCAATTTTGTGAATTGGGTTTAGAAAATGAACTGCATTGGGCAATTTCTGCTCAAAAATTTATCAATGGCTGGCTCAGCGGACAAGATACATTTTCAATAATAACCTCAGGCTCTACAGGTCTACCTAAAAAGATTGAAATCCATAGAGCCCAAATGACCGCTAGTGCCCAAGCAACGATTAAAACGCTCAATCTTTCTGAAGGAACAAAGGCCCTCGTTTGTATCAATACCTCTTTCATTGGAGGGCAGATGATGCTGGTACGTGCAATAATCGGTAACTGGCAAATAGAATTAGTAGAGCCTTCAATGGATTTAACCGAGTCTGTCAATAGCAACACATATGACTTTGCCGCACTTGTCCCATTGCAAGTAAACGTGTTGCTTCAATCAGATAGTGGGGTAAGGCTTCTCAACAGCATCACCACAATCATTGTTGGAGGAGCTGCTGTTTCAAAGAATTTGGTCGAAAAGCTTCAGGCTATAAATGCTCAATGTTTTCACACGTATGGAATGACTGAAACTGTATCTCATATTGGCTTAAAGCCATTAAATGGTCAAGAGAAATCGGAATGGTTTGGGATTGTAGGAGATAATAAGATTCGGCTGAATGAAGGGGCCTGTCTTGAAATTAAGGGAGCAGTTACAAAAGAGGAGTGGATTTCGACAAATGACTTAGTCGAGATTAAAGAAAGTAAGTTCAAATGGTTGGGAAGAGCCGACTTGGTCGTCAATAGTGGTGGAGTCAAAATAATGATCGAGGAGGCCGAAGAAAAACTCAATGAACTACTCCCGGATCAGCTAATTGGATCAATTATACTTTGGAAAAGGCCAAGTGAAGCCTTCGGAGAAGAACTGATTGGCATTTCGTCAAGCCAAAAGGCCATTGACTTTACACGCCAAAACAGTAACATACTTAAGGAACAGCTTCCTAAATATCATTTACCTAAAACATGGTGTTTGGCTCCATCTTTCATTTTCACTGAGAGCGGAAAAGTAGATAGACAAGCCACAATGAATTCTTCCAGTAGTAAGAAGCAGCAAGAAAAATAGTCCTAATTCTTAAGCTTGATAAGCTCTTTCTGAAGCTCAAGTACAATATTCTTTAAGTCATCAAAATTCAGGTCATCTTCAGCAGACTCGGGAATATCTGTACTGATGAATGCTTTTGCTTCCCATATTTCTATCACATCGGCTGCATCGATGCGGTATGGCGAGTAAGCCTTGTTATCAGAAACTAAAAATAACTGTCCATGCTCTTGAGTGTAGTCAAACACTCGCTTATAGACAATGCCTTCTTCTTTCGATAGAATAATATAGCAACGACCATTACGAATATTGGATAATCCCTCTGCGTATTGACCAATTACTACAGTTCCTGGTTTAATCGGTAACATAGAGTCTCCTGTAATTTCAAAAGCCCTGTAGGTAGCGTTCTTTGGTAAGTTAGGCAGTTGAAACTTAGGCATTTCCTCTAAATACTGAGGGTCTGCATAGCCATTTAAATATCCCGCAGAGGCTTTTTGAGGGATTAAGTCTATAAATTCCTTATCCTCATGATCTACTGTAATAGAGAGTATTTTCATATCTCCAGTGGTCTCATTTAATACTTCTATGGCATTCAAATCCATTCGAGTAAGATCCTTAGTTAACAGGTTATCAACCGAAACACGGAATACTTTGGACATATTAAGGAGGTTATTAAGCCTTGGGTCAGCCCTACCCTCTTCATAGGCTCCAACTAACGAACGCTTAATACCTATACGATCTGCAAAGTCGCCCTGCGTCCATTGGTGCTGTTTTCTTAAATGCTTAATATTACCGGAGATGGTGCTCATAGCTACACAGTTTGTCTAAAGATAATGACTATCACTAATATTTTTAGTCTTTTGTTAAAATTTTTAGTTTTACTTTGGCATGTAATTGGCTAGAAAGAGAGTGTCAAAACTTAAATTATGAGAGCAATACTTTTAATTGTCGGTCTATTCATTTCTTCGCTCCTTGCGGCACAAAATAATTCCACCATTGGTTTTCAATTACACGGTTTTCTGCCAACGGGAGAGTTAAAGCGTGAGTCTTCAGAAATCTGGGGTGGTGGCTTCGGCATGGAAGGCGCCTTTCAAATTAACGAGTCGCCTGTCTACCTCGGTGGCGTCTTAGACTTCACTAGATACGGGTCTGAAGTTAGAAAAGGATTCCATAGCTCAGCATTACCAAATGTTCGCTATAGACATCACAATGAAATGTCACGCTTACTATCTCTTGTAAGAATTAAGCCAGAAACCTTATCTCGCTTAATGCCCTATGCAGACTTCAACTTCGGAATGAGCTATGTGTATACACGGGCTAGGATATTTGATCGTGAATTTGACGAAGTAGTTGATGAATTCCTCGAACTAGATGATTTTCTCTTCACCTATGGATTTGGAGGTGGTTTGGAATACATCATCAGCGAATCTGTCAGTCTTGATCTTCATTTTAGAAAAACGTATAGCAATAGAGCCAGTTACCTCACTCCTAATACCATCCAATACGATCCAGATAATGAAAACTATCAATTAGACATTCAACAATCTCGATTTAACTCAATCACCTTCGGTTTTGGTGTTAAACTACTCATTCGCGAAATGTAGATTGGCTTTTGAGCCATTCATAACAACATACTTGCGCTCTTAGAATTTGATTTTTTGCATTCATTTTCTTGGCATACTTTGAAGGTTACATCAATCAAAACCAAGAATCTAATGAATATCATAAAACTTCAAGATTCCTACTTTAGAAGAATCTCACTGATTTGTTTGTCATTTCTCCTCTGTGCTCCCCTTATGTTTGGGCAGAAGGTAGACATGGACATGTTCAAAAATATGAAAGCACGAAGTATTGGTCCGGCCGCCATGAGTGGTCGTATCACTGCCATCGATGTTGTAGAAAGTAATCCTGAAATCATATTTGCCGGAGCAGCCTCTGGTGGAGTATGGAGAACTACAGGTGGCGGCCTTGACTGGGAGCCTATTTTCGATGATCAAGCCGTACAAGGAATTGGGGCAATCGACATTTACCAGAAAAACCCAGATGTTATATGGGTTGGTACTGGGGAAGGAAACCCAAGAAACTCTGTAAGCTCTGGTTACGGAGTGTACAAATCAATCGATGGTGGAGACACCTGGGAATTGATGGGCTTAGAGAAGACCAGAAACATCCACAGAATCATCATTCATCCTGACGATCCAAACACCGTTTTAGTAGGCGCTATAGGATCACCTTGGGGAGAACATGATGAAAGAGGCGTATATAAGACGACTGATGCTGGGAAAACTTGGAAGCAAGTACTCTTCACCAACAACCTTTCTGGTGTATCAGATATGGTTGCTGACCCAAGTAACCCAGATAAAATCTTTGTATCCATGTGGGAACACAAGCGTTTCCCTTGGTCTTTTGAATCCGGTGGAGAAGGTTCAGGACTATACATGACGTTGGATGGTGGTGACACTTGGAAAAACATCCAAGGCGAAGGTGGTCTTCCAAAAGGAGATTATGGTAGAATCGGTTTGGCAATTGCTCATAGTCGACCTGATTACATTTACGCCTTGATCGAGAATAAGAATAACGGCTTGTATCGATCTACTGACGGTGGTAAAACCTGGGAATTAAGAGCTGCGTCTGCTAAGGAACCAAACATGGGTAATAGACCTTTCTATTACTCTTCTATCTACGTAGATACTAAAAACGAAAACAGACTTTACAGCTTATATTCAAGTGTTTCACGCTCTGAAGATGGCGGTAAATCATGGGAAGTAATTATTCCTTACTCTGGCGTTCACCCAGATCACCATGCATGGTGGATCCACCCAGAAGACCCATCCTTTATGGTTGACGGTAATGATGGTGGATTAAACATTACACGCGACATGGGAGACACTTGGAGGTTTACCGAAAAAATTCCTGTAGGTCAGTTCTACCATATCAATGTGGATAACGAAATGCCTTACAACGTTTATGGCGGCATGCAAGACAATGGTTCTTGGGTAGGTCCTGCATATGTTTTCAACTACGCAGGTGTCAGAAATCACGATTGGCAAGAATTAAGCTTCGGTGATGGTTTCGATGTTGCTCCTATTCCAAGTGATTCGCGCTATGGATACACCATGTCACAACAAGGTAATGTAACACGATATGATAGAGTTTCAGGCTATACTAAGTCGGTAAAGCCGACATCTCCTGATACTTCAATCACGCTAAGATTCAACTGGAATGCTCCGGTAGCCCTTGATCCCCATGACGCGGATGGAGTTTATTATGGATCCCAGCACTTGCATTACAGTTCGAATAGAGGTGATGACTGGGAAGTACTTTCTCCAGATTTATCAACTAACGATCCTGAGAAGCAAAAACAAAACGCTAGTGGTGGTTTGACGATTGATGCAACAGGTGCGGAAAATCATACAACTACTCTTGCTATCGCTCCTAGCCCAGTTGACAAAAATGTGATTTGGGTAGGTACTGATGATGGTAACGTTCAAGTAACGAAAGATAAAGGTGGTAGCTGGACAAATACTGCAGCCAACCTTCCTGGGCTTCCTGCTGGTAGCTGGATTCCGCAAATTGTCGCCTCGCGTTACAATGCAGGTGAAGCCTTCGTAATTGCAAATGATTACCGAAGAAATAACTGGTCTGCTTATGCATACCACACTATGGACTACGGTCAGACTTGGACAAGAATTGTTGATGACAGTGATGTATTTGGTTACACACTTTCAATTCTTCAAGATCCGATAGAGCCTAACTTGATCTTCTTAGGAACTGAAAATGGTTTATACGTAAGTTTTGATAAAGCTCAAAACTGGAACAAGTGGAACCACGGATACCCATCTGCTTCTACTATGGATTTAGCCATTCAAGAAAGAGAGCATGACTTAGCGATAGGTACTTTCGGTAGAGCATTCTACATCTTAGATGATATTCGTCCATTGAGAGATTTTGCCGCTAGAGGCGTAACCAATGCCATGAAAGAGGACATCGTAGTATTTGATGTAGCTGATGCTTATCAAATGACATACAGACAACCTGCTGGAATGAGATTCCCTGCAAGTGGAGGTCCTTTCGAAGGAGAGAACAAATACTTTGGCGCAGCTAGCATCAAATATTTCGTGCGTGATGACAGCAAGAAAGAAGCTGCTGAAGAGGAGCCTAAAGGCAGGCGCAAAAGAGGCAAGAAAGAAGAAGCAACTGAAGAAGCTGCCCCTAAAAAGCTTCCTACTAAAATCAGCATGACAGTGCTTAGCATGTCTGGCGATACGATTAGAACTGGCTCTGGTACTGTGAAGAAAGGTCAAATGAATACATTGACTTGGGACTTAAGAAGAAGAAACCCTTACCCAGTTGAAAGAGCTGGTGGTGGCGGAGGATTTGGACGTGGCGGAGGAAACTTCGGTGGAGGACAAGGCGATGGTAGAAACCGAGAACAAGCAGCAGGCTCTGCCCTTCCGGGAGACTACAAAGTACACATTGACTACAATGATCAGAAGATTGAGAAAATGGTGAAAGTTCACTATGACCCTCGTATTGAAGTGAACATGTCTGACCTAAGAGCTAAACAAGATTTCGAAGATCAAGTCTTGAAAATGTCTCAAACTTGGGCATCAGTAACAGGAAGAGTTAGAGATGCTCAGAGTGTGGTCACTAAGGTGGAAGCACAAATGAAGAATGCTGACAAGGATGCCGTTAAAGACTTGAAGGAAGCCATCAAAGCAATGAATGAGAAGTTTGACGAAGTAAAGAAAGTGACTGTCGGACTCCCTAGAGACCGTGCACAGAATGCTCCTCGTGTGAACTACCCTAACGCAAGTCAGTGGATTAGTCAGGCCAGAAGGTATTCTAGTTCTCGCCTAACAGCTCCAGGACCAAACGAAAGAAGCCTTATGGAAAATGGTCAGAAGATGATGAACGAGACGATGACAATTGTCAACGAGTTCTTCGAGAATGAGTGGCCTAAATTCAAGACTGCTTATGAGAGTACTGACATGGGATTCTTCAAAGACTTCGCAGATCCTATTAAGAAGTAAAGTTTAATAACACATTTAGTAAGGCCACTTCGATCTATCGAGGTGGCCTTACTTTTTAAGTACTAGCGAAACAGAATTCTTCCCCACCCCTTTTTTAAACTCCCAACTTCTAATAAATTGTTGGTATATGGTTGGTGGCTTTAAACACCATAAATAAACACAGCATGAAAAGCATCACTAAGACGGCAATCATCTTGATTGTTTTGGCCTTAACCCCTGTTCTTGGATTTTCTCAAGTCAAACTTGACACTGTCTATTATGACACCAATCTCAAGGTTGTAGCAGATCAGTCCTCTGCAGAAACTTATGAAATCAGAATTCTCAATAAAAGAGGTAAGCTCAATGGCATTGTCAAACGCTTAGATAGAAACGATGAGGTGGTCGAAAGCACAACCTATGTTAAGGGTAGAAAAAGTGGAGCTTATTTATTGGTTCAACAGGATACCGTCATTCGAGGTGAATATATAAGAGATCGGAAAATTAGCCTGTGGTCATTTGAACATAAAGAAACTGGTGGTACACGCATCGAGATGTATAATGAAAAAGGTCAACAAACTGAAATAGACGCTCTTATCATAGACGCTACAGCATTAGAAATTGATGCTAGTTTTCCAGGTGGTCAAAAGGCATGGGGTACTTTCCTTAGAAATAATCTAAAATATCCCGAGGCATCGAAACGTGCAAACATTCAAGGTCAAGTAATTTTAAAATTTATAATCACTGCGGCCGGAGATTTAAAAGACATATATGTTTCGTCAAATCCAGACCAAAATCTAAGTATAGAGGCTTTACGGGTATTGAGGAAAAGCCCTAGATGGATTCCAAAGCGAGTCAAAGGAGTCGCTGTCGAAAGCGAAATGACTTTAAGAATTGTATTTCGATTACCAAATAGAAGGTAATCACCCTTCCCTTCTTTGCTACTTCTTCCTTTAGCCGTATTTTCGTAACATGAGTAAAGTAGCCTGGAAAACCGTCAAAGAGTACCAAGACATCACCTACAAAAAATCTGGTGATGGCGTAGCCCGAATTGCCTTCAATCGTCCTGAGGTCAGAAATGCTTTTAGGCCTAAAACTGTAGGGGAGCTCTTCGAAGCTTTATTAGATGCCAGAGAAGACACTTCCATTGGCGTAGTACTCTTATCAGGTGAAGGCCCCTCTGCTAAAGATGGTGGCTGGGCATTCTGTTCAGGTGGAGATCAAAACGCAAGGGGTCATCAAGGCTATGTAGATGATGATGGTATGCCTAGGCTTAACATACTTGAAGTTCAGCGTCTTATTCGTTTTATGCCGAAGGTGGTGATCTGTGTAGCGCCAGGATGGGCAGTAGGTGGCGGACACAGTCTGCATACCGTTTGCGACCTTACGCTCGCGAGTAAAGAGCATGCGATCTTTAAACAAACAGATGCAGACGTCACCAGCTTTGATGGTGGCTATGGTTCTGCTTATCTAGCGAAAATGGTGGGTCAAAAGCGTGCGAGAGAAATTTTCTTCCTTGGAAGGAACTACTCTGCACAAGAGGCATTCGACATGGGAATGGTAAATGCAGTTGTTCCTCACGATGAATTAGAAGATACTGCTTATGACTGGGCACAAGAGATTCTACAGAAGTCCCCTACTTCTATCAAGATGCTTAAATTCGCATTCAACATGACGGATGACGGTATGGTCGGTCAACAAGTATTTGCTGGAGAAGCAACCCGTTTAGCCTATATGACAGATGAAGCGAAAGAAGGAAGAAATGCCTTCTTAGAGAAACGTAAGCCAGATTTCAAAGATATCAAGTGGATACCGTAATTAGTTAATAGTTATCAGTAATTCGGCATTAGGCCTTTATCTCAAAAGAGAGACAGTCATCGAGGGTAATTGCACTAACTATCGCACACTACCTGTGAGCACACTGATATTCGGATTAATTGGATTACCCGACATTCTACGCATTAATACAACTTGTCCTGTGTGATAAATCGCGTCTGCGATTGGGCCATTGATGACATTCCAAAATGGCAATTGCCCACCATTAGCATACCTGATATTATAATCCTTGAAATCAGAATCCTTGCTAGCTTTTAAAATATTGACCACCTTTTCTAGGTTCTGCAGCGTCTCTTTTCTTATCTGATCAAAGGACAATTCGGCAGAATTTCCAGCAACAAAAACTTCTTTTTCTAGCGCACTCAAAAGGAACCCTGAGAGGGTATGAAGATGGTTAACTGTCTCTCTAGAGTTTCTCCCCTCTTCTACTGGCTCAAATGTTAAGTCCGTTGTCTTTAGGCCTTCAGTTGCCCAGTAATACCTAAAACCTAATCCTTCCACCATTCTAGCAGCAATACTCCCTGAGTTGAAGCTACGCTCAGTTTCAGCAATCGATCTAAAGGGCAATTCTTGTCCAAAGCCAACATTAAGGAATGCCATTAAACAGGTGACGGTAATCAGGTTTCTCATAGTAGTAAATCTAGAGTTTAAGTATATCGATAACAACTCGTCAGTTACGAATCTTATTAACAGCACTAGGCACTGGATCAGCCTTATACCGGTAATACAAAAAAAGAAGCCACCCCGACTGGTCGGAGTGACTTCTTTGCTCATGTATGATATTACTTATAAATCTCTCTTAACGACAAGTCTCGTGGTAGCCCAATAAAATAGGCCTCCGTAGAAGATGACTAATGCCAGTTCTGGCCACGCGATGTAATCTTGTATTTCCATTAAGGCATATTTCGGAAAAGGCACGTGAATCAAGGAATTGATGGACTTAACTGGTAATAAATACTCAACCCATTGTTCGCCCTTTACTTGTCCCCAAATGAAAAGACCATTTTCAATTAACACCACCCAAAGGAACATAAGTCCCATAGTCATTATTGGTTTACGAATCAGCGTTGCGATGAACTGCGTGAACAGTAAAAAGGCAAACAACTGAAGGAAGAAGGCCAACAGGAAGTACATATCTTCGAAAACGAGTGCGAAAGAGATCTCAGTAGAGTAAATAAGACCTGTGATCAGTCCCATAACTAAAAGTGCTACAGCAGACGCAGCACTAAGGAATCCGGCCATTAAAATTTTCGACCAAATGAACTCCTGCTTGCTCAAGCCATCGATTACATTCTGTCTAATCGTTTTATAGGTATACTCATTCGTGATTGAATATATCAACCCAAGTGCTAGCAAAATCTTAAAGTAAATCGCAACACTGGTTAAGTTTTGCCAGATATCTGGAAATTCATAGAATGGAAGTATAGTTGGGTCAATTTGTTCTGCATTAAAATCAGCAAACTTATTCTTCAACCATTGTAGGAATGGCATTACACCCATACTCATTAGGAATAGGGCAATAATATAAAGTATCGACAGGACCTTGAAAGATCTATTGTTACGCACCTTGTGCAGTTCAATTTTTAGTAAACGCATCATTGTTGACCTCCTCCCTGTTCTGCTAAAATTTCTAAGAATTGTTTTTCTAAAGTCTTCACTTTTAGGATCAAATGCTTAGCCGTAATACCTTGCTTAAATAAGTATTCATTTACATCTACAGCACCGAATCCTTCGACCATTGTGAGTGTATATTTATCAAGCTCTCGTTTTATGCCGCTAGTCATCTTAGATGCTTCTAGAACCTCTTCTAGGTGCTCAGCATCAGCTTTCACTTCAACAATAGTGGCTCCCTTGCCGACATCTTCAACAAGGCCATCGTGAATGAGCTTACCTTGCTGTAAGACGCAAAAGTGAGTACATACGCGCTGGACTTCATCTAGTAAGTGACTCGCTATAATAATGGTCTTACCACTATTAGCAATGTTAATAATAAGGTCTCTGATTTCCGCGATCCCTTGTGGATCGAGACCATTCGTTGGTTCGTCTAGAATCATCACATCAGGATCGCACAGTAAAGCAGATGCAATCGAAAGTCGTTGCTTCATACCGAGTGAGAAGGTCCTAAACTTATGATCCTTACGAAGTACTAATCCGACTTGGTCAAGCACCTCTTCGATACGTGAATAAGGTACTTCCTTAATGTCGCAAACGATCTTAAGATTTTGAACGGCAGTGAGATAAGGATAGAAGATTGGGTGCTCCAGAATGGCGCCTATCTTCTTTCTTGTGTTTTGAGTACCTGGTTTTCCAAACCACTCAAACTCTCCGCTTGTTTGATTGATGACACTCAAAATTACACCGAGCGTAGTCGTCTTTCCACTACCATTAGGTCCGAGTATTCCATAAACACTTCCTCGCTTTACTTCGAGCGAGAGGTTGTCTACAGCCTTGATCCTTCCATAGTGCTTAGAAAGATTTTTAATTGATAATACAGTATCCAAATCGTGTTGTTTTTGAGTAAAAAATGAGCCGAGGCTCTGTAATATGCTACCTAAAAGCTTCTTTCAATCCCATGTTAGATCCATTACTATTCATGAATTGAGAGAATTTAAGAATATTACTAACATCAGGATACCCTTCGATATCAATAATGCTATAGCCATCTTCCATTGTAATGAGTACCACGAAACCTTCTGGGTTTCCGCGTCTCTCCTTCATCATAACATTCATATTGCTGCCTTCGATGCGAGCAGACATCATGGATTCATAGCCTTCGGCCTCAATTTTAGATTTCAAATCCTTGAAATCACCCGATTGAATTTCGTTGTCTTCATCACTATTTTCGAAGAGAAAGAATTTAACCTTTTCGATGCCTTTGATCATGTCACCAATAGGTGGCATATCCTTAAACTCACTCACATCGGAACCTCCGAGCATGCTTAAGTCAATCCGAGAAATCATTTTGAGTGTGCTCTTATAAAAAAAGAGCGTTGTCGAAGGACTATTGTCCTGACGGAAATTTTCGACACTGCGGCTTTGAGCAAAACCCGTAAGTGTCATACTAAAAAGTAGACTGAGTATTAAAAGCTTCTTCATACATCCAATTATTTTGAGCTTTGACCAATAAAGCAGAGGATGCCGAAGCACCCTCTGTAATCATAATAGCAATATTCTAGTTGCCATCCATTTTTTCAAGGAACTGTAGTTCATTGAAACCATCCATTCCGATAGACTTAGAAAGTTTATAAAGAGCATTCAAATCGATACCATCTCCAACGATGCTTAAAACACCAAATTCATTCTCGCCTCCCATGACCATAAAGAGTTCGTTGATTTTGTTATTCCTTTCTTTGATCATGAATCTGATGTCTTTTCCATCTTCTCTCAAAGACATTAGTTCTTCAAAATCATTGCCTTTGATGGCTTTCATCGCCTCAGCGTACATTTTTTTGCCATCGACATCCTTGTCTTTGCCTAAAACTTGTACTCGTTGGATTTTGCCCAAAGATTCTTGAATCAATTTCTGCTCTGCAGGATCATCAAGTTCTATATTGGCGATCATCTGGAACATCTTACCACTGAAGTTCAGGTGCATAAAAGACGCATCATCTACGTACTTATCAAAATACTTTGTGATCGCATCACTTTGAGCGTTGGCTGATACAGCGAACAAGCCCAATACAATTGTTAATACTAACTTTTTCATTATCTATTTCCCTCTAATTGTTTTTTAAATTCATTTCACTTAGTAATTCTAGACCTTCTGACGCTTGGCTAATTCTAGCAAAGTCTTGAAGTTCTGTCCCAACCCTACCTAGGTTAGCCAATTCATTTATTGTTTCGTTTCCTTTATTCATGTAGTTAGACACCATTAGTAATTGCTTCTTCAGTTCAGCGTAAGCTTCTTCTGGGGTGTCAAACGTATCTTCAGCACTGTATTGATTTTGATTCTGAACGAACATATATCCACTCACTAACATTACAATCACTGCTGCTGCTATACTCGCGTACTGCTTAAAGTAGTCAGAGATGCTGATCACTTTGGTTTCTTTCTCTTCTGAAATCATCTTAAGAATCGAATCGTCAAATGACTCATCTAATGCTACCGAAGCTTCTGAATCGAAGTGATTGAAAAGTGCTTTCACCTCCTCTAATTCGTCACTCTCTTGGGCTTCACTAATCAACTTTTTGAGTTCCTTTTCATCCTCAAGGTTGGTATCAGCCTCCCAGTACTTTTCTAATAATTCTGCTCTTCTAGAGTCCATAAGCGTCAACTTTCATTAAGCTTTCTTTCAATTTTCTTCTGGCACGAAATAAATTCGTTTTCACCAGGTTAATATCGATATCAAGATTCTCAGCTACTTCTTTATAACTGAACCCTTCAATATCTCTGAGTTGCATTACTTCACGTTGTCTGCTAGGTAGTGCCTCGATCAAATCCTTGATTCTACTCATTAAATCTTCTCGCTCAGTCACAACAAATGGGGTATCACGTTCCTTTCTCGTATCGAATTCGACTTCGAATAAGTCTGTCTTCTTTACATGCTTCGATCTAAGTTTATCCAAGGCCTTGTTTCGTGTTACCTGCATACACCAAGCTTCTAGGTTCTGGATCTGATCAATCTCAGATCTTTTCTCCCATACCTTAATCAAACACTCCTGCACTACATCCTTTGCCAACTCTTCATCTCTTAAAATGTTGAGGGCAAAGCGGAACAGTTTGTTCTTTAAGGGTAAAACTTCTGCTTTGAAGCGTGATACATCCATATTCAAAAAAGAGACGACTTTATGTCAAGGGTTGTTAACACAATTACAATATTTTTTCACTCAAGTAAAAAAACACTCGATTAAAGAAGAATTAGAAGGGTTTTAAGAGAAATGTTTTTAAGCGGATTGGATGGGCACTCAGGCATGTGCCAATTTACATGATCATTTACAAGGCAATCCAGCCTTTGTTTCGGGCTTAACCTCGTTGGGAGCGTCTTTCAGTTTTTCACATGCTTCATCAATTCTACCCAAACCTTTAAGAGAAGCCACCCAGTAGTCTAGCATCATAGGTACCTTGCCCTCGAGTTTTTCAGCACGTTCAAAGTTGCGGATAGCACCCTCGTAGTTCTCTTGTAGATGTAACAGGATGCCTCTGTTTCGATAGCCCCATGCATTTTCAGAAGCACCAATAATTGCTCTCCTAATATCTGGACCGGCCTTAACAAGATCACCAAGCATCAAGTAAATAAATCCACGATTATTAAAGAAGTATGGGTTCGAAGGATCTATCTCTAATGCCTCCTCTACTAAGGCAAGTGCTTTTTCATAATTACCCTTGCTCGTTTCTATTAATGCCTGAGTATTGTAGATATTAGGTTCAGTCGCATCAATCATTTCAGCTCGATTCAAAAGTTGCTCTGCCTGAGCGAAATTATCCAGCATGAAATATCCATTGGCTGCATTGATCAATATTTCAGGATTTCCTTCATCCTTTTTTAACGCCACATTGAAAGATTCAATTGACTTGGCGAAATCCTTCATCTCGTGGTACACCAAGCCTCTATTAAAATCTACGTAGGCAGAATCAGGGAATAATTGCTCCAACACATCCAGGTCCAAGAGTGCCTTATCATAGCGTTTAGAGTCCAAGTAAGCATTTACTCTATTTCTTCTTGCATCCGTAAAGTCAGGATTAACCTGTAGTAAGATGGTGGAATAGTCGTTGATCGCTTCGATGAACTTTCTATCACGATAATATGCGACTCCACGATTATTGTAAGCCTCGGTGTACTTATCATCCTTTGCAATCGCCTCAGAATAGAGCCTTACCGCTTCATTATAATCGCCTTTATTTAATGACTCATTTCCTTTGATGAAGAATCTACCCGCCTTGTTTTGATCGCTATCGCAAGCGCAAATCAAAAATATTAAGCTCAATAAAATTACTTTCCTCATCACATAAATTTTAATCAAAATAAGGGGTCAAAACCGTAGTAACCAAGACAAGTCTTTGTTTAGATCATTTCACTAATTTTATGTCAAATGAAACCCTTTAGCCTCAAAGAAAGACTCAATGGTTTTTGGTACGCCTTTAAAGGCATCTGGCTTGCGCTACAGGCCGAACACAATTTTAGAATCCATTTATTAGCCGCTTTGTTTGCCATTGTTATAGGTTTCTACTTCAACGTATCAAAACAGGATTGGCTATGGTTGACCTTGGCAATTGCTCTGGTTCTGATTACAGAAATGATCAATACCGCAATTGAACAACTTGTTGACCTTGTTGAACCCAATCAAAATCCATTGGCAGGCAAAATCAAAGATATGGCAGCTGCTGCTGTTTTGATCGCGGCCATCACTTCTGCGATCATTGGGACAATTATTCTCTGGCCGTATTTTTGCTTAATATTGATCTAAACCGAACCCTATGAAACGCCTTCAAATAGCCTCTTTCCTCATACTTGTAGCACTACATATTCAAGCCCAAAGTCCAATAGTCAAAATAAGTGACCTAGACTTAGAGAAGACTAAAACAGAACTCGACTCACTTAAGCCCCTGGTAACTGTTGAACTAAAAGGAGAAAAATTTCTTGTCGACTATTTAGAAAGTGAGGACGTTTTGAATGCAATCTCTCCTAATTCGATTAAATCTATAGGGGTAATCAAAGGAATGTCAGCCACCAACTTATATGGTGAAAAGGGGGTAAATGGTATAATCTCTATAACGCTATTCAACACTGAAAGCAATGCTGCCCTCTTTGAAAAACTAAAGAATGGCAAGACACTCCCTTCTTTAATTAATACCGATGCAAATGTAGGAGTTGACGATAAAACCTCTTTTTCACTTTCCCCAAGCCAGAATATTGAAAATGGAAAAATTGAGACAATTGGAAAAAGTTGGTTAAGACTTCAGGAGAGTAGTGCTCTAGTAAGACTCAGTTTAAGTAACCAAGAAGTAGAATTAGATCAATTGTCAAAGCTAGATAGGCTTGACATAAGCCTGATTAAATCGATAGATGTACAGAGGTATGTTGAAGGCAAAAACAATCTCAATTCAAACGGCAGAGATGTAATTAGGATCACTTTAATAAAGACTCCGAAAACTAAAAGATTCTTTAGACAGCTGAAAAGAGCTCAAAATAAATAGACAATCTAATCGAGTAGAATCACTAAATCGTTTTTCCTAAATTGGAGAAACGATTTTTTTATGGCAAAAGCACAGAATAAAACTACCGAGAACGAAGCCAGCGTAGATTCATTCCTGGCAAGTGTTAGTGACCAACAAAAAAGGTCTGACTGTCTAGCGTTGAAATCCATGATGGAAGGCATCACTGGTAGTCCTGCCAAAATGTGGGGTGCCTCTATAGTTGGATTTGGTACATACCATTATAAGTATGACAGCGGCAGAGAAGGTGACTTCATGAAAGTGGGGTTCTCTCCACGGGCACAAAACGTGACAGTATACATTATAGCAGGCTTTGACCGGTATGAAGCCCTCATCAACAAACTCGGCAAACATAAGACCGGGAAATCTTGCCTTTATATCAAGAAATTAGAGGATATTGATCTTGATGTACTGGAAGAATTGGTAAAAGAATCGTACAATCTTATGACAGAGAAGTATGGCTAAGCAGAAGGTCAAGCCGAATTGGATGATTATGCTCATGTTGATAGGAGGGCTTTTTTATGCCTTCAACTTTATTGATGCCTTGACAGCGCCAAAAGGATCTACCTTTGAATTTATTGGCTTCGACATGGGAAAATGGCCCTATACAATCTTCACTTTATTTTGCGGTTGGTCATTGATCAGTCTTGCAGTCAATTGGTATAAACAGAAACGAAATGCAGAAAGTAACCCTTAGTCTTTGCGCACTCCTCTTCTCCTCTCTGGCATGGAGTCAAACTTCATTCGACCATATTGCGATTGTAGTAATCGATCTCGAAGAGAGTAAAAAGTTCTACACCGAAGCCCTTGGCTTTAAGAACATCGAAGATCCAACTGGTAACCCGCTCATAGATTGGATTGAAAATGATAAAGGCCAGCAGATTCACATGATTCAGGCTGATCTATCTGGTATCAAACTCACTAAATCTATCCATTATAGCTTTGCTGTAATAGCCCTTCGTCCTTTTACAGACAATTTACAGCTTCGAAAGATTGCATATGAGAGCTGGGAAGGTGAAAAAGGAGGTATCACTATTCGCCCTGATGGCGTCAGGCAAATCTACCTTCAAGACCCTAATGGCTATTGGATCGAAATCAATGATCGGCAATTCTAAATACTATCTAGAATACCCCTTCTGATGACTTACGATATTCTGACAAGGAAAATTGAATTGATGTCATCCATGAAAACAGTAATCTTATTAACATGAAGTTGACCTTCCGAAAAGCCATAAAAGCAGACCTTAAAAATATAATAGAAATGTTAGCCGATGACGACTTAGGAAGTCAAAGAGAAAACTTTCAAGTTCCAATACCCCAGTCTTATGTTGAAGCTTTTGCAGCAATTGATAAGGATAGCAATCAGGAATTAATCGTTGTTGAAGCGAACAATGAGATTATCGGCACCTTGCAATTGAGTTTTATTCAGTACCTCACTTATCAAGGTGGTGTTCGTGCTCAAATAGAAGCTGTTAGAATCCGAAGAGGATATCGTGGTCAGGGATTTGGAGAAAGGTTCTTCCAATGGGCCATTGAACTTACAAAGGAGCGTAAGGCGCATGTACTTCAATTGACCACCGACAAGCAGAGACCAGATGCCGTCAGGTTCTATGAAAATCTTGGCTTCAAAGCTTCTCACGAAGGAATGAAGCTTCATTTCTAATAAAAATCAAGATCAGCTGGTAGGGTTAGCTTGTGTAGGAGCGTACTATAAGCGAGAATGAAAAAAGTCGTCACATACCTTTTCATATTAACACTATTCATTGCATGCGCTCTGAATGAGGAAATTGCTCCTCGCAATATCTCAGAAACTGTTTTTGGATTTGTCACAAGAAATATTCAGAAGGATCGCACAGAGATCTTAAGTGATATGAAAGAAATCACAAAACAAGGACTGATTCAATTTGAAATCTTTGATGAAGCAGGTCGTTTGATTACAATACTTCGAAGCCCAGCTGACTTTAGCGAAGATTTTGAAGAAAACTTCCATATTTCAAAGATGACGATTAAGTCAGTGAGTGTAGCTCAATTAGCACTACCCACTGACCTGTCATTTCAAAACTAAACGGCAACCTTAGCCGCCCACTCTGGTTTTGTAGTGATAACCTTAGCTTTCAGCTCGTTAAGAATATTATATAAACCAAAATAGGTTCGGTTGATATACAAACCATCTCTAGCTCCCCTAGCCTTTTCAGACTCTCTAAATTTCTTAGACCCTGAGATTACCTCACCCATTTGGTAAATCTTCTGGAAGTAGGAATCATCTCCAAAATCAAACTCATCTTGATGGAAAGGTTGCCCCAAAAGCCCCATCATATCCGTAATTACAGTTGAGAAGTAAGTTTTATCTTCCGCTGAATCAGAATCATAAATGAACTGAAGCTGTTTAAACCTTTCATTTAATTCTGGGCCAGCAGTAAGCATGTCTTTTCGAATCAAACTGAAGTAAGGCTCATAAAACTCCTCAGGAATAACTTTAACACAACCAAAATCAATCACACCAAGAATACCATCGTCACTAATGATGAAGTTACCTGGATGCGGATCGGCATGGACTTGCTTTAGGGTGTGAATCTGATAATCATAGAAGTCCCACATAGCTTGCCCTACCTTATTTCTGGTTTCTTGGTCAGGATTAGTCTGAATAAACTCTTTCAAAACTTTCCCCTCCAACCAGTCCATCGTGATGACACGACCTGCAGAATATTCAGGGTAATACTTTGGGAATCTCAAGTTTTCTATGTGACCGCAGGCCTCAGAAATCTCTATAGAGCGCTCTACCTCTAGCAGATAATCTGTCTCCTCTATCAGTTTGGTTTCGACCTCTTCCATGTAATGGTCTAGGTCTTTTTCATTCAAGCTCATGAGTCTTACCGCAAATGGCCTGACTAGTTTTAGATCAGATTTGACACTATCCGCAACTCCAGGGTATTGGATTTTGACAGCAAGCTTTTTATCACCCAACGTTGCCTCATGTACTTGTCCTATGGATGCTGCATTCTTTGCATTCTTAGAGAATGTATCAAAAATCGCAGAGGGAGATTGTTTAAAGTACTGCTGAAAAGTCTTTACCACTAAAGGAAATGACAAAGGAGGAGCACTGTACTGTGCCATCGAAAACTTGTCTTGATAGGCAGTTGGGAGCATGTTTTTATCCATGCTCATCATCTGCGCCACTTTCAATGCACTTCCCTTCAACTCGCTTAGCGAATTGTAGATATCACGTGCGTTATCAGCGTGCAATTCATCTTTAGATAAAGAAGGATTCACCACCTTTTTAGCATAATGCTTCATGTAATTCCCTCCAACTCGCGCACCAGTACTTACAAATTTTGCGGCACGCTGAACTTTTGAGGTTGGTATTTTCGACTGCTCCTTCATCTCCTTCTCTTCTCCTAATTATGATTGTTACCTGTTCTGGAATAAAAATTTGCCGAAATCTACCATTGCGTCTAAAGGACCACGGCCCATTAAATCAAACGCAAGGTTAACGGACTTTTCAATCGCTGCATCTGTCTTCTCAAAAGATTTCGTATCATCTTTCATCCAAAAACCGAGGATAAAAAGGAATTGTAACCAGATAGCATCATCGTAACGATCGCTAATGATTGGTCTAGTAGTTACCTCGTCAGTTTCTTTTGCTTCTAGCAACAGATCAGCAATCCATTCCTTGAATCCATTTCTCACGTGCTCCAAGTAATATGGGGTAATTTCTGGCTTCATTTTCTTCGGTACAGATTGAAGAATAAAGCTTCTGTTAGCCTTTAGTTGCTCAACCCAAGTATAGAAAAAGGCCAATAACTTTTCTCTAGAAGAATACTCATTGTAAACTTCATCTGACGTTATAGCAGTGATCGTACCTTGAAAGATGTCAGACCAAATCTCTTTTTCGATGTTCTCGAAAGAGTTATAATGGTCATAGAAGAGGTCTTCTTTAACGTTAAGGTCTTTTACAAATTTGAAAATAGACACGGGTTTCGCACCATGTTCTAGGACATAATTAATATATCCTTCTTTGATTTTCTGAGCTGGATTGGCCTTTGTACTAGGCTTCTTTGCTGCTTTCGCTTGTTCCATGTGTGAATAACATTTGATAGGGTAAAAAGGTTGGGCTAATCACCTAATATTTTCGGGTTTATAAGATAAAACTTTACCAATAGATGACTTTTTGTGCCTGGTTGGGTAAAAGTATACTCCGATTAAAACTTATTGCCTCATCGATTCGATAAACCCTCACTCTTACCCCATCAATTAATGGCCAAAATTTCAAAATAAAAAAAGAACGTTATCAAATCACCCATTCGGTACGTCATCCCTCCAAACATCCAAAATATGTCAGAATCAATTATTCAGACCCATGGCCTCGACTTCTACTTTAAAGACTTCAAAGCCTTGGATCAAATCAACCTCGATGTACCACAGGGAAGTATTTTCGGTTTTCTTGGCCCCAATGGTGCTGGAAAGACTACCACCATCAGGGTATTACTAGACCTATTTCACTCTAAGCCTGGTCAAGTAAAATTATTTGGAAAAGCGCTGCTTCAAAACAAAGTGGAAATCCTTGGAAGAGTCGGTGCACTTATTGAGAACCCATCCATTTACAAACATCTGAGCGGTAGGCAAAATCTTGAAGTGATTCGAAAAATGGTGGATGTACCCAAAGAAAGAGTAGATGAGGTATTGAAAATCGTTCGACTAGTTGAAAATGCAGATAAGAAAGCAAAAAACTATTCCTTAGGAATGTGCCAAAGACTTGGCCTAGCCTCGGCCCTCCTAACAGATCCTGATTTACTAATCCTTGATGAACCGACAAACGGCCTTGATCCAAGTGGGATAATTGAAATGCGTGAGCTCATATTAGACTTGAACCAAAAGCATGGTAAAACTATCTTTCTATCTAGTCATATTCTATCTGAGATTGAGAAATTAGCCACCGATGTGGCAATTATAGACCAAGGAAAAATACTATATCAAGGAAAGCTAGAGGGGCTTCAGCAAGCAGACGGTGCGATTGAATTAGTGATTGAAGTAGATCGGGTTTCTGAAGCTGCTGAAATTTTAAAAGCATTGAATTATACCATTTCCGAGCAAAACGGAAGATCCATTCACTTACCTATTCCTGATAAAAGGGAAGTTTCAAAAATCAACAAGGCCTTGGTAGATAAAAACCTTGACGTCTACCAATTGAAAACTTCTGAACAGAATCTAGAATCCATCTTCTTGAACATCACCAAAAAATTAGACCAATGAACGCAGCCATCGCATTAAAAAGAGGCATTTCTGCCGAACTCTATAAGTACAAAAGAACCTTTATTCTATGGTTTCTAATAATTGGCCCTGCTTTTATTCCCGTGATCAATTTCATCATTTTCATGAGTAGAGGAACTGAAGTAATGGCCGAGGGAGGTAATCCCTGGCAAAAACTTTTAGGGTTTAGCATAGACCCAGGAAATTTCTTGTTTCCATTCTTTGTCATGATTGTGGCTTTGTTTGTCAATAGTATTGAACACAATTCGAATACTTGGAAACTGATTTATACACAGCCCTTATCAAGAGTTACTGTGTATGCATCCAAGGTTAAAATCTTTGTGCTCATGGTATTTATGAGCTTGATGCTATTCGGTATTTTCTCAGTTCTTGCAGGTGAAATTGTTGGCATGTTACAACCAGAACTAGGTTTTGATCAGGCATTTGACAAGAGCCTATTCTTTTCACTACCCTTCAAGGTCTTTTTATGTACCATGGGTTATGCCTCAATACAATTCTGGATGAGTCAAAGATGGAGAAACCTTATACTTCCTCTAGGAATTGGCATTGGCGGATTCATATCATTCATGATAGTATCTCAAGGCTGGAAATATGCCATTTATCACCCATATGGGTATCAGATTTTAGGCTTGGGTAATTTAAATGATCCAGAGTTTCAGGTTTGGGCTAATATGGAGTATGTCTACAGGAGTCTTGGACTAGCTCTGTTGATATACTTACTAGCAGGAATTGATAAAGTGAGAAAAAGAATCATATAAGTCGAAATCCAGAATTATTTCCCGCACCGCGGAAACATCCTGAGATTGACATCGTCTATAAAGTATCCCACTTGTGGGTTTTAATACATCCAAATCGTGCCCCGGCTGTTACGCAGCTGGGGTTCTTTTTTTTGGTCATAATCGGGTTAACTAAAATCTTCTGTCTTTAAACTTCTGTCTTCTAGCTTCCCTCTTCTAAATCAAGAATTTGTAAATTCGGCTATCAAAACATGAGCATGGAAGAAAAGGAAGATATCAAAGTCATCAAAGGCTTCGAACATGTAAAGTACAGTCACGTGCACTATTCTCAGGAAGAAATGATCGAGCGTAGTAAGCAATTCTATGATTGGATGGAAACGCGCAGGTCTGTAAGAGAGTTTTCAGATAAACCCGTACCAAAAGCGGTAATTGATAACGTACTACTCTCTGCTTCTACTGCACCCTCTGGTGCCCATAAACAGCCTTGGACCTTCTGCGTGGTTAGCAATCCCGAAATCAAATCTAAGATTAGAGAAGCGGCTGAAAAAGAGGAGTATGAAAGCTATACTAAACGCATGAGCGAAGAGTGGATTGATGACCTTAAACCCATGGCAACAGATTGGAAAAAACCTTTCCTGGAGATTGCACCTTACTTGATCATCGTATTCAAAAGGCCTTTCGAATACGATTCAGAAGGGAAAAAACATCAAAACTATTATGTAAACGAATCAGTAGGTTTGGCAGCAGGTATGTTGATCACGGCAATTCATGACGCAGGCTTGGTCACATTAACACATACCCCCAGCCCGATGAACTTCCTTCAGAAGATTCTTGACCGCCCTGACAATGAAAGAGCATTTCTTTTGTTACCTGTTGGCTACGAGGCAGATGAGGTTTACGTGCCTAATAACAGACGAAAAGGACTAGACGAAATGTCTGTTTATTACGAATAGTACCTTTATTAAACATTCGAGTTAGTAATCTAAATCCTGAGGAATTACTTCGGGTTTTTTTATATAAAAATATCTACATTAAGCAATCGTTTGAAACTGGTAAATACCTACTCAAACCCACAATAACAACTATCAATGGAAATGGAAAATGGACAGGTTCAAAGAGTCATGGAGGATTCTTTTATGAACCGTTTAAAAAAGAACAACCCAAATGAACCCGAGTTTCACCAAGCTGTTTATGAAGTATATGAAAGTGTATTGCCTGTATTGGAAAGACACGAAGAATACCGATTAAATCAGGTTTTTGAACGCATGGTTGAACCTGAGCGAATTATCAGCTTTAGGGTAACTTGGGTAGATGACAATGGCGTACCTCAAGTAAATCGAGGCTATCGAGTGCAAATGAACAGTGCTATAGGTCCTTATAAAGGAGGCCTTCGGTTCCATCCTTCTGTGAATCAGAGTATCCTTAAGTTTTTAGGCTTTGAACAAGTCTTTAAAAACGCGCTTACAAGTCTTCCGCTTGGCGGTGGTAAAGGCGGATCAAACTTCGATCCTAAAGGAAAATCAGATGGTGAAGTAATGCGTTTTTGCCAAAACTTTATGATGGAGCTTTCTAAGCACATCGGGCATAGAATTGATATCCCAGCTGGCGACATAGGCGTTGGTAGCAGAGAAATTGGCTATATGTATGGCATGTATCGCAAAATCGAGAACCAATTCTCAGGTGTTTTAACAGGGAAAGGAGTAAAATGGGGCGGTAGTTTAATTCGACCAGAAGCTACAGGCTACGGACTTATCTACTTCTCGCAGTACATGCTTCAAAACCTTGGAGACTCTCTAGAAGGAAAGACTTGTCTGATTTCTGGTTCAGGAAATGTAGCGCAATATGCGATAGAGAAGATACTGGAACTTGGAGGAAAAGTAATCACTGCCTCTGATTCATCAGGCTATATTCTTGATGAGGCTGGCATCGATTCAGAGAAGCTGGAATTCATCAAAGACCTTAAGAACGAGCAAAGAGGACGAATATCTGAGTATGCCGGTAAATATTCTACAGCAACATTCTTCCCTACTGATAGATCAGCTGATCATAATGCACTTTGGGCTCATAAAGCAGACTGTGCTTTTCCATGTGCTACACAAAATGAATTGAATGATAATGATGCCAACAACCTCGTTAGAAATAAAGTGAAACTGGTAACAGAAGGAGCAAATATGCCTTGTACACCTGAAGCAATCAATATTTTGAGAGACAATGGTGTAATGTACGCGCCAGGCAAAGCGTCAAACGCAGGCGGTGTCGCAACATCAGGACTCGAGATGGTTCAAAACTACTCTGGCTCACACTGGACTAGTGACGAAGTGGATCGAAGACTTCAGACCATCATGAAGAATATTCATGACAGTTGTCTTAATGCTGCTCAAACCTACAAGTCGAATAATGACTATATGAGTGGTGCGAACATAGCAGGGTTTATCAAAGTAGCTGACTCAATGATAGCACAGGGATTGCTTTAGCAATCCCTTTCTTTTTATCTTTCCAACCTGATGAGAAGAGGTTCGTGGTTATTATTGGTTTTTTTCTTGCTTGGGCCTACCCTAAGCATAGCCCAGCGCTACCCGAAAAGGAAAATCCTCAAGGACCTTAAAGCACTACCTGGTTTTCAAAATGCCTTTATTGGTTTCAAGCTTTACGACACTGAGAAAGACAAGGTAATTGCCGAACAGTACGCTGATCAATACATGACGCCAGCCTCTACAACCAAGCTCTTTACATATCAAGCAGGGCTCAATTACTTGCCTGTTACGCTACCAGCGATGGAATACGCAATAAAAGGTGATTCTCTGATCTTTTGGAGCACGGGGTACCCACTAACACTTCACCCCGATCATCCTGATACGACAGTTATAGATTTCCTATCTGAAAGTGACAAAGACCTTTTCTATTGGTCACGGCCGATGGAAGATGAGCGCTTTGGTCCAGGCTGGGGATGGGATGATTATGCCGGTTATTATGGTGCTGAAAAGTCTGTATTTCCGATTTATGGAAACAGTGTGCAAGTCATCATTGACAATGAGAAAAAGAAATTCTCAACCTCTCCTACTTATGCTGGGCTCCGGTTTACTGAAAGTGACTCTTTGGATACCAGAACTCGGGTTAATCGAGATGAATTCTGGAACGAATTTGAGATTAAATACAAGGAGTTGGAAGAGGGCGATAGTATTACAATTGATACCCTCATTCGACCTTTTAGATATTCAAACCCACTATTTATTGATTTACTCTCGCAAGCATCCGGTAGGAAAATCAAGCAAATTGAGGATTATTCTAGACCCGAAACTTTCGAAACACTAGAAGGCGTTTCTGCTGATAGCCTATACAAATGGATGCTTCAGCCAAGTGACAACTTGTATGCGGAGCAAATACTGATGATGGTAAGTGGTACTTCTAGCGATACATTGAGTACAGAAAGAGCCATTGAGCTTGCTCAAATTCCAGCTGACGCAAATACTAAATTAGTTTGGCGAGATGGTTCCGGACTGTCCCGTTATAACATGTTCAAACCAAATGAAATACTTGATGTACTGAAGTCCATAGATTTCAGCTTGGCTGAGGAGCTTTTCGCTCAAGGACAAACATCTGGCACAATAGAAGACTGGTACACACCCAATGTCTACGCCAAGACGGGCACACTGAGTAACAACCATAGCCTTGCGGGTTATATAAAAACAGATAGCGGTAAAACGTTAATCTTCGTCATGATGGCGAATCATTACACCGCACCCATTGCTACCATCCGAGAGAGTTTTGGTGTAATACTTGAGAAGATTCAAAGGGCGTATTGATAATCAGTCGCAATTTTAGCTTCTACCCCAACCCTAAAGGGTGTATGCCGAAGGCATAGGATTAATTCTCAATTCAAAACTCAACATTCATCATTACTTCTAGCTTCGAGAGAAATTTAATTCATCATTCAACATTTACAATTCATCATTCAACACTCAACAATCTAAGTTCACTTACCACTCTTAAAAAAACGGATAGAGCCTTATCTTCTGATCATTAAATTGAGGTCATAATTCAACACTATCAAAATGCTTAGAAAAACACTTTCCTTTCTATTTGCAATGGCCTTATGCGCTCCGCTAGCCTTTGCACAACAATTAACTTCAGAGACGCTCAACGGATTAAGACTCCGAAACATTGGCCCTGCTGCCATGAGTGGTCGTGTGGTAGACCTCGCTGTCGTTAATAAAGACCCATATACATTTTATGTGGCTACGGCTACAGGTGGCATCTGGAAGACGACCAACAATGGTGTCACTATGAAACCTGTTTTCGAAAATGAAAGCACCCATTCCATTGGTGCTATTGCGGTTAATCAAGAGCACCCCAATATCGTTTGGGCAGGATCTGGCTCCCGAGCTAACAGACAAAGTTCTTCTTGGGGAGATGGCGTCTATAAATCTTCAGACGGTGGTGAAACCTGGATAAACATGGGCTTAAAAGACTCGCACCATATTGGTAGAGTGGCTTTACATCCTACAGATTCAAATACAGTCTATGTGGCTGCAATGGGGCATTTATGGGGCGCTAATAATGAAAGGGGCTTATATAAGACGACCAACGGAGGTAAAACTTGGGAAAGACAGATCTTTGTCAATGATGATACTGGCGTAGTCGATGTGACCATCGACCCTAGCAATCCAGAGATCGTTTATGCAGCCACTTATCAGCGCAGAAGAACACCATTCGGTTTTGATGGCGGTGGACCGGGCAGTGGACTTCACAAATCAACTGATGGTGGTAAAACTTGGAAAGAATTAAGAACTGGACTACCAGAAGGAGATTATGGAAGAATTGGTATTTCCATCTTCCAAAAAGACCCTAACATTGTTTATGCTTCAGTAGAACAAGGTTTTCAATACAATGCCTCTACTGCTTATAACGAAAGAAGAGCTGGGCTTTATCGTTCTAAAGACAAAGGAGAAACTTGGGAATTCATGAGTGATTGGAACCCTCGCCCGATGTACGCGAGTCAGCCATTGGTTGATCCAAGCGATGCCTCACGTATCTATATGATGAATCAGTATAGCTACTCTAGCGATAGTGGTAGAACTTTTCGTCCTGCAAGACAATCATTGCATGGAGACGATAGAATTTTCTGGGTAAACCCGAAAGACTCTCGACATGTAATGAAAGGAGATGATGGTGGAATTGGTATCTCTTATGACAGAGGTATAAACTGGTTATTTGTCTCTAATCTTCCATTAAGCCAATTTTACAGAGTTGCGGTAGATATGGCTGAGCCGTATAATGTCTATGGCGGTTTGCAAGACAATGGCAGCTGGGTTGGACCTAGCCAGACGTATAGAAGTGCTGGAATTCTAAATGAAGACTGGAAAAAACTTGGTGGTGGCGATGGTTTCTTAAACCTTCCACATCACACTAATCCTGACATCGTTTACACTGAGTCTCAATACCTTGGACTTTCCAGGTTGAATATGAAAACGGGTCAAAGACAGTCCATCCGACCAGGAGATCCTCAAGGTAGAATTGGTGCGAGAAGAAACTGGACATCATGGGGCCCTGGAACTGAAGAACCCGAATTAGGTAATGCCATGGCACCAGCTAACTGGGATGGGCCATTCTTCCTCTCCCATCACGATGAAAACACCATCTATTCTGGTACGGAACAGCTTTGGAAAAGTACCGATGGTGGAGCCTCATGGAAAACTTTGGGTGATTTAACTACTAGAGTAAACAGAAGAGAACTGACCATCATGGGCCAGCGCGCAGATACCAGCACCCTTTCTCTAGATGATGGTATTCCTTACTATCCAACCTTAACGGCAATAGCAGAATCGAAACAAAAACAAGGTATGCTCTATGTGGGCACTGATGATGGCCTCATGCAAATTTCATCTAACGATGGAAAAACATGGACCAATGTGACGGATAGACTTCCCGGTTTACCAAAAGAAACATGGGTAAACACTATCGAAACTTCGTGGCACGATGCAGGTACTGCTTATGTAGCCATTAACAATTACAGGAATAATGATTTCACCAACTATGTCTACAAGACAACAGACTTCGGACAAAGCTGGACTTCTGTAACAGGTGACTTACCTAAAAACAGAGTAGCTAGAACCTTAAGAGAAGACCCTAAAAACTCAGAAGTACTCTATCTAGGTACTGAAATTGGTCTATTCGTATCCGTAAACGGAGGCCGAAATTGGGTGGAGCTGAAGAACAACATGCCTACCCTTCCATTCAATGACTTGGTGATTCACCCGAGAGATAACGATTTAATTCTTGGAACACACGGACGTGGTGTTTGGATTTTGGATAACATCAGTGCTATTCAAGAATTAGGTGGGGTAATGAACCAGCAAGCCGCTTTGTTCAGCATTCCTGATGCAGAGATCATCAACTATAACGTAGGTGGTGCACACACTGGAGACATGTACTATAGAGGTGAAAATCCTCGTAGAGGTGCAATGATGGACATTTACTTGAAGGACTCTGTCGCTAAAGACAACATCAGCTTATCAATTATGGACACTGATGGAAATCTAATACAAAAAGTAAATACCGGAACTGACGCAGGCATTCAACGAGTGTATTGGGGTTTCTCGCACGATAGCTTTAAATCTGGAAACACTGATCCAAATGCAGGTAGAAGAGGTGGCGGCCGTAGAGGCTTTGGCCTTAACGGTCCACAAGTAGTACCGGGTACTTACCTAGCAAGACTAGAAGTAAATGGCCAAACCTACGAGCAACACTTCAAAGTAAAGGACGACAAGCGACTAGACGTTGACTTCAATGTACGTAGCGCTTGGACGGCTTCACTCTTCACAATTGGTGGACTATATGAGCAGGTTATTGATGGTATGTTAGGTGCGCAAAAAATGCAATGGCACTTGAATAAACTGGATAAGGATAAAATCAAGTACAATGAAGATGCAGCAGCACCAATCAAAGAGATCAACAGAAAGTATAACGAGCTACTCAGTAGAGTAAGATCACTTTACTTTGGCGCAAGCGGATGGATTGGCCCATGGAGTGGCGATCAGCAAGCGCAGTTTGATTATTTTGAATCAATGATCGGGAAACTAGGCCTAGAGACAGCAAGTGTTTTGAAAACGGCTATTCCGAAGGTTAACAAAGGTTTAAAGAAAGCGAATCGCTTCACCAACAAATAAAAATTAATCATTATTAACGATAGTTATTATGAAGATCAAAGCCATATTAATTACCCTAACACTCTCCATTTGCAGCTTGGTAGCATTTGGACAGAGCAGGCAAATAGATGTAGAATCAACCGTGGTGACCAATCACGAAGTGATGATCAAAGGCAAGAAGGTTCCGTTCTCTGCAACAGTCGGTACACAGCCGGTTTGGGCTGAAGATGGGCACCCTATCGCCACCTTATTCTATACTTACTATGAAAGAACAGATATAAAAGACAAAGACACACGACCACTGGTGATTTCATTCAATGGCGGACCTGGGTCTGCTTCTGTTTGGATGCACTTGGCGTATACAGGACCTAAGATTCTAAAAATAGATGACGAAGGTTACCCTGTCCAACCTTACGGAGTTAAGGACAATCCGCATTCTATTCTTGACGAAGCAGATATCATCTTTGTGAATCCTGTGAACACAGGTTATTCTCGTATTGTAGATCCAGAGGCAGATCGTTCTCAGTTCTTCGGTGTGAACCAAGACATCGCTTATTTATCTGAATGGATCAACACCTTCGTGACTCGACAAAACAGATGGAATTCCCCGAAATTCTTGATCGGTGAAAGCTACGGAACCACAAGAGTATCTGGTCTGGCCTATAGACTTCAAAACACGCACTGGATGTACTTAAACGGTGTTATTCTTGTGTCGCCTACTGATCTTGGCATCTCTAGAGATGGTCCAGTAGGTCAAGCAAACAGACTTCCATACTATGCTGCCGCCGCTTGGTACCACAAAGCATTGCCAGCTGACTTGCAAAGCAAAGACTTACTTGTTGTACTAGAGGAAGCTGAAAACTATACGATGAACAAACTTCTGCCTGTATTGGCTAAAGGCGCTTGGGCTACGGAAGCTGAGAAAAACGATGCAATCAAAATGTTTTCTCATTACTCTGGACTAAATGAAAAGGTAATTCGTCAACATAACCTAGATGTTCCGACTGGCTTTTTCTGGAAAGAACTATTGAGAGAAGAAGGCCACACGATCGGCCGTTTAGATTCACGTTATAAGGGAATAGATAGAATGGATGCTGGTATGAGCCCTGACTTCAACTCAGAATTGACTTCATGGTTGCACTCCTTCGCTCCTGCGATCAATGGCTACTTCCAAACTTATCTCAACTACAAGACCGACATTAAATACAACATGTTCGGCCCAGTAAATCCTTGGGACAGAAGTGGAGATAACACAGGTGAAAACTTACGTGCTGCAATGGCCATGAACCCATACTTGCATGTGATGACTCAAAGCGGTTACTACGATGGCGCCACTACTTACTTCAATGCGAAGTATAACATGTGGCACACAGACCCTAGTGGGAAACTCAAGGACAGAATGAGCTTTAAGGGCTATCGCAGTGGTCATATGATGTATTTACGTGCCGAAGACCTTAAGAATGCGAATGACGACATTAGAGTCTTTATCAAGAACTCAATTCCACCAGCTGGAACACCTGCGAAATACTAGATTTTGAGACATTATATTTTAGAGAAACCGACTCCGAAAGGGTCGGTTTTTTTAGTGCTACATTTAAAACTTATCTACACCGAAAAAATGAATAGAATCGCTGCCATATTAATCCTTCTACTTGTATCTACGCTTGCAGTACAAGCACAAAATAATGTTGACCAGTTTTGGAATAGCTTACAAAAGCACTGTGGAAAAGCCTACGAGGGTACTTTAGCCTTACCGAAAGACGATCCTGCCTTTGGCGGTAAGCGACTCATCATGCATGTGCGTTCCTGCACTGCCACAGAAGTTAAAGTGCCTTTTTTTGTGGGTGATGATAAGTCTCGTACGTGGGTATTCACCTTGAAAGATGGATTGATCACCCTAAAACATGACCATCGCCATGGGGATGGAAGCGAAGATGAAGTGACCCAATATGGTGGTACCGCTTCCAATAGCGGATCTACAACGATGCAAGTCTTCCCAGCGGATCAGTTTACCGCTAGCCTATTACCAAGAGCGGCCACCAATGTATGGTCGGTTACTTTAGACGAAACCATTTTCACCTACAACCTCACCCGAATCAATAATAACTCCGTTTTTAAGGTAGTAATGGACCTTACAAAACCCATTGAAACACCTGACGCGCCTTGGGGCTGGAAGGATAAGTAATAAGCACTGCGAACATCATCCTGTCACGAAGCTTCGGGACAAGCTTTGGGGAAGCTTACAATTGACTGCTAATGCCCAAGAGCAGAAAGACAATCATAAAATGTACAATTAAAGAATGTTGGTTTTATGGAAAACGAAAAAGAAACTGGGAAATGGAAATTATATGATGAAAATGGAAAATTTGTAAAGTCTAGAAATTTTTAATATTGTAAAACGATTTGCCAAAACCGTATATAATTTATTGCTTGGTTCTAGCCTACTTACGAACATTCCTGCGGAATATTCCATCTGTGATTTATTCACCAATTAGTTTCTTATAACCACGAAAGAATTCCCCAGCTAGCACTAGTATAACAATCTAAAACTCTGTGCTATTTTTTCGCCCGCAACGACATCCTTGCCATAGCAGTAGATAGTTGCTTCGTAAATAATCTTTCTTTCTGGATGGTACATGACAACCACAAAAACGGGGGTATTATCACCCGGATCTGTTGCTCTCACATAATAACCCTGGGCAACGTTTCTTAGCTTTTGAGACGTTTTTACATAAACTAATAATAATTGGCGAGCAATACGCGCTGTTGTTTCGGATAGATTTACAAAGTAATCCTTTGCCACTTGATCAAGATCAAAAATCTCAATATCTACCGCAAGATCATCATTTTCATATCCTACAACTCGATCCGACTCGGTATCATATTCCTGTATATCAACAGCTGTTTCGAATGAAAAATAATACTTTTCTGATGTAATTGTCCTTTGAGAAAATCCTACTTGGCATATTCCGATTAGGAAAACCGCAGTATATATCAATTTTTTAATCATACGCATTGTAGTTTGTTTTTGAATAAGCGTTTGTTGAAAGACTGTTATCTAAAGATAGGTCTTGTGACTGAAATATGATAACCGTGCCTTATTGAATTGCAACATCAGTTATTTGCACGTTTTTTATACCCCCCTGGTCTTAGCGTCTCGCTTAGACTCTTACAAAACGAGAAAGGAAACCCATGGCTGAGTTTCCTTTTTTAATGGTTATCAAAAGCAAAACACAGCTATTGTAAGAGTTTACTATCTTCAGATTCAATTCATTATTAGAACCAATGATAAAATTCTTTAGAACTATCAGAAAAGATCTCATAGAAAAGAACCTGCCTACCGGACAGGCAGGCAAAACAGGAAAGTACTTAATATATGCTTTTGGTGAAATTGTTCTTGTAGTAATTGGAATTTTGATTGCGCTACAATTGAATAGTTTACAACAAGATAAAACGAATGATAAAACTGAAATAAGGTACGTTTCAAATTTAATAAGTGAACTAAAAAGAGACTCTACAGGCATTAAGGAAACATTTGAAATAGCTACAGCTAAAAGCATGGCGAAGACAACACTTATAGATATTCTAAAAAACAAAAGACAAATTGATTCTCTGGCTCTGGCTAACCTTTATCTTGAGACTATCTTTTCTTTCGCAGAGTATTCTCCGCTTAAATCTACATTTACTGAGATGGTTAGTAATGGTGACACTGGCATTATAAAGCAAGATGCATTAAGAAAAAATATCATTGAATTTTACAGTAATCTAGATAAGTTCGTTGCATCCGAGATAATTCAATTCGAAACATCACTATTACTAATTGAAGAAATAAGAAAAATAGTACCAGACTTCCTTGAACCCAAAAAAGAGGATATTTCAAGTTTAGGCAATGATTTCTATATCTTAAATAAACTTAATTCAAATGGGGCTATTACGAGAGAAGCTTCTTATAAAGACATGCTAGAAAAAACTTCAACTATTTTGGCAGAATTAAGAAATTACCAGAAAGAGATTTTAAAGTAATATCGTTATCTAGGTTGATTAAAACGCAAAGAAATAACGAAAGCACAAGCATGTATATAAAATCATAGCGCCCTGCGGGATGCTACACTTCGTATACTAAAAGTTGGCGATAATTCTTAAGAAGCACATAAGAGAAATCAATGCAAAATAGAGAAGAGATATACATTATTGGTGCAGGAATTAGCGGATTGATTGCTGCTTATGAACTGGAACAAGAAGGCTATCGGCCGATCATCATTGAGCAAACTGATGAAGTAGGCGGAAGGGTTAGGACCATTCATGAAAACGGATATGCATTAGACCTTGGGTTTCAGGTACTACTTAGCGCGTATCCGTTAGCCAATAAGTATCTAAATATGGACAAGCTTGAGCTGAACAAACTCGAGTCAGGTGCACTTGTTTATGCGAGCCATAAATCCTATCTAATTGGCGACCCATTGAGGAATTGGAAAGTGCTTATTCCAACGCTAATGGCAGATATTGGGTCCATTTGGGATAAGCTAAAAATCTTAAAATTGAACTTAAGCTTAAAGCATAAATCCCTTGAAGAAATCTTCGAATCGCCCGAAAGAACAACACAAGAATACCTAGTTGAATTTGGTTTCTCCGATAAGATTATTGACCGGTTTTTCAAGCCATTTTTTGCAGGTATATTTTTGGAGCCAGATTTAAGAACATCAAGCAGAATGTTTGAATTTGTTTATAAGATGTTCGGCCAAGGATATGCCACCATCCCCAAACTTGGTATTGGAGAAATAAGCAAACAATTAAAAAATAAATTATCTCACACTGAGTTCATTTTCAACTGCGAAGTCGAAGAAGTTACGAGTGACCATATCTTAATTCGTTCCGGTGAAAAGAAACCACACAAAGGGGTGATCATAGCTAGTAATGCATCTCCCTTATTGCCTAGCCTTAAAGAGCGCGAAATAGAATGGAAAGGTTGTATGTGTTTGTATTTTGAAGTGGATCAAACAAACATCCCTAGTAACACTATTGCACTGATTACGGAACCCGGCAATTATGCCAATAATCTCTACGCTTATACAGATCAGAGTACGGGAAAAACCATCTTATCCGCCACAACCCTTCAGCATAGTAACAAGTCTGACAAGGAAATCATTGATACGATTATTGCTGAAGTCAAGAAATTTGCTGGATCCTCAGAGGTAAGCTACATCCAGCAATATAGAATCAACCAAGCACTACCTGATGTTGACGGCCTCAGAATGTCAGCAGAACCCAGTGAAAGTGAGGTATTGAAAAATGTATTTCTTGCTGGAGATTATCTATTTAATGGCTCCTTAAATGCTGCAATGGAGTCTGGGCGTTTGGCAGCACAAGGAATAACGCAGAAAAAAAGGGAATCTCATTAAAAAAATAGCTGCAAAATCTCTAACACATAGCACTTTTCGGGATACAGCCTCAACATTACCCCACCCTACACGTCATACAACGCACACTTCCACCGCCATACTTCTCAATAGTGGGAATTTCGACTGAAAGTATTTTAGAGTAATGGGTAATGGCTTCCATTTGGTCCTCATCAAGGCAATTAAAAGCAGTTGTTGACATTACCAGGGTTGAATTCCCTTCACCATCTAGCACTTCTAACATATTACCAGCGAAAGCATACATTTGATCCATCGTGATGGGAATAATTTCGTGGCTTGTGGTCTCTAGGGCTTCTATAACCGTTGCTTGCTGATCTTCTGGGATCGATTCTAGACAGATAACAGCATATCTAGCGGCAATGCACATAAGAACATTCGTGTGATATACAGACAACCCGTCCTTATCGAATGAATCAAAGGTAAAGGCATCAAAGCCAGTTTCATTGCAGAACGCTTCTAACACCTCCATGTCTGTTCTTGAAGACAGGCAAGCATAGGCAAGCTCATTTTCGTAGTCCAACACCATACTACCAGTGCTTTCCAGGTACTTCTCTTCCTTTTCAAACTCAGATAAGTCAATTACATCTCCTATAGAGACACCTTCTGCTTTCAATTGATGCAGTACTTCAGGCCTACGCTCCCATCTGCGGTTTTCAGCCAACATAGGATAGAGTAAGGTTTTACTTCCATGAAATGAGACCCAGTTATTAGGGAAGACTGCATTAGGCTTGACTGGGGATTCAGAATCCTCAATGACATGCACCTCTATATCCTCAGCTCTTAATTGAGCGACTGCAGCATCAAACTCAGCAATCGCTTTAATTCGAATCTCCTTTACCGCGTCAGCACCCTCTTCGTTCTGGAAAGAATTAGAGGCTGCTGTTGTCTGATCAAAACCGAAATTTCTCGGTCTGACCATCATAATCTCTTTTGAAGCTTGAATTGCCATGATCTTAAGTTATCGCCCTTTAGCGATATTGGTACTTACACCAAAACCAAACAAAGAATCTGGGGCAAATTCTGACATACCAAAACCACCGAAGAAGTCAATTTGAAAATTTGGGCTCACCAAATATAGTAAACCAAAGTCCATGCTTTGCTGTGAACTAAAGCTATCGCTGAATCCATATCCTTCAAGGAATATCGTGAGTTTTGGAGACACCGAAAACCCTAAGTTTAATGTCCAAAGCCCCACATTATTCGCACCCTCCGCAAGAATAATTCCTACGTTATAACTGACATTAAATTTATCTGAAATATTGTTCTGGAAATTCACTCTTAAGTCACCTGTTCTTCCTCCTCCGTTTGACAAAAATTGTCCACCCACATGACCGTTCAAAGCCACCGCAGGACGTAAGCCCTTCTCCTCAATAAACTGGTATTTCACTCCAATGGTAGTAGGTCCAAAACCAGCATCAGATTGATCAGTAATTATACCATCAATTAGCTCTCTTGTCCTTCCAATTTCTTGATTCAAACGAAGCTCCAACTTATCAGAAATCCCATACCTTAAAAGCAAACTGTTGTAGACTATATTCTGAAATTTAGCGTCAACACTATTGGCAAAATTAGCCCCCGATAGATTAGTTTGCTGTTGATAAAAACCTGTCTCGATTTGAAATAATTTCGGAGTTATAATGTAGGGTGAAGTGGTCTGGGTTGGACGATCCGTTGCAATGGACGAAGTAGAATTATCTTCTTCCTGAGCAAAAATCACTTGTGTGAAAAGACACAAAAAGCAAACAAAGGTCAGTCGTTTCATAATCTAGAGTTGAGAGTGGACAACAAGTAAGTCAAAAGGGATTGAATCGCTACTAAAGGAACTACAAAAGTGTAATATCTATTTTTAGACTAGTCTAAATATTATCGTTATACCTCTTTATATGAGTTGTTTATATAATATTTATTTATGTCTTTCTTTAAGTACCTTAACAATATCCTTGAAATCAAATCCTTTAGCCTCTAAGAGCATCATGTAGTGGAAAATCAGATCGGCTGCCTCGTTTTTAAAGAGCTCAGCGTTGTCATCTTTGGCCTCGATCACTAGTTCGACCGCTTCCTCTCCCACCTTTTGCGCTAGCTTGTTTATACCCTTTTCAAACATGCGAGCCGTGTAAGATTCTTCTGGTGGTTGTGACTTTCTTTCTTTAATCACCTCTCCTAAATAGTCAAGAAATGAAGCTCCTGTTTCGTTGCTTTCTTCCCAACATGTATCGTCACCCCTGTGGCAAGTAGGACCTTCAGGATTGACTTTTACAAGCAGTGTATCTTGATCACAGTCAATCGAAATACTCACTAGATTCAAGTAGTTTTTGGAGCTCTCTCCTTTGGTCCAAAGTCGCTGTTTAGAACGACTGAAAAAGGTCACTTTAGTAGAGCTCAATGTCTGTTCAATTGCAGCCTCATTCATATACCCAAGCATAAGTACTTTATTGGATTGAGCATCCTGAATTATGGCGGGTACTAGCCCCGTGTTTTCATCGAAAGTTACTTGCTCTATTGATTCAAAATTTCTCATTGTGTTATCCTTACAGGGATGTCTTTTGATGCTAAATATTTCTTTAAGTCAGGAACTGAAATTTCCTTAAAATGGAAGATGCTTGCAGCCAGTGCTGCGTCCGCTTTTCCAGTTGTAAATGAGTCTACAAAATGTTCCATCTTACCCGCACCACCTGAGGCAATTACTGGAATGGATAGCATCCCTGAGATTTCTGCCGTTAGCAAATCTGCGAAGCCCGCTTTGGTTCCATCATGATCCATGGAGGTTAATAGGATTTCTCCCGCCCCTCTGTCTGCAACTTCTTTAGCCCATGCTAGTGTTCGAAGCTCAGTGGGTGTTCTGCCTCCTCTAACATGTACAATGTGTTCGCCATCCACGAACCTCGTGTCTATGGCGACTACAACGCATTGACTTCCGAACTCTTGAGCTAGTTCATTAATAAGATCAGGTCTTTTGACCGCAGAGGAGTTGATAGAGATTTTATCAGCACCAGCATTTAACAAGGCAGAAACGTCCTCTAAGGAACTTATGCCTCCGCCTACAGTAAATGGGATGTTGATCTCCTTCGCTACTCTTCGAACTAAGTCCACCAAAGTCTTTCGCTTCTCGACAGTTGCGGTGATGTCTAGGAATACAAGCTCGTCAGCACCTTCCTCGGCATAACGTGCCGCGAGTTCTACTGGGTCTCCAGCATCTCTTAATTCAACGAAATTGACACCTTTAACAGTTCTACCGTCTTTGATGTCTAAACAAGGTATAATTCTTTTGGTCAACATAATTATTGAAATGAAGCCAGTTCTTCGAGGCTAATTCTTCCCTCATAGTACGCTTTCCCTACGATTGTTCCATATATGCCCATAGTCTCTAATTGCCTAAGATCATCCATAGATGAAACTCCGCCACTAGCAATAAGTTTTAGGTTGGGGAATTCTATCATCATCTTTCTATAAAGCTCAAATGATGGACCCTGAAGCAAGCCATCCTTACTCACATCAGTACAGATACAATGCGATATCCCTAAATAAATATATTCAGCTAAAAACTCGAAAAGATCGATCCCCGAATCCTCTTGCCAACCGTTGATAGCAATTTTTTCATCTTTAACATCGGCTCCAAGAATAATCTTTTCAGCCCCGTATTCTTTAATCCAAGCCTGAACCAAAGCCTTGTCTTTTACTGCAATGCTTCCAGCAGTTACCTGGTCTGCTCCTGCTTCCAGAACTTTCAGTATTGACTCATTCGATTTTACACCTCCACCAAAGTCAACACTCAGGCTTGTGGCAGTAGTTATGGCTTTTAAAGTAGCTAGATTGACAGGTTTGCTGGCCTTCGCCCCTTCAAGGTCTACTACATGCAGTCTCTCAATCCCTACCGATTCAAAAGCCTTTGCTACGGCTACAGGATCATCACTATACTCAGTCTTCTGATTATAATCACCTTGTGTAAGCCGAACTGCTTTACCATCTATGATGTCAATTGCTGGTATTATTTTCACTTTGAATTGTTAATGGTGAAGTTTGAATATTAAGTGTTGAGTTGTGGATGTTAAGTGTTGAGTTACTTTTTTGATGATCGACTTAGGTTCTCTTGTGAAGTTTTAACTATAGCGGTCAGAATATTTACAATGTGTCCTATTTCATCAAGCTCATGCGATACATCAATATTGACGAGACTGCCCTCATCTATTAATCTAAGCCAATACTGAGTTTCACGAGCTTCTTTAGATGCAATCGACACTTTGTAGGCAAAATCCTTCTTTGAAAAAGCCGCTTGTGCCTCATGCATATTCGCACCAATACTCGTACCTGACCTGAGTAATTGTTTGGATAGAATAAACTCTTTTTGAACAAGAAGTTCTTTGTAGAGCTTTATCACCATAATAGAAAACTGAAAACTTCTTTCTTCAATCCTAAGATCACTCATCACTTAAAATTTATCATTCAACATTCCTTTTTACAAAAGGAGAAAGTTAGAAAGAATCTTCTCACCTACCTTACCACTCTTTTCAGGGTGCGCTTGTAGGGCATAGAAATTATCTTTGTGCAATGCAGCTGAAAACGGATTAATATAATCTGTAACTGCTACTGTCTGTTTACTCAACTCAGCATAATAACTATGCACATAGTATACATATGGCTCAGTTGGCAGGTCTTTAAAAAGAGGAGAATTCATCTCAGTAAGTGTATTCCAGCCCATTTGAGGCACTTTCAGCTTAGGCTCAAACTTTTTGACATTTACATCAAAGATTCCCAGACAATCGGTATTGTTTTCTTCAGAGTGCTTGCACATGAGTTGCAAACCAAGACAAACGCCAAAAACAGGCTGTTTTAAATCCTTTATCACAACATCCAATTGCCTATCCTTCAGGAAACGCATGGCTGTACTAGCTTCACCAACACCTGGAAATATGACTTTATCCGCAGATAAAAGTGTTTCCGGATCATCAGAAAGAGTAGGCTCAACACCAAGTCGATTCAATGCATGGGTCACAGACTGAACGTTACCTGCATTATAATTGATAATGACTACACTCATAGCTTTAAGAAACTCTCCTCTGGTGCAACTGTTTAAGCAGTCGCTGCTTTAGCTTTCAAAAGTTCCTCTATCTTCGACTTAATCTCTGGGAGCGATTCATATAGCTGCTCATAAGAATCTATAATAAAGTAGTTCTCTTGCATATTATCCTTGCGATAAGGGGTATTCAATATCTTATCGACATCGTATTCGAAGTGGTTAGGTTCGTCTGAAAGCGAGTACTTTGTTTCTCCTGATGACGACAAAATACCTGCCCCGTAAATTCTCAACTCCCCTTCTTCTCTGATCAAACCAAACTCTATTGTAAACCAGTAGATCCTAGACAAGAGGTGAATAGCCCATTCATCGCCTACCCATTCTTGACCAAATTTGCTGATCGCTTGGAGAAAGTCGACAAATGATTGATTGGCCAGTAATGGAATGTGTGCGAATACATCATGGAACATATCTGGCTCTTCTAAGTAGTCGAGCTCACTCATTTTTCTTACCCAAGTTGTGGCTGGAAACTTCCTATTTGACATTAGGTCGAAAAACAGCTCATCCTCCACGATACCGGGTACAGCATAGATTTCCCATCCTGTTAACTCACGAAGCACTTTATTTGTCTCTTCGAAATTCGGAATAGCCTTACCGGTGAAATTCACCTTATCTAAGCCAATCAAGAACTCTTTTGTTGCCGCTTTAGGTAAAGACGGAAATTGTCTATCAAAAAGAATGTTCCATACTTTCTGATCTTCAGGGGTGTAATTTTCGTAATTCTGTTTCATTGCTACAGGGTGTAATGTTTTGTTTCTCGATTTGGTTCAAATCAAAAGCCCAGTCATAAAAAAACCCAGCTCTGTTAGAACCGGGTCTTATATTTTCAGTTAATTTTTTCTGACTACATATAACTACCGATCCGCAACGCATGGCTGTGATAATAGTGGTAGTGATATGCCTTAATTGTAATCATTGCCTCAAAGGTAATAGGCATTTCAATTTATACAAATATTGAATATCCTTTTTTAAGTTGCACACACCGAGATTATAACCATTATTATCTTATCTCAGAATAGTGGCTAGTGTATAACCCCACAAATCACATTGTAGATTCATTTGTCTACAACTTGTATGACAGGACTTTTACAATACCTATATCCATAATTTATTATCTTTGAGCGACACATCTAGTTTATTAATATGAAAAATTCAGCGAAACTCTGTCTCTGCGCCCTCCTATTTTTACTTTGCACATGCGACAACGCAATTAACGTAGACCCTGACACTGGCTTCGAAATATTTACCATCCCAGCAGGGTCTCATAACTCGATTATACGAAACGAACCTTTCACAGGAACTGGAATTGACATTAAAGTCATTTTTGATGAGAGTGCTGAATACACTCTAGAGGTTGCTTCTGATCAGGCGGACATCAATAAGCTTACTGGCTTTTCCGATTGTGCGCAGCACCATCAAAGTGAAAGCGGTAGAATTGGGTGGAGATGGTTTAATGATGAATTACAACTACTCGCCTACACCTATCTTGAAGGAAACCTATCTTTCGAATTAATGGGAGCAGTTGCTTTGAACACAGAAGTCGATCTGTCTATCCGCATAGTTGGTGATACCTATCAATATTCTGGAACTGGCTTACAGTCTGTAACCATGCAAAGAAGCTCTAATTGCGAGACGGGTGAGAATTATTGGTTATGGCCTTACTTTGGTGGCAACCAAACTGCCCCACAAGCCGTGAAGATTCAAATGAAAAGAACCGTTATCGAATAACCTGTGATTAAAGGCATAAAAAAAGCATCTTCATACTCTGGAGATGCTTTTTTTATGTAGACTGTTCTAGAGCTAAAAACTCTTTCTCAACTTAAAAGTCTTTCTCATGCGCTCAATCAAACGGTTTGACTCTGCAAAGTTTAAGGTTTGCTGCCCATCAGAATACGCCTCTTCTGGAATTTCATGCGATTCGAAAATCACACCATCTGCTCCAGCCATAATACTTGCTAATGCAATTGGCTCTACATGATTTCGAATACCAATACCATGTGAAGGATCTGCAATCACAGGTAAATGTGTCTTCTCTTTTAAAACGGCTACCGCATTTAGGTCCATTGTGTTTCGTGTAGCATTCTCGTAGGTTCTAATGCCTCTTTCACAAAGCAATAGACGCTCATTACCTCCACTGAATACATATTCAGCAGAAGAGAGTAGTTCATCAATAGTTCCAGAAATACCGCGCTTGATCATCACTGGCTTATCCGTTCCCTTCCCAAGCTCATCCAATAAGTTGAAGTTCTGAGTGTTTCGCGCGCCTACTTGATAGATATCTACATAAGGATCCATTTCAGCGATTTGAGATACCTGCATTACTTCTGTAATGATTTTCATCCCCGCTTCCTTGGCAAGCTCATACCACATCTTTAATCCATCAATTCCTAACCCACGAAAAGCATAAGGAGAACTTCTTGGCTTGTAGACTCCTCCACGCATGATAGAAATACCCTGCTCCTTCAAGTGAGCCAGTGTCATTCTAATCTGGTCTTCGCTTTCGATGGAACATGGACCAGCCATGATTTGGAAACCACCTTCTTCAATGACAACACCATCACCAAGGTCTATTACGGTTGGATTCACTTTCCACTTACGGGAAACTAATTTGAAACTATCAGAAACGATATGAATGTCTTTGATTCCCTCCATTGAGCCAATAGCTCTGATATCAAAATCCTTACTTCCCGTACCCACTAGGTAATCTCCCTTTTGGGTTTTTACCTCAGTTGGCTTGTATTTAAGCCCTTTGATTCTATTGATGATCGCTTCTTTTTGAGCTTCTTCAATTTCTTGTTCGAATTGTATAATCACTGTCGTTGTTGGTTAATGGTTGTTGGTGAATAGTTAATAGTGTATGGTTGCTAATGAGATAAAATCGATTTCGTAAACTCTTTTATATCTCTCGGTAAATCATCAGAAGCTGAAATTGCCTTCACGAAGGCACTGCCTATAATTGCTCCATTGGCATTTTTACAAGCTTTATCAAATGTTTCTTTGTTCGAGATCCCGAAGCCTATCAGCGTTGGATTCCTTAAGCTCATCGCTTTTACCCTGGCAAAATATGCTTCTTGCTCATCACTTATTCCAGTTTTAGCACCAGTAGTGCTGGCAGACGAAACCATGTAGATAAACCCACTAGAATTATCATCTATCTCTGTGATGCGCGCGTCAGAAGTTTGAGGCGTAATCAAGAAGATATTGAGTAAGCCATGCTTTTGGAAAGTTGGCTTATGCACCTCCAAGTACTCAAACATGGGTAGGTCTGGCAAAATGAGCCCGTCTACGCCTACCTCTTCACACTTTTTGCAAAAGGCTTCTATGCCATACTGAACGATTGGATTAATGTAACCCATCAGTACAATGGGAACATTTACCTTTTCACGCATACCTTCGAGCTGCTCCAAAAGGAGTTTCAATGTCATCCCGTTATCTAAGGCAATGCCATTGCTTTCTTGAATAGTTGGGCCATCAGCAATCGGATCTGAAAAGGGTATACCTATCTCAATTAGGTCTGCACCAGACTGTTCAAGGCTTTCTAGAATCCCAACAGTGTCATTCAACTTTGGGTAGCCCGCAGTGAAGTACACGTTTAGCACGCGTTGCGATTTCTTTTTAAAAAGTTCTTCTATTCTATTCATATTAGCTCTTTCGTCATGCTGAACTCGTTTCAGCATCTGGTTAATTAAGACCCTGAAACAAGTTCAGGGTGACGTATATTTTGCATTAGTACTTCCCCCATTTGATGTAGGTCTCTAAATCCTTATCTCCACGTCCTGAAAGGTTCACCACAAC
>Ga0222654_1000232_pt1 | contig 43681 bp, 28 predicted proteins | sample AntAcemetagen421_FD_179805 | JGI IMG/M metagenome (GOLD analysis project Ga0222654, IMG submission 179805) | Saline water microbial communities from Ace Lake, Antarctica - #421 | ecosystem: Environmental > Aquatic > Non-marine Saline and Alkaline > Saline | place: Antarctica: Ace Lake...
CAGCGCCACGGTCGCCACGACGCCCTTGGCCAGCACCACCGCATCGATCATGAGCACCAGCACGTCGAACTCGCCCAGATCAGCTTGCTGCATCCCCGCCACCAGTTCGGCGGCCTTGTCCTGCCACAGTCGACTCACCGCACTTTTGCTCAGGCCCTTGACCTTGTCCTCGCCGAGCCGTCCGACATCGCGCGTGCTCACTCCGCACAGCACCGCACGTATCGTCGCCTTCTGCCACTGGAGCGGATCTTTCGCCGTCTGCCAGCTGGCGAGCTTCATCTCGACGCTGCCCTCGTCGCTTTGCTCACGCACTCGCGGCCGCTTCAACGCTTCCCGACGACCGTCGAGAAACACCGTCGAGTTCGCGCTGCCGGCTCGACGAAACGCCGACTGGGGATCGGGACGATGCGACGCCCCGCACAACTGCTGGACCTCCTCCTCGACCACTTCGTAAAGCGCTTCACGCACGACCGTGCGAAAGTGCTCCTTCATCATTTGTGCCAGCGGAAGGCTTTCCGCTTGGACGTTCTTACTCTTATTCTTATTAATCATTCGGGGTGGTTTCCTGTTTGTTTCTATCACCCTCAGCCTGTCGGCCGAGGACTAGGAAACCACCTCACTTTTTAACAATCTCTGGGACGCTGCCCCCTACTCGCCGACGCCTTGAATATGCTACAGGGTATCTCTCGTTAGGCATGCTCGACGAAGCATCGGACGAACTGGAAATGATTCAGGGCAAGTGAGGAAGCGCTATCTGCAGACGTCATGCAGATACGGATAGGACTCTACCACCAAGCGAAACATTGGGATCTACTCGCAGCCGTCGCGTCAGCTCTGACTCGGCTGACTCCAAAAGAAGAGCAGGGCTGGATCTCATGGGCATTTGCCTTACGAAGATTGAAAGGCGCCTCAGAGGCTCAGAAAGCGCTCTCGAAGGCCATACCACTCCACGGTGATACCCTTTTGTGCAGTGGTTCACTACAATCTCGCGTGTTACGCCTGCCTGCTTGGCAATATCGATGAAGCGAAACGGAGACTTTCCACTGCCTGTAAAATGGACCCTTATTGTCACCGGTCGGGTTAAAACCTACCACTAATGGTCGGGTCAAAACCAGCCACCCTGAGCGGGTGTTTTGAAGGTTATTTTAGGAGAAAAAACAAGACTTTACGCTGATTGATTTTGGCGGAGCGAACCGGGACGGGACGACGAAGAGAGCGCAGCGCATTCCATCTTCTTCCACGGCCCCCAAACGCGTTTTACCAATCGCGTAAAGGAGGCAGCATAGACAAATGACTTCTCCAGAAAAATTGAAACTCACAGAAAGACTGGTGTCGCCGCTGGCTCCATCCCGCTACACGGGACCGTCGCTTCGCGCCGCCCCACCTCCGTCCCGTTCATCAAATTGCCGACCTCAGCTCGGAGCGTGGCCGTCTCTCGATCAAACCAATCGCTGAACTATTCGACATGAATGCCATCGAGATCGGCCGCCTCATCGGACGCAACAACAAGGCCGCCCACGGTAAGACGCCCGACGCCCAGTCGCTTCAAGAGGCGCTCCAGCCACTTGCAGACATCGCGATGTTACGTTCTCCCAATTTTGGTGACGAGGACTTCCGTAGGTGGCTCAACGAACCCAACGAGCACATGAAGAACCGTGCCCCAATCGCATGGGTTCGCAAAGCACGCTTCGTTGACGTCGCAGGCTGGGTCAACGGCATCATCACCGGTCAACCTACCTGATGACGCCGACTTCTCCAGACACCTTCAGACATTCCGGAACTTTTCTAAGATAGACCGGAAGACTCGGAAAAAGACTCGAACCTTTACGCCTTACGGCAAGGGCTTGTAAGGTCCTTTGCGGAGGGTAGGGGCCGTTACGCACACGTGTGCTTTTAGTGGCAAATCAGGCCATTGACTCAACCCCATCATACGCACCAGTGCGCAAATTTAGGCACCCTTTTCACGTCCGAGTAGTGGAAGGAGTCTAGGAGTGGGCTTAAAGTAATGATCCACTTTCACCTCCGGTCAGGTAAAGCCAGTTCGAGACCAGCCCCCCTCGCCAGCAAGGTCGATGAGCTCAACCGCAACCTCGATTTGCGCGTCATAATCCGAGGCTGGGACACGTTTTCCAACCGTCTGATCGGGTTCCGCCCTTTACGGTCTTGAAAGCGATCTGAACGATCGGGATAACCCTCTTAAGACCACCCCCAAACCGTCGCCAAACTTTCCGCGGCACTGAACCCTTGGCTCCGATTCACCGCCAAACCAGTGAGCCCCTTCCCCCCAAATAACTTACCCCGGACTCAGATCAAATTCACTGATGCAAACCACCTCCCCTGCCAAAGCTACGTCCTCTGACGAATACGAACGCGAACGCGTGCCCGAGCATGCGACCAAGGGTCCTGGATCGTTCTGGGGTATGTATGCCGGTGAACACACCGCCGGCACCGAGTTTATGATCGGTCCGCTTTTTGTCGCCTGGGGCGTCGGAGCCTGGGACCTGATCACCGGTCTCCTACTGGGCAACTTCCTCGCCGTACTCTCGTGGCGCTTCGTCACCGCCACCGTCGCCACCGGCACACGCGAAACGCTCTATTTCAAACTCGAAAAAATCTGCGGGGCCAAACTCGCGGTGCTCTACAATCTAGCGAACGGAGTGCTGTTCTGTTTTCTGGCAGGCGCCATGATCACCGTCTCGGCGACCGCCATTGGCGTGCCTTTCCCCAGTATCACGATGCCGACGTTTGCCGACCTCTATCCGACCGGCATGGCCTGGACTATTGCCTGCATCGTCACGGGACTGCTCATCACGCTGGTGGCCGTGCGCGGCTACGCCTTTGTGGCCAGGATGTCGAACGTCGCCGCACCTTGGATGTTTCTCATTTTCGTCGCCTGTGGTGTCGTGACCTTGGGCAAACTGAATACTACCGACGTCATCGCCTTACTGGAACCCGCTCCTGGGATGGAGCAGAAAATTGGTTTCTGGGGCATCGTCTTCTTCTCCTGGTTCTGTAACGCGGCCATGCACCTTGGCATGGCCGATATGTCCGTCCTACGTTTCGCGAAAAAACCCTCTTCCGGCTGGGCCGCTGCCGCCGGCATGTATCTCGGCCACTACGTCGCGTGGATCTGCGCGGCCTTACTTTTGGTCTATTGGGTGCGCGAACTCGGAGCCGACCCTATCGAAGGAGTCGCCCCTGGCCCCATGGTTTTCGACGCCGTCGGCTGGGCCGGTATCATCTGCGTAATCATTGCCGGATGGACCACTGCCAACCCCACCATTTACCGGGCCGGACTCGCCTTCCAAGGCGCGCTCAGAAAACTCTCCCGAGCCCAGGCCACCATCCTCGCCGGACTGGTCAGCACCGCCGCCGGAATCTTTCCAGCCTTCGCCATGAACCTCTTGGGCTTCGTTGGAATCTACGGCACAATCCTAGCTCCCATCGGAGCGATCATCTTCGCCGACTATTTCCTTTCGTCTCGTCTCGGGCTTCCTTCTGAGCCCGCTCGCCAAGCCGGAATCACCTTCAATTGGAACGTCCTAATCGCATGGGTGGTGCCGGTGAGTATCGCCCTTTACATTCACTTTTCCCAAGGCATCCCCGCCCACTTCCTGCCCCTACCCTGCTGGCTGGCCTGTGGTATCCTCTACCTCGCCTTAACTCGCTTAAACTCCGGCACGCATAATCCCAACGTTTCGGCCTCGCCCCCTTCCCTCTGATGAAATCCTTGTCCAAAGTAATCGCGGCTCTCGCCCTCATCGTGACCCTAGCAAGCCCCATCATGTTCGCCACCGATACCCTGTCGGAAACGGCGATGAAAACAGCCATGCTCATCGCCGCAGTCGCCTGGTTCAGTGTGGCACCAAAACTAATGTCCCCCCGTTGAAGACTCATGGTTTGGGAAGCAATTACCCAACCAAGCTTCTAAATCTTGGATGAACCATTCGATCAAAGTGAGCACCATTTTCATGCCTGAGTATCGGAGATATTACGGAAATTCGGCTTTACCGAATTCCTGGCCTGATCAGCGCCTCTCCCAACAGACGACGTCGGGGGCGTATCTTTTGAAATGAACAACAAGCACTATTGTGGCCTCAAGGTGGGACCGTCTTTCCATTTCGCCGCGTAGGTGGTGGTCGAAGGCACCTCCGGGATACCGTACTCATTGCGCTGCAACTGAGAGATCAAGAGCTCCATCGCTCGACCTCCCGCCATTTTGGGCTGCAGGTCCAAGCCCGAAGCATCCAACGGGCCACTCACAATAAGATTGAGACAGCAAAACCCGTGCGTTTCAGGAACTTTGCAGCCCAATTCTTTCATCCAATGAAAAACCTCCGGACGATGGGCCAAAACCACGTCTGGTTTGGTGAATTGGAACCACTCGATAAATGCTTCTCGAGTCAACTCATTGGTCGCCAATGGAACGGTGAGCTCATGGTCCGTATTATGACTCCAATAAGAAGCAAAGGCTGCTTCCCAGCGAAAGAGCAATCGACGGTCGTGGGCCTCCGTGAGGATGAGTCCCGGCCTCTGATAACCCATTTCTATGAGTTTGCTCAAAGCAATGGTCATGGACCGAAAATGGTCCGGGCAGACGGTATGAATCGCCGGATCGGTGATCAGGTAGTCGGTGTAAATGCCGGTCAAATGATCCCAGTCCAACTCCGAGGTCGCGGGTGTCCCCTTAATCGGCAAAAACAAAACCGCTCGGATCCCCCGCGATGTCAGAATGCTGTTGAGTCTCGGTAGCGAAATATGTTCCTCGCCGAGGACGAAATGATCGACCTTGAAACCGAGGCGTCCCGCCGCCTCCGTTGCCCCGCGGAGAATCAGGCTATGATAGGCGGCGGCGCCGGGCGAGCGGTCCTGGTCGCTTTCAAGATCTACCACCGCAGTAACCCCCCGGAACGACCCCACCGAGGACCTTCTAATTTCGGACATAATAGCCCCGGCCAACGGATTGTAATCGTAACCAAACTCCTTCGCCGCGCGCTGAACCATTTCGCGAGTCTTGGTGCTAACCCGAGGGTTGTTCCTGAGGGCATCGGATACCGTCGTATGGGAAACCCCTAGTTTTCGAGCGAGGACTCGAATTGATTTAATTTTGGAGACAGACATGAAAACAACAACCGAACATTAATATGATATCAGACTGTCCGAAAATTGCAATAATTCGAGAATCCTAAAAGATCCTCATTTATCGGGCACTTTTCCCCTCAGGGCACGGCCACGTCCCAAACGCGGGAGAAACGGGAACTTCCGCTCACACCTTCAACCGTCAACACCACGACATATTTACCGGCCGAGGTGTAAGTATGGATGGGTTGTTGCTCGGTGGAGATTGTCCCGTCACCGAAGTCCCAATGCCAGCTCGTGACTTGGCCCTCTGACTCATCAAGAAACGCAATGATCCGGCGCTTCAGATCGATGACCTTAAAATTCCAGTTCGCCCTTAAATCCGGCCCTCGCGTGCGCTCGATCGGCTTCAACCGAAATGCGACCAACTCGTCCGCCTTCCCATACATCGTATGACTTCGGGAAAGATTCCAAAATCCTGCCCGACTCTTTTTTTCGGCGTCATCATAGTCAATAATTGCCCAAGATAATCCAATCAACTGATTCTCTTGAAACACACTCTGGGTGGAAAAAGCGGCGCCTTGGGGTGACGCGTGATCAAAGACGGTGATAAAAAACTCTAGGGTAAGCTTTCCACTCTCACCGGGTCGAAAGTCGTAGACGGTGGCAGCGTTGGCATAGGGGAGACTTTTCAACCACTGCTGCGTCCCCCAGAGCATGGTCCACGATTTGTCTCTGGCGGGAGTGAAGATATGATAATTCTGAGCGTGGGTGCCGTGGAGGGTAAAATACGCGTCCGTCGCACTGAGCACATCGTGATTGATCCGGAATTTCTCAATCAAAGGCCCCCCCGAAAGATCGCCATCCACGACGATTTCAAAGGTATCGTTCTTCAGCCCTGATTGCCCAAAGTCCCAATAGTCATCGTAGGCCTCATAAAGGAAATATAATCGGCTCATCCCCTTAACCCAACCCACTTTCACTCGGACTTCTAAATTCTTCGGATCAATCTGGTCATACTGCCCGGAGTCATCGATGAGTTGATCGGTTCCTATGGTATAACTCTCCGGAACCTCGTCCCAATCGATCGTCTCTCCATCGATTCGCGGGATTGCATTTGATGGAAATTGATAGATCCCAAATTCCACCTCTGGACGTTCCAGCGCGTAGACAAAACCGCCAAAGAACAGGCCGTAGCTGATAATGAGCTTTGCAATGAGCCTAAGGATCATTTTTCGATAATTCCATGAGCCTCTTCAGATTATTACTGAACCACGCTCGATTCAAATTTCACGGGGAATTTATCATACCCGGTAAGATTAAATTTCTTGCTGCGCTTGGACCAAGGAACCCCCAACTCTGAATATAAGGAGTTTGATCTGAACGAATCCTCCATTATATTATCAATATTATTGATGGACAACTGTTGAGTGCCATTGATGCCTTCGGATTTGATGAAGGCATCAGGAATCGTTTCTATAGTTCCCGCGGATTCAAATGCGCCATTAACCGCCAGGGTAAATGGGCGCATCATCTGTAGAGTGCTTAAGTAATCTTCGCCCGTTCTAAAAGCTCGACACAGGTGCTGGATCATTTCAATACGATCCTCGCAGTAGCTTTCACGATTTTCCGCCGAACCATCGTGGAATTGAATAGAAATCCGACTAAAATTGCTGTAGGTTATCAGTGCTTTTTCAGTTTCAATTACAGTCCGAGGATCAATCGAAGTATTCGGAGTTAGCGTTAGATAATTAATAATCTCCACGCCCGTTTCGGTTTGGATCCTCAGACAACTGGTGTCTTCACTCTCAATCGGATTACACCGATATAATTCTGCCTCTATCGTCGACGCTTCCGCAAGGGAGTGCCGGCCAGGTGAGGCAAAATACAGGTTATTACAGAGCACGTGCGCAAACGGATTATTGATGGGGCCGTCGAGAACCCAAGCGTCGTCAACGCTGAGACGCCCGGCCCAATTGTTCCTGCTAAAATATTCATTTGACCGAGGCCAAGCGCCAATTCCTTTAATCTGCCGGATTTCACCAAAACGACCGTCAATAAGATCTGCTTTCAGATTTTGGGTGAGTTGTGAAAACAGGGAGTTGAAACAAACGGCAACCCGTAGATCAGACTTTTCAGCGAATAATCGCACATCTTCCCATTCCTGAACCGTCGCAACGGGCGGCTTTTCCAACCAAACTGGGAAACCAGCGGCGAGGCAGGTCTTGGTAAAATGAGCGTGGAGATGAATGGGCGTCGGATTCATCACGACCTCAAACAGGCCGCTCTGCAGGAAGTCCTTCACCGACTGAAACACCCGCATACCGTTAGCATGGCAGAATTTTGCCCCTGAACTATTGATATCAAGTGCCACCACCGCAGTAATCACCCCACTATTAGGGACGGTCTTGATCCTCTTGATTAGCTGAAAGGCGTAACCCTCGCAGCCGATAATCCCAATTTTTACAGGTTCAAAGATCATCTATATTAAGCTACTGTTTGGAATTATTTTCCTAATGTCCTAGTGTGGTCGGCTTCTGGAGCTAGACCCACTGTGCCGAATGGAAATCAAGAGTGACCAGCCAACCGCTAGAGTTCCTAGGCAATTGATTTCTGACAGTCTGAGTTCGATAAAAACCCTTAAAAGTCCCCACTCGATGAGAAGCGTTACGCGGATAAGTTCAGCGAAGAATTCATCTCCAAAATTAGCCCCGACATCAGCACGTTCCCCCGACATTCACGTGCGTCACGCCGACCGGATCTCGTTTCATGACTCCCATGTTGTCTGGGGTTCCAAACCGCCCGAGTATTTCACCCACACCCTCGAGGTCGAGCTGGTGACCGGGGGCGATGTCTGCCGGTGCTTTGCGGCCAAGCCACGGAGGTGACGGCTTATGCTTTAGTTCGTCGCATCACCGGGGACGACATCCGCCCCGGCATCAAGTGGCCAGCGATCAATGATTCGCCGAAATTCATTCGCCAGATCCCGCCATCCACATGCGTCACCCCGACCGGATCTCGTCCCACGACTCCGAGGTTCCCTGGGGTCCCAACCCGCCCGAGTACTTCACTCACGCCCTCGAAGCCGAGCAGGTGACCGATCTCGATCCCACCGGCCTTAAGGGCGAAAGCCGCCCATCCCGCCCGCGATCCCGCCATCATGATCCACTGCTCCGGCCTGGTTTCTCGACCGTCATCCCTACCAAGTGCCGATAAAATACTTTGGGAGTGCGATTGCCGTCATGTGCTCTGCAGCCCCAGCTTCGGCCCAGATTTTTACCTCACTACTACTGGCTGATAGGAAATTCCTTTTGAGTACCTCGCAGGGGAAGGGGTTGTGATCCTCCGCACCTAGCCCCTGACGAAACGTATCCACTAAGCTATTGCGATTACTGGCCCTTTTGGCGACAAAAGGGTCGCGCCCAAACTCGGTCTTCGAAGTTATATATATTCATGTTCACTTCACTTGAGTAATCCCAAATCGCCTGATCGACTAAACTACTGAAAACGGTTATCTTCCTTGGCGAAATTGGCGCGTACAGTTTTCAATTCCTCGACTATATCCGAATATTTTTCCGCGAGATTTCTATTTTCATAAGGATCACGGGCAAGATTGAAAAGTTCCAGCTCCTCGACCTGTTCGTTGAAGTTCATTTGAAAACCCAATTTCCAGTCTCCTCGCCGCACTGCCCAGGAATCGTCTATGAATTTCCAATAAAAGTCCCGCGGCTGAGGCTCACTCCCTTGACCCATTATCAGCGAGGAGATGTCCTGCCCGTCAAGCTCCCTGCCTAGACGATCACCGACTTCGTAACCACAGAGATGAACTAAAGTCGGCAACCAGTCGATGATATGGACGGGGGTATCAAGTTTTTTAGGAATCAGTCGATCACCCCAACTGACGAATGTCGGGACACGAATTCCTCCCTCATACAAGTCCCTTTTCCATCCACGCAATCGCCCATTATCCCCGAGTCGAGGATGCGGCAATTGATGCCCCGGATACATCAAAACATCTTCAATACTGGATGGCGTCGCACCGTTATCAGATGAGAACACGATGACTGTATTTTGCAGCTGCCCAGTCTCCTCCAAAGCCTTTCGAATTTCACCAATCCAATGATCCATCTGGGTAGTGTAAGCCAAGTATGTCTTGTAGGATACATCTCGCTCACTGTTTGGATCGAAAGACTGGTCTTCATAGCGCGCCATGTATTCATATGGGGCTTTCACCGGGGTGTGCACAGCCGTAAAGGGAACATAATAAAACCAGGGTCCGTTCTTCTCTCGGATCCAGGAAACAACCTCGCGACCAATCAAATCGGTTGCGTGTCCTTCCTCCTCAATAAGTTTTCCATTGCGGTGCCACGACTCGGTATAGGGCCCGGTTTTGTAACGATGCGTATAGGGATCAACACCTCCGGCGAGGGAACCATAACTTCTCGCAAACCCGTATTCTCCAGCCCCCATTCCGGCAGAGCTCCCAAATGCCACTTTCCCGACAACCCGGTGTCATATCCAAAGGAGGCAAACAAACTGGCAATTGTTTCTGTTCCCGGCGCTAGCACTCTCTCGTTGGAAGGCTTAAGTGCTATTTCTCCAAACCGACTCGCGTAGTTTCCTGTTAATAAAGAGACTCGTGTAGGCGTGCACATGGACATCACGTAGTGCTGCGTCAATTGTACGCCCTCGCGTGCCAATTTATCAATATTTGGTGTGTACGCCGGACTGCCATGATGGCTGATATCTCCCCATCCCAAGTCGTCCGCGAGGATGAACAACACATTTGGCCGCTCCCTCGGTTCCGAGGAATGAGCACTCGCGGCAAAAGCCCATATTGAGATGATTATCAACCCAACAATGCGACAGTTTAGCTGCCGCGACTTGAGGAGGTCGAAAAAAGAGAAATCGTTGTTAAAGGAAGACATTTTAAATAACGTCGTATCACGGATTCGCGGGTTGGGATAGCCGATCGTAATCCGCCCATTTGGCGTTCATCGTCCGGATTTTGCGTTGGAGGTGATCTTGGAGTGTGCTCGAAAAACGCATGATGGTTTCGGGAGAGCCCTCCGGCGCCATATCGATGACCGCTCCTGGGGTGGCCTCGATGATATCAAGCAGGCGGGCCGTGTTATCGATCTCCGCCCGAGCAGTGTTCACGAGGTCGAGGTAATCCCAAGAAGCGGTGGCCCCAAGCGGAGGGGGTGGACTCGCCTCGTCTGTGCTCAGCCCGGCTTTCATACGATCCAACTGGGCCTGATACGCTACGGCATGCCGACCGTTGCGCAGCAGGCAGACGAGCAGATCGAGCCGCGGGACAATCAATGAAGATGCGAAGCCCGATTGTGCTTTGAGTGATTCAGCCGCAGTGCGCGCACGGCCAAGGTGGCTCAGCGTGACCTCAACCGTCTGTTCAACCAGCAGTCGTGCGCCCCACCCTTCGAACATGCGCATGGCCTGGATATCAATCAGGTTCAGCGCCGAGGTTTCATCGCGGGCTTGAAACAGGTAGGGGAAAAACGAGTCCCGTTCCGTCTCCTCAAGATCTTCAGGAAACGGGACGAACGGACGGGTGATCCAGCGGGCCAACAAGCCGCCCATCAGCAAAAATGGACCGAAGTCAAGAGACGCCAATTGCCGCTCCGCGTCATCGATCGCCGTCCACATCCCCAGTACCTGGCTGGCCGTATCCGGTCCATGATGCTCCTCTGCGACCCGATGCAGCAGCCGCATCGCATCGAGGGGATTCGCTGCTGGTTTTTCCTGAAACGCCTTGAAGACAGTGGTGTTGAGCTCGGTGTTGAGCCCATCGTTGAAGCTCAGAATCGTGCGTTTGCCACCCACGGTGCTGTTCTCAATTAACTTCCGCAGGAAATCCACCGGACGCGGTAATCCCACCACCGGATAGAAGGCATTGTAGAAGAGATTGCAGAATCGGCCGGAGGCGAACCGGTTCCCGTTCGGGCCCTCGTGATGATTGATCGAGAGCCCGGGTGGAAGACGCGTGGCGAGTGTCCTTGGATTGGTGAACGTCTGGCGCATCCATGAGCGCGGCTCAATCTCCACGAGATCGATTTCGAGGGCTGCTCCTTCGCGTTTCGCTGACTCCTGCAGAGACGTGATGAAATTCACGGCTCGCTCCCCCAGATCGTCTGAAGAACAGCAATCGCATCCGTTCGCACCGGGATAAAGTGAAGGGGCCCAGCAGAAACCCGATCCTGAATCGATGGTAAGAAACAGGAACGTATCGATTTCGGGGCACTTTTGCAGGAGAAGATGCACCGCCTCCGCATAGAGCTGGAGGACTCCAGGATGACCCACGCAGGGGGCGAAACGGGCGACCCGGGAACGGTTCGGTTGGTCAACGCGCGGCCCTCGCCAATCCGGATGAAGCGCGTAGAGGGCCTCGGGCAGAACTTGTGGCTCCGTCGTATGGTAAACCCCCCGCAAATTATGACGCCGGAGGATTGCACAACGTTTCTGCAGTATCTCTCCCACCCGTTCGGCATGCGCTTCGTCGACGAAAGAGCGGATCGAACTTGGCGGGAACGTTTTTAACAAACCCGGCTGAAAGGCATACCAAGCGGGATAAGGATCTCCGGGAGTATCAAATTGCCACTGCGCCACCGGTAAATCTTCCGTTACGACAAGGTGGGTGGCACCGCACTCGGCCGACTGGCGGGCAGCCTGCTCGAATTGCTCCAAGGTATCAGAACTGATTCCAAATATAGTTTTCATGATCCGTTTAGTCCCCATAGGTCAAATTACCCCCTCAATTCATGCATGTCGTTTGCTCCGTCTGATCTGAGCAGCTCGGGACCCACGCCTTCGGTATTCGGGAGATCAGAGACATCGAGTAGGAAAATATGATTGGTCTTTGTTGCGTCATCCCCCGCGACAAAAAGCAGCCAATTGGGATCGGGCGTTATTTGCGGATGGTGATGAGACTTTTGTTTGGTCCCATAATTCATCCAATCGCTGGTGAGGTCCATGAATTCGGCCTTCCCGGTAGAATCAATCCGCCGCAGATAAACCAATTTGTGCGGTGAGGCGCTTTCCCATGAAGGCGTAATCTCCCAGAACCAGCGAGTTCCCTCCGGATCCCAGCCCATATGGGTGGTTTGAAAATAATCAGGTAGAGGAAACTCAAACCGAGCCCGGGTAATGGGGTCGTAAAGTCCCGCTCCGAACCCGCCGGCGACACCGACCGCTTGCTGATACTCCTCGCCTCGCTTTAACCCAGTCGCAAAAGGGATGACCTCATAGGCAATACCGTGCCGGGTGGTCAAATAATGGCACGCGTGACCACCGATCTTGTCATCGTCCTCCGGCACCGAGAGTCCGGGATCTCCGGCCCGCAAAACCGTGAAGCCGCCCTCCGTCAGATCGGTCAGCAGTAATCCGCACCCATTCGGGGTATGGCAAAACACAAAGTGCTCGTTGCCATACGGTATGACATGATGGATGTGAAAGAAAACCTCGCACAGGGTCTTTTGCTCCCCGGTAGCGAATTCATAAGCCATCACCTTTGACGGCCTGTCGGGCAAAGGCTCCAGATATTTGCTGCCGACCGGATTGATAATATAGACTAGGTATTTCCCATCTGGGGTCACACAATTCTGACCACCTGCGTAGAAATCATCCGGCAGATCAAATAACGTTTTCTGGGCGAGAGTTTCCAGATGGACCGCACAGACTTCCCGGCCGCATTCACCGGCAAAGTAAATCACCTCTCCCGTGGCAACGTTCAACACGCTGCGGTGGTCCAATATGCCTGACCCGGCTTCATCGTCCCAATTGTCCCATCCCGTCTTTCCGGTGGTTCCTTGGGTCAGCTGCACCGATTCCCCGGAACCCAAATCCAGCCGGTGCAATTGCACCGCATTCTTTTCAGCCCGATGATAGACCAAGTACTTCAAGTCCTGACTGAGAGACGGAATATAATAATAGAGGGGATAGCAGAAGGCCGCCCCCATCGTGAGTTGCACGACTTCGCGACCAGTGGCCAAAACGCGTCGGTTGAAATTCTCCGACAGCGCCAAAGCGGCGCTTTCGGGATAGGGATAAGGAGTTGGCGGCATGGGGGGGGGTTCGTCTCGCAGGTTTGGCATAGTGGCTTCATTTCCCTATCAGGATAACGCCTTAAAAATTCTTACCGTCAGATCGAGTCGGATCGGACGGGGATTCGACTGGAACGACAATCGCACAACGGCCGTGGATTAGTGACCGGATTCTCATGATAGATAATGGGGTGAATGCACAGTCTTTGCAACGTCCCCGCCCTTTCCCATTCCGCATAGCGGGTCTAACTCGAAAAGATCCGACTGTCGGAATACGCCGGATGTTAGATCGCGACCTTTCAAAGTTCATAGGAAGGAAGCCATTTTCTATGTGCAGTAATTACATCTTTATATTTAGGATTTTTAGCTTGGTTAGTCCATTCCCAAGGATCTTTGCTGTGGTCATAGAGTTCTTCTGTTCCATCATTGTATCTGATGTAGCGCCAGTGTTCGGATCGGACAGCATGATTGCCCTCACCCATCGTCATAATCGCAGGACGCTTCCATTCGGCCTTGGGATCCTCCAGTAGCGGAACAAGGCTAACCCCATCATTGTCGGCCTTCGGCGGCAACCCGGTCAATTCGAGCAGCGTCGGGTAGATATCGAGTAAACTCACCGGTGTCTCGCAGCGACTGCCCGGCTTCGTCACCCCCGGAGCCACGATGATGAACGGAACACGCGTCGCCTTATCCCACAATGTGAATTTCACCGCACTCGTCTTGTCGCCAAGGTGATAGCCGTGGTCGGACCACAGCACGATGATTGTGTTGTCCGCCCGGCCTGAAGCATCCAGCTTGTCGAGCAAGCGACCCACCATCGAATCGGTGTAACTGGAGGCGGCTTGATAAGACTGCACCATCCGCTCTAAACTCCGCAAGTCCGCTGGTTGGAATTTTGTCGTTTCCTCGTAGATGAAGCCTTCCCTAGCGGCCATTTTCCGGCCAATTGCCGGCACATCATCCAGATCGTTTGCCGGCATGGGTGGCATGACGACCTGGTCCAGCGGATACATATCGAAGAATTCCGTCGACGCATAGAACGGAAGGTGCGGCCTGAATATTCCCGCCGCCAGGAACATTGGTTTGTCCCACTTCTCCGCCATTCGCTGGGCAACATAGTCGTACACGTCTTCGTCGCCCTGCCTCACATCATCCGAAATCTCACCCCAATCAAAGGCCGCACCGGCCAATCTATCCTTGCCAACGGACTTGGTAATCTCGTCCGGTATGGTAAAACCGTTTAGGTGAGGTGATGTGGTTCTTCCCATCTTCCGGAAATGATCCCAGCTTTGCTCGGTACCGCGTGGATCATCGCCACGATCGACCCCGGTGTGATGAAACACCTTTCCCGCCCCCTTGGCCATATAGCCGTTGTTACGGAAATACTGCGGCAAGGAGACTGCATCTGGCAGCGTCTCGAGTTTTACGGTTGAGACCGTGTTTTCGAACAATCCAGTGGTTTCAGGTCGATACCCCATCAGCAGCGCCGCACGTGACGGACCGCAGGCGGGCACCACGCAATACGCGCGTGAAAACAGCATCCCCCGAGCGGCCAGCCGCTCTAGGTTCGGTGTTTTGATCGGATTGTTTTTGTCGAAGAGCGTGGTCCAGTCGTTCATGTCATCAATAGCGATGAACAGGATGTCCGGCTTTTTCTCAGGCTGCGCAATAGTGCAGCAAATCGCTAGCAAGGAAAAGATACTTAGTAGGATCCATTTCACTATATTCGGCGTTCTTAGTATCATTAGCTAATTCCTTTTTTACATTTATTTTTACGATCCAATTACACATTTTAAGATTCATGCCTCATCTGTTAAAATGCATTACTCCAGTGCATATCCCATGCTTCAATTCGGCTGAATTCTGCATCTCCGCCTTTGCTGAAAAGCGAGACGCCGGTAGAGGTCCGCAATTTTGGATAGACGTTCTGCACCAGCACCTGGCGGTCGTTCGCAAAAACTTCGACGATGCATTGATCGATGAAAATTCGCAAGTCCAGCTCCTCGCCGTCGACCAGTTCAAAAGGAAGGTTTTGGCGGGTCAATTGTTCCTGATTCACATCATGATCCCGCATGTAGTTGCTTGTATATTTAGTCATGCTGGCTCCCCCCATCTGAGATTTGCCGAAATCAATGAACAACTGTTTGTTGGCAGCATCATAGCCCACCACCGTCTCTTCCGAACCATCCGCGGCCTGAAAAACCTTAACGCCCACAGACGCATAGTCTCCGCCGTTGATTGTTAAGCCGATCTCAATACAGGTTCCGCCGATGGATGAAAGAGCTATGTCTTTTTCAGGACGGACCGTGGCGGCATTCCCACTTCGGTGGTTGTATCGCAATTTCTTCAGCTCTTCAATGGGCCGTTGCTCCAGAGTCCCCTTTTCATTTAACGAAAATACACGGGGCAAGGTCGACATCGATTTCCAAGCGGCGCTAGTCCCGCCCGCCATATCCCCGCCCATATTCCATGCCATGAAGATGCGTCGACCCTGATCATCGAGCATTGTTTCGGGCGCGGCTACCTGAGTGCCGACAGACTCGAAAAGACCATGCTGCTCGGGAATGAATCGTTTGCCCGGTTCATAACTTCCAATGTAATACTGCGACTGATTTTTAGGCTTATGGACGTGGGTAACCAGCATGTATTTATCTTCCAAAGGAAAGAAATCGATACAGGCCGCATCCTGATACTCCGGCGTCCACTTGCGGTCCGATCTGTAGAACGGGCCAATATATTCCCATTTTCCCAAGTCTACTGAGCTAAATAAGCTGGTGCTGTCACCTTCATATCCTGGAGTCTTATTCACGTTGCCAACCAATGCGTAGTACAACCCGTTTTCCTGCCAGCCTGCCACATCGAAAACATTCACCTCCTCGGGTGCATTCCCCTTCGTGATAACAGGATTTCCAGGATGAGATTTCCATTTAATAAGCATATCATCTTCGGCCTCCCAGATAGAGGTTCCTTGTCCGGGAACGTGTGCAATAATGGTAGGCACCTTCATATTGTCCATCATATCGCCACTATATATTCCCCTAGGCATACTTCCATCATATGTCGGCACCAGCGCAAAAGGATGATGAATCCAATGCACCAAATCGATACTTGACGAGTGTCCCCAAGTTTCCATCACAGGCCTCTGCCCTTCGATTTTCTCGAGTCTTGCGTTCAATTCCGGATCGACAGTACGAGAGAGATAAAAGAGATGATAGCGGCCTTTCCAGTATATCATGCCGTTAACATCGTTCCAGAATCCTTCAGGAGGAACAAAATGGTATTTCGGACGATAAGGATCCGCTGCAAGAATATCGCGCAACTCGCGGGCATGATAAATCAGTGTCGGTATGTAATTCGGGTCGCCATGTTTTACCGCTTCAGCTCCGAACGAAGCGGAAGACCCAATACACCCAATCACCGAAAGTAACAGTATCCATTTCCTCAATGATTTCATATTCTATTTCCTTTGATTGTAGAACCTATCGGTTCGATTCTATGCTCACACAGATAAACTGTTGCGGTTAACGATTTCTCATAAGCCTCTGCTGCATCTCTTCGAGGGGAACACCTTTAGTTTCAGGCACCATGATCTTCACCCAGACGAGCTGTAGCACCATCATGAAGCAGAAGAAGCCAAAGACCACGGACGGAGCGAAGGCCTCCACCATCTTCGGAAAGAAAAGCGTCAGCAACGCCGCAAAGATCCAGTGGGTAAAGCTCCCCAGTGACTGTCCCGCCGCCCGGTTTCGGTTGGGGAAGATTTCAGAGATGAAAACCCATATCACCGCGCCTTGACCAATCGCATGGGCAGCGATGAAGGCGAATATGCAGGCCGGCACGATCGCGAAATATTCAACATGGAACGCCCACGCGCATAGGCCGAGCGAACCTATGTAGCCGAAGGAGCCGACATACAGCAAAGTCCTGCGCCCGAGGCGGTCGATGAGATACAGGCCAACGAAGGTGAAGATCAGATTGGTTACGCCGATCCCGACGGACTGCAGCAAGGCTGCTGATTCTCCAAGCCCGGTCATCTTGAAGATGCGCGGAGCAAAATAGAGAATGGCATTAATGCCGGAGAGCTGGTTGAAGAACGCAATATAGAAAGCCAAAGCGATCGGGAGCTTCAAACGTGAAGTAAAAAATTTCTCGGCATGATTAAACTTGTCGACCGAGGATTCAACTTCGTCCGCCAGCGTATTCAATTCCACCTCAGTGGCATCCGGCATGATACTCTGGAACACGCGGATACCGCCTTTTCGATCGCCGCCATGAGTGATCAACCAACGAGGACTTTCGGGCAAACCGAAGCACATGACTGCATAGATCAGGGCGGGAATCGCCTCCACGCCCAACATCCAACGCCAGGCGTTGTCGCCGAGGCCCCCAAGCAGCGCGTTCGACAAGAACGCGACCAAGATGCCGAAGACGATGTTGAACTGGAACATGCCAGCAAGTTTGCCCCGGTGCTTTGGAGGGGCTATTTCCGAAATGTAGAGCGGAGCCGCCACCGTAGAAATCCCGACCCCGATCCCACCAATGAAGCGGGCAAGCATAAAGGTGTAGACATCCGGAGCGTAGGCCGACCCAACCGCTGAGACAAAATACAGGATGCCGATCCAGAGCAGCGTCTTGCGGCGGCCCAATTTTTCGGTCGGCCAACCTCCGATCAGCGCACCGATCACCGTACCCCACAGGGCCATACTAATGGCCAAACCGTGGACGGTGGCACTCAATTCCCAGAGGGATTGGATGGTTTGCTCCGCGCCGGAAATCACGACCGTATCGAACCCAAACAAAAATCCGGCCAGTGACGAGGTCAGCGCCCAAATAAACAGCTTCTTATTAGTCATATAGATCTTTTTTGCGGGCAGGCACTATCCCATGAAGGCGTAATCTCCCAGAACCAGCGCCTTCCCTCGGGATCCCAGCCCATGTGGGTGGTTTGAAAATAATCAGGTAGAGGAAACTCAAACCGAGCCCGGGTAATGGGGTCGTAAAGTCCCGCGCCGAACCCGCCGGCGACGCCGACCGCTTGCTGATACTCCTCGCCTCGCTGTAACCCGGTCGCAAAAGGGATGACCTCATAGGCAATACCGTGCCGGGTGGCCAAAACGCGTCGGTTGAAATTCTCCGACAGCGCCAAAGCGGCGCTTTCGGGATAGGGATAAGGGGTTGGCGGCATGGGGGTCTGGCCTAGCGAATTTGGCATAGTGGCTTCATTTCCCTATCGGGTTAACGCCTTAAAAATTCTTACCGTCAGATCTAGTCGGATCGGACGGGGATTCGACTGGAACGACAATCGCACAACGGCCGTGGACTAGTGACCGGATTCTTTCACCTCGAGGGTGAATGATGAACCTGTTTTTTCCAGCATCAGCCAATGCGTCTGGGGATCGTGTTTCCAATCATCTGCACCATCCACCACGATGGGAGCGGATGACTTCTTGATATAAATAATCCAGTGATGGGCCAGTTCCGCGGTCACGGTCAAGTGATGCTGCGCCTCGTCACAATGAACGGTCACCGCGCATGTCACCACGCCGTCTCCCCAGGGTTCCGAGAAACTGATCTCATGTGATCCCGTTGGCTGAATAATCACCGTGATTCTTTCCGTGCGCACAATGTCCCCGGGCATAATCATCCGATCCTTTTCATCCACGGCCAGGATGACGGAACCACCAGCTGGCAGTGCCCCGCCCAACAGGGCATCCAGGTCTATCAACTTTGCCTTCTCTTTTGTCGGACCCGCCGCGCTGGGCGTGTAGCGAGGAACCTGCACGCGCAATGCGTCTACTAGAGCAATGATTTCGCTCCCAGGAATTTCCAGGGTCACATGCTCCATCGTCCAATCCCGCGCGTGGTTTATTTCTCCAGGTTCCGCCGCGACAATGCTCACGTTTTTCCAGCGAATATTGCGCATCGGCTTTTCGGGGTACGCGTTCACAAAAAAAGCCTGACCGGCATTCGTGACCTTAATGTCGCAGAAGGTCAGATCCCGGAATTCGGGAATGCCTCTTTCGGGCGGAATAACCAGATGGGTCAGAGCGTGCCAGCGCGCTGGAATCGTGTCCCTTGGAACATTAGTCGGAATGGTAGCGTAACTATATTCCGGATACCAATTTAGTTCGAAGTGAAAGGGATATTTCACCTGATCCATTTCGATATCATGGAAGACAATATTCTCCATGAGCCCGCCTCTGACTTTAGCTGACTTGAATCGGAGCCCCATCGCGGTTCCCACTGCTTTCAGCCCATAGACTTCGATGTTTCTCATACCGCCGGAGGTTTCGCTACCCAGAGTGAACAACCCGTGTCCGGACCGTGTGACCGAGTTGCGGTACACAATATTTTCGGCCGGTCGATTGACCCGCAAACCGTCGGCGTCTTTGCCGGATTTGATGCAGAGGTTGTCATCATTGCAGTCTATGTCACAGTTCTCGACCAGCACATCGGTCGAGGAATCGGTGTTGATGCCATCCGAACTGGGGCCGTAGCCGGAGATGTTGTTGCGGACGATCACCCCGTCGACATGCACGCGGGCACAATAGGTCATGGTTACAGTCCAAAACCCCGAACGCATGACCGTAAAGTCCTGCATCAGGATATCTTCTGAATCATAGGCCACCACGCCACGGACTCGTTTACAGTCGTAATCAACCGCCCAGCGGAGACCCCTCACTTCATAGTCCTGATACATTCCCCCGCTGCGGGGCGGATCACCCCAGAATTTGTCCCACCAGTATTTCCCATTTCCGTCGATGGTGCCCTTGCCGGTGATCCGGACGTGCTTGGCTTGGTAGATATTGATCAAGGCGGCGGGCCAATCCATCTCCACCCCGGCAATACGGCTCCAAATTTCAGGGTAATGACTGTCGTCCTGGACGGCTCTGATGGTCACGCCCTCATCAATCCGCAGTTCCACCTGAGACTTCACGAAAAGGGCTCCGGACAGATAGACTCCGGCCTTGAAAACCACCACACCCCCACCCGCTGCGGCGGCGGCATCAATGCAGGTCTGGATGGCTCCGGTATCAAGCGTCTCACCGTCTCCGACTCCCCCGTAGTCCCCCACGTGGAAAATGTGTTGGGGAATCACGGCAAAGCACGGGGCCAAGACGATCGCCTCCAGTTTCCGTACGAGATCTGATTGGCCCATCATGGTTTCGCCGATTGATCGGAGCGCGCTTCGGCAGATCCACGCAAAGGTGGTCGCTTACTCTCCCGATACCAATCTTCGTATTGTCGCTTCATCCGGCTCAGGTGATCAGGATACTGCGACCCGAGGTCGTTGAATTCGTTGTGATCCTGCGAGAAGTCGATCAACTCCCATTGTTTGTCCCAGAACACTGCCTTCCAGTTTCCATCCCGCACTCCACCGCCAACATCCCACTGCCAAAAGATCGGCTTCTCGCGGATCAAGGACTTGTTTTCCAAGGCTGGCAGCAGACTGGTTCCCGGCATCGGGATCACGATTTGGCCATTGAGCTCCGTGGGGTAGACGGCCCCGGTCAGTCTGACCAATGTCGGCATGATATCGATGAAGTGCCCGGCTTCATGATAGACACCACCGGGACTTGAAATCCGGCCCGGCCAACTGACGATGAAAGGGGTGCGGATGCCCCCTTCGTGGGTGTAGTTCTTCCAGTAGCGCAGGGGCGTGTTCTGCACGGTCGCCCAGTCCGGCCCCACCGTTTCAAAACTGGCGATCGTGCCGAAATCCTCCAGCCGCGTGGATCTTGTCCATGCATCCGAGGGTGATTCCGAACTCGCCCCATTATCTGAGGCAAACATGATGAGGGTATTCTCAAGCTTGCCTTGCGCCCTCAGCTTATCGAGCACGCGGCCGATGTTCTGATCAGCCCGATCAAGCATGGCGGCATAAATTTCCATGCGGCGCTTTTCCTTGGCCAGTTCGAGCCCGGCGAGGGTCTTCCAGTCCCTGCCTGCCCACGGCAACAAAGGTGACTTCTGCGGGTCCACGAGACCCATCTGCACCATCCGCGAGTAGCGAGCCTCCCTGATCGCTTCATATCCCGCATCATACCTACCGTGATACTTGGCGATATCCTCCGGCCAGGCATGCAACGGATAATGGGGGGCGGTGTAGGCGAGGTAGAGGAAGAAGGGCTTGTCGTTCAGAACCGGCTCGTCCAACCACTGCAGAGCTCTATTCGTAAACGCGTCGGTCGTGTAAAATCCCCGATCTTCTGGGGTGTAGGGAGCATAGGTGGTGGTATCGTCACACCAATGACGAATCGTTCCCTTGCTAACGGGGACCGGCTCGCCGTCGCGTTGAACCCCCGGATTCCAAAAATTAGACATGCCATCGCGAAGTCCGTAGTAGTGATCAAACCCCCGATTAATCAGGTTCTCGGTCCCATGGTGTTTTCCCGAAGCGAGGGTGCGGTAGCCCGCCGTTCGAAGTACTTCCCCGAGCGTCGCCGCGTGCTTCATGACGACCGGTGCCACATCCATATCGCACTGCTGCGCATATAAACCGGTCAGCAAACAGGCGCGCGAAGACATGCATTTCGCGGTGTTGTACATTTGGGTAAAACGTAACCCGCCTCTGGCCAGTGAATCGATGTTCGGCGTCTCGATCTCACTCCCGTAGCAACCAAGATCGCCGTAACCCATATCGTCCACGAGGATGAACAGGATGTTAGGGGTCTCACCAGCAGCCAAGCTGGCCGGAAGCCCCCCGCAGGCAAGCCCTGCCGCCGGGAGCAAAATCATGAAAGCTCGGAACTTTTTGAACAGGTTCGTCTTGATGCTTATAGCCCTTCCTTCGGCGGCGGATATCCGAGCGAGGGTGCTCCCGCCGTCTGGCCGGGAAGGATGCCCGTAGGGGGGCGTGCTCCGGTATACAACCGCTCAAAGGTGGTCCGATCAAGGCGGTCGGGCGTCATCTCAGCCACTTCCGGAATGGAATCGCCCGTGCGCACTTGCCACGCGGCAAGTGCCGCCCGCATTTCAGCCAACAACTGGGCATGAGAGGCGTCCCCCGCCAAATTAACCCGTTGGTCAGGATCATGCGCCACGTTGAACAACAACTCGCTGGGTCGTTCAGTTGAAAAAATTTCCGCCTCCACGGCCGTTAACTTTCCGGCTGCCTTTAGGCGCAGGAGTTCAGCATAAGCCCCGGTCGCATGGTCGACCATTTGGAAAGGGCATAAGTGGGGCGCAAAATCCCGGAAATAAACCATATCGCCTTGGCGCACCATGCGTCCCCCGTAGCGCTGGACATGCCAGTTCTGCTCTCCGTAGATCACGTCTCGGATCACTTTCCCGTGCTGGCGACATACCGGCAATAGGCTGATGCCTTGAACCGACGAAGGAACCGGAAAACCTGCCGCCGCCAAGATGGCTGGGGCAATATCAATAGAGCTTACCAAAGCATCGCTCACCGCACCCTCCGCCAGGCGGCCACCCGGCCAATGCACCACCAGCGGCGTCTTCATCCCATTGTCGAAAAGTGAAGTTTTACTGCGCGGAAACGGGCGCCCATTATCGCCCAATAGGATGATCAAGGTGTTTTCAAACACACCTTGCCTCTTGAGTTCCTCCACGACGCCGCCGACATAGCGGTCAAATCTTCGGACCTCGTCATAATAGCTGGCCACATCCTGCCGCGAAAGCGGGGTATCGGGCACCCCCACAGGTAACACAACATCAACCGGATCATGTGGGGCTTCCAGCGGATCAGGCTCCCAAGGTCGGTGAGCGTCAAAAGCACCAAACCACATAAAAAAGGGGTTGCCCTTCGGTCGGTCTCGAAGCGCCTGGATCCAACCTGCCGCGCCCGTCGGATCTTCCGCATAGGGCACGTCGTTCACCACATCAAACGCCTGCTTCGCCTGCTCCCCCATATGGAATTTACCGTACTGGGCCGCGTAATAACCCGCTTCCTTCAAGGCCATCGGAAACATGAACTGACCGGCCGGTAAATCCATGTGCAACTCGGGCGCACCCGTGTTGTGGGGATAGCGTCCCGTGATGATACTGCAACGGCTGGGACTGCACGAACTGGCTGTCACATAGGCGTTGTCGAAACGCACCCCGGCGGCCGCCAACTGATCGATATGGGGAGTCCGGATCGGGCCATCATAACAACTGAAATCCGGGGAGATGTCGTCCCCGATGATCAAGACAACATTTGGACGCTCGTTGGCTTCGAGCTCGGGAATCAACCCAAGCAGTCCAGCCACAACGACCAGGTATCCGGCGACGCTTCTGCTCAAGATTCGCCCTGTTCTTCGCGGGCCCAATCTCACTTCTTACCCTCGTCGGCAAAGTTGAGCTCAAGCGATTCCCCGGCGAACGCTATCCACACCTTCCCGCTTTTGTATTCTGATTTCAGATACGGACTGTCGAAAGTCAGCGGATGTTCGTAGCTGATATATTGATCATTGAGCATCGGGATTTCGTTGTTGGCGGCATTAAAGACCATCTCTGGTACGTCCTTTGAGTCCCGACCGGGGGGCGTAAAGAGCAGTAGGTTGAAGCTGGGCACCACGGTTTTATGCAGGGCGATTCGAGCTTGCTGGGTTGCGGCTTTAAATGCCTCGAAGCTACCAAATTGTTTTTGGTCGCCCGCTTGGATTATGACCGGTGAAAACCGGTCATGGAGCACGATAAATTTACCGTCGGCGGTGTACCTGTAAGGCTGATCAGCGAGTTTGACCGTTGGGTCATCTTTAGCGCCATGGAAGTGCTTTTGGGTACCGTCGGTGGTGCGCTTAAATTTTTCTTCTTCGTAAGCTTTATCCATCAAAGCGACCCGGACACCGGCATAGGCATCGCCTCGGCGCAGGAAGATCCAGCCGCCCTGTTCGATTTGTTCATCCCAGGCGTCGCCGATATAGACGCCTTGGTCGGACCGCTGCTTGTAGAGGGGATACCAGTCTGGGTTGACCTCGGAAAATGATCGGCTGCGCTGCACGATCAACGTACTATGATGCTGGAAGGTTTTATACATACCCTCCAAGGTGAAGGCGGCGGTTTCGCCCCGAAAGTCCGGCTCGGTCGGAATGCACACCGGCACGATGCGTGCGTTAGCGTCTTGCGCGACGGTCATGCCATGCCAGCGACCCGCTTTGCTCAGGTGCGAATGCAGCGCCCAAGGGTGGTCCATTTGGGTGTTCAGCGTGTAGGACGGGGTGACGTAGGAATATTTAAGGAACTTCGATTCCGGGTTGATGATCAAGGTGCGCTCGGTGCCAAGCGGGCGAGGCTGGGCCGGTTCGGATTCGCCGATGCCGCGGGACTGATAGACAAAGTTGCCCATGCCTTCGCGGTCGAGGGCCATGGACTGCACCACCTCCGGCAGCTCATAGCCGTTGACGTTGCTCCAGTAGTTCCAGATGCCTGCATCAGCGGGGCCGCCAAGGAGGGATGTGAGCATACCGGTGTTGGCATCGTAGCCGCCGACCTTTTTGTGGTGGCGGGTCTTCGGGCCACCTGAGATGCCTGCGATCCCGGTTTGCACATAGTCCGCCCAGTAGAGCGTCATGAAATCATCGATGATCTGGCGTAGCTCGTCGTCGCCAGAATAGGCGTAGGCGAGATCGACCATGTTCATCGTGTGCTTGGCGTAGCCGGACGAGGAGTTTTCCAAAAAGAAGCCGTGTTTGGCCCGCTCGCGGAAGTATTCCTTCAGGAAGCTCAACCACGCGTTGTAGTGATCTTCGGCGGTGTATGCCTGGCCGTCACTGAGGTTGGCCCGACCGCCGCCTTCGCGGGTGCTGGCGTCAATATTTTTGCCGTAGTATCCGGCGCGACCATAATGATAGCCACCGCCGAAACCGTAGTCGAGATAGACGCGATCCTGATAGTCGGGCTCATTCATGAAAATACGTGAACTGACCAAGTTGGAGGCCTTAGCGTTAAGGTCGTGGTTCTCGCTACCGTCCAAATACCAAGTGCTTTGACGCGCCCAGTGGATATCGTTCTTGTGTTTGGTCCGCTCCCAGAGGGTGGCCAAAAGCAGCTTTTCGGTTTCCGGTTCTAGGCGCCCAGGGAATTGACCGGCCCGGTTAGAGAACAGCAAATAGAGTCGGCAATAGATCGGTGTTCTTAGCAGTGACCATGGATCGGTCGCACCCATTTTTACGCAGTCGTCACGGATCATCTGGTTGGCCTGGGCGAGATCCTGATTGAGATACAACATGGCAAATGCACTGACGATCGGCTGATGGGCTTTTTTTGCGGAGGCTTCGAATGCTTTCTGAATCCGGGTCACCTTGCTGGTTTTCTGTTCGGCGATGCGCTGCTCGATGGTCTTGTCGGTAATGCCGATGACGGTACCGCTATCGTTTTCAAAGCGGGCGAAATCGAATTTTACTTGGGCACCCTGAGGGAAGTCCTCGGATTGGAATTCACACAGTTTGATCGAGTCGAAATCAAAGGAAACGTCCCGCTGCAGCTCCTCTAAGCGGAGGGTAAAGTCCTTCCATGCGCCTTGCGTATTCGTTCCTTGCAGCACGCCGACGGCGGCCTTGCCTTGTGCGTCGACGAGTTGAACCTTCCAGCGATTATGCGCGTCGGTGGTGCCCTCAGTTTTGAGGTAAAACTTCAAGCTGTAGCGATCATCAAGATCGGCGTAATCCCCCCAAAGATTCGTCATGAATCCGAACTTGTCGGCACTTTTGGATGCGTCCGGGAAATAGGTAACACTGAAGTCGCCGACCTTTTTATCGGCGAAATCGTAACCGAAGCTTGCGGTTTGGTAGAACTCGTTGCCCGAAGCGAAGTAGTAGGGTGCTTTGAGACGCTGATCCAGGTCGTGGTCGATGCTCTGGGTGGCCGAGGCGACACCGAACAGGCGGGCCTCTTCGGCGTAGTTATCCAGATACCTAGTGCTGTTGGCCGCGAGGCTCGTCGCGAAAGCTGCAGCTGCGAAGGTGAGGAAAATTCTTAGTTTTTTGGGCATTTTACCGGGTCCGTATTTTGTAATTAGTTCGGCGCGAGATCACATCCGGCGCCACGCTTCTATCTTCTGGCGCAGCCGATCCACCAATTCGGGTCGGGCAGCCGCAAGGTCATTCTTTTCTCCTGGGTCTTGCTCCAAATTAAACAGCCGGAAGGGAGCCGTATCCCAAGTATGTAGAGCTCGATACTCGGTGGAGTCCTCACCATCGAATCGCATGATCAATTTCCAATTATTCTCGATACACCAAAGATACTGCAAAGTATCGTCAGGGTCGCCCACCGTCATATTATGGGTGGAATGTAGCGAACCGTATACGGTATCGCGCTCTCGCACCGCTTCTGAATCGAGTAGATTTATCCCGGAAAGGTCCTCGGGCACTTCTATTCCCGCCAGCTCTCCAATCGTCGGATAGAGATCAATACTGTGCGCAAATCCAGTCTCTCGCTTGGGGGCGAGCTTGCCGGGCCATGAGATCAATACCGGGGTCCGAATACCATTTTCATACGGCGAGGCTTTCGATCGCATGGCGAAACCCTTCCACGCCTGATCTCGCGGCCAGTCTCCGGTAGTGCTGGCCGGGGCCCACCCATTATCGCAGATATAGATGATGACGGTATTCTCGGAAAGCCCCCTGGATTCGATCCCCTTCAGTAATTGACCACAGGTTTCGTCGAACCACTCAATCATCGCATAATAATTTGCCACATCGAGAGCCCTCCCCTCCTGGAGATACTTGTTCAACAAACGGTCGGGTGGGTTGTGGGGAGTATGCGGCAGAAACGGGGCATACCACAGGAAGAAGGGTTGATCCTGCGCGACGGCGTAATCGATGAATCCTTCGACGGGTTGCATCCCGTCGCGCCCGATCGTCAAACCCTTGTCGCCATGGCGTTCGCCTTCGGTCATCCCATGAGTGAATCCGCCATCCTGATACGAACCCTCCCACCACTTGCCCGACTGGTGGGTCAGGTAGCCACTTTCGCTGAGGCTTCGGATGAAACTCGGGAGCTCATGGAAATGCTGCTGCACCGGCTTCTCCAAAGGCTTCCGTTTGGATTGCAGCAGGACCGTGTCGCCCTGCTCATCGATCACAAACATACCACCCGTGACATCATTGGCCGTGATGCCGTGCTGAGCCGGGAATAGCCCGGTCACCATGGTCGCGAGCGAGGAACGACAAAGGGAGGCCGCCACATAACCCCGATCAAAGCGGATGCTGCGGGCGGCCAGCCTATCCAAATGCGGCGTTTCGACCACCGCATGACCCATGAATCCGTAGTCCGCCCACGCCTGATCATCACTGATGATTAAAACGATATTGGGTTGAGCGCTCTTTTGAGTATTCCTGCTTTGGGCAAAACTAGAGCGAGCAAACAAAAGAGAGGCTACCATCCATATAATGAAAACGGGAAGATTTTGAGGTAACTTGATTCCTTTCATTTCTTTGAACGTTTGGACGGTAGTAATAGAATCACGGAAATGATTCTCACTCGTTGAAATCCAAGATCAGCTCGCGGTCATCTTTGCTGATCTTTACAATTCCGCTTTTGTATTCCGATTTCAGATACGGACTATCAAAGGTCATCGGATAGCGATAGTTGATGGGTTTACCTCCCACCGTAGGGATCTCCGGACTACCACAATTAAACACGATCTCTGGCGCGTTTTCGCCGCTGCCCGCGTAAACGAGGATATTGGTCCCTGGCACCACCGTCTTGTAGAGTGCGATCGGATTATCGAGCACATCGTCCATAAAGGTTTCCAGCGTTGCGTAGTCCGCCTTGGATCCCGCCTCAATGATGGTGGCGGTGTGATTATCATCATACAACAGGATCGAATTATCCTTATTCCAACGATAGCAATCGGTCCGCAATTTGACCGTCGGAGCATCATCGGGCGCGTTGAAAAACTTCTGGTTGCCGGTAGTTTTTATCAACTGAGCTTTTTCGTAGGCTTCATCCCATAGGACCGGACGCACGGCGGCGTAGGCGTTTCCCTTTTGGACAAAAATCCAACCATTCTTTTCCAACCGACGATCCCATTGATTCCCGAACCAGATCCCCACCGGAACATCATATTCAATGTTCGAGGGAAACCATTCTGGATGCACGGCCGTCCAGCGTCGGGCCTGTTGCACAATCAGCGTTCTCTCATGTTGGACCGTTTGATACATTGTCTCGAGATCGTAGGCACTTTTGTCTCCCTTCACATTGGCGCCTTCCGTGATACCGACGGCCACAATCCGGGCTTCCGGAGACTGGGCAAAGGTCATGCCATGCCAGCGGCCGGCAATACTTAAGTGGGAGTGCACCGCCAACGGGTGGTCCATCTGCGTGCCGAGGGTATAGTCAGGGGTCACGTAGGTGCTCTTCAAAAACCGGGCCTCCGTATCAACCACCATAGAGCGTTCGGTGCCCAGCGGCCGGGGAAGCTCAGCCTCCTCTTCGCCGATGCCCCGTGCTCGGTAGGTAAAGGATCCCATCCCCTGACGATCAAGCGCCATGGCCCAAACGATGGCGGGAAGCTCGTAGTCGTTAATCAGATTCCAATACCACCAAGGACCAGCGGCAGCCGGACCGCCCAGATAGAAACTGATCAACGCCGAGGTGCCGGTTCCCTCCTGCACCGTGCTGTGATGGCGGGTTTTGGGCCCACCGCGCACGCCGGAAATCGAAACCTGCGCCCATTCGGCCCAGTAGAGCGTTAAAAAGTCGTCGACGATGCCCTTCAATTCTTTGTCGCCACAATACTGATACGCAAGATCCACCATGTTGAGTGAATGTTTGCTGTACGTCAGCGAACCGTATTCGAGGAAGAACCCCCGTTCCGCTCGCTCGCGGAAGTAGGTCTTCAAATAGGTCAACCATGCCGTGTAGTGGTCTGCCGCATTATATTCCTGACCGTCGGCCAAGTTGGCGCGTCCACCGCCGTGGCGAGTATCCGGGTCAATGCCCGGACCGTAGTAGCCGGCATGGCCGTAGTGATAACCGCCCCCGAATCCATAGTCCAGATAGATCCGGTTTTGATACTCCGGCTCATTCATGAAGATGCGCGCGGTGACGAGATTGCAGGCCTTGGCATTGAGATCATGATTTTCGCTGCCATCGAGCCACCACGTGCTCTGCCGAGCCCAATGGATATCGTTCTTGGACGCGGTGCGTTCCCAAAGTGTTTCCAGCAACAATTTTTCCGTAGCCTGCGTCATCCGCCCCGGATGCTTCCCCACGCGATTGGAGAACAAGTAATAAAAGCGACAATACAAAGGCGTGTGGAGGAGGCTCCAAGCATTGCCGTCGGAGCTCTTTTTAAGCTCCTCTACCAGCAGGCGGTTGGCGGTCTCAAGATCCTCGTTCAACCACATTTTGGCAAAGGCGCTGACAACCGGGGTGCCCCCTGAATCTTCATCGGAGACTTGCCGAAAGGCCTCCTCGGTGCGGCTCGCACGGGTGCGTTCCGCCTCCTGCCGGCGTTGGGCCACCGTCTTGTCGGTCACGCCAATGGCGCTCCCTTTGCCCTCAAAGCGTACTCCGTCGAAATGGATGCGGGTGTCCGCGCTCACCTCGGCCTCAAACTCGCAAAGTTTCACCGCTGCCCAATCAAACCCCTGCGGCGCCCGCAGCTTACTGAGCGGAAGACGCAGCTCCCGCCACTCCGCCCCCATGCCTTCGAGCACCCCCACCGCTTCCCGGCCAGCCCCATCGACCAGACTAACCTTCCATCGCGCGGTGGCTTTTTTCCCTCCGGTCTTCGTCCACAGTCGCAGGGTCATTTCCGGGGATAGTTCCCAGGGCTCACCCCACAGACTGGAAACGAATCCAAATCGCTTCGGCAGGCCGACTGCTGCTGGCAGGTAAACCACACTCAGGTCGCCCTCGACCTTATCAGCATGATCAAGGGCAAATCCCTTGGTTTTGTAGCTGCTGTCCCGACGTTGATGCAAGGAGGCATCGACATGTTGGTCGGTCGCGGCGATTCCGAAAAGTCGGATCTCCTCGTCCCAAAAATCGAGGGGCTTCTCCTCTGCGAAGCTGAGAGCTACGGCGGACAGCGTTAGCCATGCGAATATAATTTTCATCGGTTGTCTTTTTTGATTCACGGAAAGGGTTCTCACTCGTTGAGCTTAATTTATTTCAGATTGCCAGTCTTCGATTCTCTGGCGCAGCCGCTCGACAATATCCGGTCTCGCGACCGCAAGATCATTCTTTTCGCCAGGATCGTCCGCTAGGTTAAACAGTCGGTAAGGCGCGGTATCCCAAGCGTGCAGTATTTTGTACTGCGTCGTATCCTCCCCTTGGTAGCGGAGAATCAACTTCCAATCGCCTTCGATGCACCAGTGGTATTGCAAGGCATCGTTCATGTTATCAAGCGTCATGTTGTGCGTCGAATGCAAGGAACCGAAAATGGTCTTGCGCTCCCGCACCGCCGTAGAGTCGAGCAAATTGACACCGATCAGATCTCCGGGAACCTCAAAGCCCGCGATGGCAGCAATCGTAGGGAAAAGATCAATACTATGCGCAAAATCGTCCACTTGCCGTGGCTCGACGACCCCAGGCCATGAGACCAAAACGGGCGTACGAATACCATTTTCATAGGGAGTCGTTTTCGAGCGCATCGCAAAGCCCCCAAAGGCCTGCTCCCGTGGCCAGTCGCCCGTAGTGCTGGCAGCGGCCCAACCATTGTCGCAAATATAAATAACCACCGTATTCTCGACGCTACCTTTCGCCTCGAGCATCCCCGCAACGTCTCCGCACGTTTCATCAAACCACTCGATCATAGCGTAGTAGTTCGCCACATCCTGAGCTCGACCCTCCGTTTGGTATTTCTGGAGCAGGCGAGCCGGTGGATTATGCGGGGTGTGCGGCAGGAACGGAGCATACCAGAGAAAGAATGGTTTTTCCTCTTCGAGCGCATGATCGACAAACTCTTCGACCGGCTGCATGCCTTCCCGACCGATGACCAATCCTTTATCCCCATGGCGGTCCCCTTCCGTCATGCCGTGGGTGAATCCACCATCCTGATACGACCCCTCCCACCATTTTCCAGACTGATGGGTAAGATAACCATTCTCGCTTAGCCCTCGAACAAAACTCGGCAGCGCGTGGTAGCGGTCTCGAACCGGCTTGTCTAAAGCCTCCCGTTTGCCTCGTAGCAGAATCGTCTCTCCCTTCTCATTGATAATGAACATACCCCCGGTCGTATCATTGGCCGTTATTCCATTTTGCGCAGGAAAACGCCCGGTCACCATGGACGCCAGCGAAGGACGGCATAGCGAGCTCGCCACATATCCGCGATCGAAACGCAGACTGTTGGCCGCAAGTTTATCCAAATGGGGCGTCTTGATATCCGGATGCCCCATGAAACCGTAGTCCATCCACGCCTGATCATCACTGATGATTAAAACAATATTGGGTTGAGCGCTATTTTGAGTTTCCCGGCTTTGCCCAAAGCTAGAGGGAGCAATCAAAAGAGTGGCTGCCATCCAAATAAAGACAGCGGCGAGATTTTGAGATGGCTCGAATTCTTTCATTTTGGGGAGAGGTTGAAGGCTAACACCAGGTTCATGGATATGATTCTCACTCGTTGAAATCCAACATAAGCTCGCGGTCGCCTTTGCTGATTTTGACGATACTACTTTCGTATTTTGATTTCAAATACTGGCTGTCAAAAAGCTGAGGATAAGCGTAGTCGATATACTCTCCTCCGACAGTGGGGATTTCACTGTTGGCAGAGTTGAAGATGATTTCTTCGGCATCCTCGCCGCAACCGGTGTAATAGAGGATGTCGAAGCCGAGGTTCGGAGCCATCACCGTAGAATAAAGTTGGATGGGATTGTCGAGGATGTCGTCCTGAAATTCCTTCAACGTCGGGTAATCAGCTTTGCGGCCAGACTCCAATATGATCGGGCTGAACAGGTTCTTCAAGCGGGCAATCGACCGGTCGCTATTCCACTCGTAGCCTTTTTCGCCAAGGGCCGTGCTGCTGTTCTTTTTCCCCTGCAAGGTCCTGAACGCATCGCCCGATTGGTCCTCCTCGCTGACCACTACCCTCACGGCCAGGTAGGCATTGCCTTTCGCGACAAAAATCCATCCACCCTTTTCTTCGCGCTGGTCGAAATCTCCGCCAAAGAATAGCCCGTATGGCTTGGAGCCCAGGTCATAATCCGGAAACCATTCCGGAGAAATGCGGGTCAAGTTACGGGCCTGCTGAGTGATCAAAACCCGGCGATGCTGAACGCTGCGGTAATAGTGATCAGTCCCGAGCTTCCAGGAATCAGGATCCGCCTCGTCCAGGGTGGCGGCTCCAATGAGACTTGGTTTATCCCCAGAGAAAAGGGGGCCCGGAATTACGCGGCAATCAGGGGCGCCGGTAAAAATCATCGATTGCATGCGCCTCGAAACACTGAGGTGACTGTGAACGGCGGCGGGATGATCCATCTGGGTGCCGAGCACGTAATCGGGAGTGACCCAGCTGTAGCGCAGAAAACGCGCCGGCGTATCGCAAAGCAGCGTCCGCTCATTGCCCAGGGGACGCGGCCAGACATTTTCTTCTTCACCGGGACGGCGGGACACATAGGCAAAGCTGCCGAGCCCCTCGCGGTCCAGCGCCAGCTCCCAGATAACGGACGGAAGACGGTAATCGGAAAGCAACAGTTCGAAGAAGCCATGACAGGCATTCCCTGGTCCTCCGAAAAGGAATTTCGAAAATTGCGTCATGCCATCATAACCCGACTTCGGTAAGTAGCTCCGTGTTTTTGACCCACCCCGCATGCCGCCGATCTGATCCTGGGCCCAGTCAGCCCAGACCAGGTCGAAGAACTTGCCCGACTTCTCCTGCAAGGGACCATCCTCGCAGAGATCATGCAGGCATTGGAGGAAGCCCAGCGAGTAGAGCGCATACGTGGGTGAGTTGATTTCGATGAAGGGCCCCCGCCCTGCCCGCTGCGTAAACCACTCGTCCCAAAAAGCCACCCATGCCTCGTAATGGTCTCTCGCCCGATATTCTTTGCCGTCTTTCAGATTGGCCCGTCCTCCCGTTTGACGCTCCAGCCCCGCACTTCCGTAACCGTATCCGCTGCCGTAGCCGAGATCGGGATACACACGGTCGGCATAAGCCGGTTCGTTCATGAATATTTGCGACGTGAGCAGGTTGGCGACCTTGGCATTGATGTCGTGGTTCTCACTGCCGGCCATCCACCAAGTGCTCTGGCGAGCGATGACGATGTCGTTCTTAATCTTCGTTCGTTCCCAGAGCAGTTCGAGCAGAGCTGCTTCGGTTTCTTTCTCGAGGCGTCCCGGCTTGCGCGTCGCTTTGCTACCGAAGGTATAGTACATCTGGATCAGCGTTGGCGTGAGGTAGAGCGACCAGTGATCATCCAGTTCGTATTCCTCGCGGATTTCAGGATCCTGGGAACTGAAGATCTCGCGCAATTCAGCGTTGGTCTTTTCGATATCCTGCCCCAGCCACAGTTTTCCAAAATGGGGATTGAGCAGGTCGCGCCAGTAAACGTGACGCTCGTTCAGCTTCAAGGTTTCGGGAGTATATTGTGCGATATCCCTAAACGCTTCGTTCACGCGATCAGCACGACTGGCGGCTGCCTCGGCACGGCGCTGCTCGATCGACTTGTCGGTTACGCCGATCTTCTGCCCGCTTTTCTCATTCCTAAAGCGGATATCATCAAACCAGAGTTTTCCCTTCGAGCCGAGTCGGTTCCCCAGTTGGCAGGCCGTAACGTTCGTGAAGTCAAATGGACCGCTGCTCTTAAGTTCGGACAAAGGCAGGGAAACCCGGTGCCATTTTCCGTCCACGGCAAAGCCCGTAAGAGAACCCTCGGCCTTATGTCCGTTTGTATCCGAAAAAGCGATCAGCCAACGGCCTCCTTCCTCTTCACTATCGATTCTCAGCCAAAGCTCCAGCGTCCACTCCTTCGACAAATTCCAGGTCTGCTGGTAGGGGCCGGGCATAAAGCCAAGCTCGTCGATCGGAGCCGCCGAGGCCGTATCAAAGCGTACACTGAAATCGCCCGCCCGCTTGTCCCCATAATCGAGCGAGAAATACTCCACGGCGCTCTCATCGGGATAGAGATTGCCAGCCTTATGGTAATGAATCCGGTTCCCTTGAAGCGCTCGATTTTCAATAATGCTCTCGCCCTTTGAAGCAGTCCCAAAAAGGCGAAGCGCCTCATCGTAAAAATCCACCCGGGCCCCGGTTGCTGCCTGCGCAAGGAGGAGACTGACTAGTAGAGAGGTTGCTGATTTCAGGTTCATAATTTCCATGTCAGAGGCCAAGAGCGCTTATCTGTTGAAATTCAGGATCAGCTCGCGGTCGCCTTTGCTGATTTTGACGATACCACTTTCGTATTTCGATTTCAGGTACGGACTGTCCAAAACCATATCAGGAGCATAATCAATGCGCTCTCCATCGACAAAAGGCATTTCGCTATTGGCTAAATTGAAGGTGATCTCCTTCGCGTCTTCGCCACATCCTTGGTACCGCAGAACGTGAAATCCCGGAACCACGGTTTTATCGAGGAACAGGGGATTGTCCAACACGTCTGCCATGAAGGCCTCGAGCGTCGGGTGGTGGGCCCGCCGGGAGGCTTCAAATATCATCCCCGCGTACTTATCCTTCAGATAGATCGTCTCCCGATCCGGGCTCCACGCGTAGCTGTCTTCGATCAAATCGCTGGTCACACCCGGACTGGCATCATCGACCAAAATGGTCCAACCCTCCGCATACTCGCCCATCACGACTCTCGTGGCCAAATAGGCATCTCCCTGCTCCACGAAAATCCATCCCTCCTTTTCCACGATTCGGCCCAGCTGATCGCCAAAATAGATTCCATAATCCAGATTTCCGATATTCTTGGCCGGAAACCAATCAGGATTCATCTGAGAGAAGCGGCGCGCCTGCTGAACAACCATCACATTCTTGTCCTGCACGGTTCTAGAATACCCCATCAAACTCCTACTCTTGAGATTCCCCTGCTCATCTTGAAGCACATCGGTGGGATACACGCGCGGACCGTCCGCTCCCTTGAAGGTGATCCCCTGCCACCGCTTCTGAGTGCTCAGATGACTGTGAATCGCTCCCGGGTGATCCATTTGACAACCTAAAATATAATCAGGCGTCACCCAGCTGTAGCGTAACAGGCGGGACTCGGTATCGCACAACAACGTGCGCTCGGCCCCCAAGGGCCGGGGCCAGACGCCCTCTTCTTCACCGGGGGTGCGTGATAAATAGGCAAACTCGCCCAAGCCCTGACGGTCCAAAGCGATTTCCCAAATAATGGGCTTCAGTTCATAATCGCTGAGCAGCTGAGCGAAATCGTGCGTTTGGGCGCTGCCCTCCCCCCCAAAGTAGAATCGAGCAAACTGATACATCGCATCTTTCCAGCGGGAACCATCCGAGACCCGGGTCTTGGCACCGCCCCGGACGCCGTTGAGTTGATCCTGCGCCCAGTCCGCCCACACGACGTCCAGAAACATTTCCGCCTTTTCTACCAGAGCCCCGTCAGCGCAAAGATCAAAGATATCGGTCAAGTAGGAAACGGTCACCGCCATGTAGCCCGGAGAGGCCTCCTCGAGGAAGAAGCCTTTCTTGGCTCGCTCCGCAAAATATTCATCAAAATATGCCACCCATGCCTGGTAGTGATCGGCTGCAGTGTAAGCCTTGCCGTCTCCATAATTCGCCCGGCCCGGAGGGCCATCGATACCTTCACCGTCCCCATACATGTGGTGAAACCAATACTTATTGCCACCGCCAGAACCCAAATCCGGATAAACCCGATCACGAAACTCCGGCTCGTTCATGAATATTTGCGAAGAAATAAGGCTACTCACCTTTGCCACCAAGTCATGATTCTCACTCCCGATCATCCACCACGTGCTCTTCCGGGCGAGGTGGATGTCGTCCTTGTATTTCATCCGATTCCAGAGCAACTCCAGCAGCGCTTTTTCGGTTTCAGGATAAAGACGCCCGGGAGCCACGGAGCCCTTACTCCCGAACGCATAATACATGTGATAAAATTGTTGGTTGATCGCCAGACACCAAGCGTCATTCAACCGAAACTTCTGCTGCACGACGGGGTCGTCGGTTGTGATAATCCCAAGCAGATCAGCGTTCACCTCATCCAATTCTTGCCCCAACCACAACTGAGCGAAATGGGGACAGAATGCCTGGCGCAAACCTTCGCCCTTCGCATGAGCAAATGCGTGTTCCACCCGAGTCGCCTGCGTCGCCGCCGCCTTGCTCATCAAATCCGGGAGATTCTTTTCGAGGTACACGAAATCAAGATCCTCTAGCGGATTCTCGAACAGCGCTTCTGCTTTGGAAATCGGGACCAAAGCCAAAATGACCCCGAGTTGAAGTATTAACCTATTCATCTATTTTTTCTTTGGTTGGGGCGACCGCAGCCGTTCGGCGAGGGACCCAAGGTCACTCGGGGCGGGCACAGGCATTTCGGGGCATCTGCAGGCATTCAAAGGTAGGGCCAGCACTATGACTATTCACCGGACCCGTGATTCTAGTCTATCCCTTCGAATTCCAACAGTCAGAATTATCGTAAATTCCTATCCCTGGGTCGCACGCCTTAATTCTGTAATTGGGTTTGCGATTGGTCGGTCGACTGATCCCCTAAATCGATAAGATCTCCGAGACGGCCCGACGGCCCGGTGCGCAATTTTTCGGATTTGATCGGGAAAGCGATTCCATCACCAATTATTGGCTAAATCTCTAGTGAAGTAATCAAGTCCCGAATTATGGCCGACTAAAATCAAGGAGCAATTCCTTGCCCCCCTTTTTTATAGAGACAATTCCACTATTATACTTGGACTTGATATATGGACTATCGAATAGCATATCAGGCGCGTAATCCACATACTTGTCGCCAATCATAGACATTTCCTCCGTGGCCAGATTGAAGTAGATTTCCGGGGCATTTTCGCCGCAGCCTTGATAACGCAGAATATGGAAGCCCGCGACTACCGTCTTATCGAGCATCAGGGTATTATCCAGAATGTCTTCCATGAAGGCTTCAATCGTTTCATGGTGGGCTCGACGTGATGTTTCGAATATCATTCCCGCATATTTATTGTTTAATTGGACTATCGTCCGGTCCGGATTCCAAGTGTAGCTATCATTGACCAGTTCACCCTGTAAACCCGGTACATCGTCATTGCCGGCCACGACTCGCACAGCCGCAAAGGCGTCGCCATCTTCGACAAATATCCAACCCTCTTTTTCCACCAAGCGATCATGGCTGTCTCCGAAATGAATCCCAAATTCATTACCTATCATTAACTTTGACGGATACCACTCAGGATTCACTTGACTAAAGCGTCGAGCCTGCTGCACCAGCATCACGTTTTCATGTTGAACGGCTCTACATAAGGCGTGCTCGTAGGTCCAGCCTTCTGTATCTACCGAATCAATCGGATAAATTCTCGGACCATTTTCCCCCTTGAAGGTGATCCCCAAGAAACGGGCCTGCACGCTCAAGTGACTATGAACCGCTGCAGGGTGATCCATTTGACAACCAATTATATAGTCCGGCGTGACCCAACTGTACCGCACAAACCTGGATTCCGTATCGAGTAACATGGTGCGTTCGGCCCCTAAAGGCCTCGGCCATAGGTTCTCTTCTTCGCCTGGTTTGCGCGAGATGAATGCGAACTCACCCAAGCCCTGCCTATCCAGAGCGATTTCCCAGATAATGGGTTTCAGTTCGTAACTTGTGAGCAATTGGGTGAAATATCGATCTCCAGCGCTCCCTTCACCTCCAAAATAAAATTGGGCCTGACGATACATTGCTCCAGCCCACAGACTTCCGTCCTTGACCCGAGTCTTGGCTCCACCGCGGACACCATTGATTTGATCCACGGCCCAATCTGCCCACACCAAGTCCAGAAACTTTTCTGCTTTGTGAGCAACTGCTTCGTCCTGACATAAATCATATACATCGGTAAGGTAGGGGACGGTTACGCTCATGTAATGAGGAGACGCGACCTCAAGAAAGAATCCTTTCTTGGCGCGTTCCTCAAAAAACTCCTGGAAGAACTGTACCCACGCCTTATTATGATCAGCCGCGATGTAATCATTTCCATCCTTATAGTCCCCCCGCGGTTCCGGACCGACAGCCCTGTCTTCCCCATACATGCTATGGAACCAATACTTATAACCGCCGCCGTGCCCTAAATCAGGGTAGACACGATCCTGATACTCCGGTTCATCCATGAATATCTGCGAGGTAATTAAACTGCTGACTTTGGCTACGATATCATGGTTCTCACTCCCGCTCATCCACCAAGTACTCTGACGAGTCAAAAGGATATCATCCTTGTATTCCATTCTATGCCAGAGCACTTCCAAAAGGGCTTTTTCCGTTTCTGGATATATTCGGCCGGGGGACACCGAACCCTTCGATCCAAAAGTATAATATAAACGATAGAGCCATTGATTAAGTGACAGATGCCAATAATCATAAAGTCCATATTCGCGCCCTCGAGCAGGATCCTCCGACGTGAATATCTCTAAAAGTGCCCCATTAACTTGGCCCACATTCCGGCCCAACCACAAATCTGCAAATAAGGCACGCATCGACTCCTCCGACCGAGTGGACGCAGATTCCTCGAATGCCTGCCTCACCCGTTCGGGTTTATTACCTGCGGCCTTCCTTATATAATCTCGAAGGCTATCTTCAGTAAAATGATAGTCCTGATTATTCAGGGGGTTTTCATATTCAGCAGAAAAACAAAAGATCGGCGTGAGCCATAGTGCTATGAGATAGCATACGTGTTGGGTTTTCATTGGGTGGTTCTTCTGGTGGAAAGTGCGCCGGGGCGACAGTCTGGTGTCCGCTCTTTCAAAACTGGGATCGATTCGGAATCGACCGGCTGGCTATCGAACTGAGAATCCCAAATTGAGTCCACACCTCCAAATTCCAACAGTCTGAATTATTCCGGAGTTACTTTGCGGCAATTCTGGGCACCGTGACTTTTGGCAAATTTATTGCCAACAAACTCCCGCCCCCGCCTTCCGCTTGAGTGCGGTCCTAGCCCCTTTCTACCCCAACTCAACTCCAGTTCACCTTATCCATTATGTCTTTAAAAATCGCCCTCGTTGGCACCGGTAATATCGCCGCCCATCATGTCCGCTGGGAAGCAGATCCCGCGGCGGTTGTCTTCCCCTTGGGCGAAGCAGAATTTGTCGCCGTGATGGATCAGGATGGGGAACGGGCGCGCGGTTTCGCCCAAAGATTCGATATCCCCAGAGCGTATACCGATGTTGACCTCCTCTTGGCCAAGGAAGCCCCGCACATCGTAATCATTGCGACGCCGCCCCAAACGCACGCGGCGCTCGCGATCAAGGCCATGGAAGCGGGGGCCTGGGTCTTGTGCGAGAAACCGCTTTGCGGCTCCCTGCGAGAATTGGATGCCATTCAGGCGGCCGAGAAACGCACGGGCCAGTACTGCTCTTCGGTTTTTCAGTTCCGATTCGGAGGCGCTTCGCAACACCTCAAGCGCATGATCGAAGAAAAGGTGCCCGGTCGACCTTTGGTCGGCACCTGCCACACCACGTGGTATCGGGCCCCGGCTTACTACGAGGTCGACTGGCGCGGGACCTGGGCCAGCGAGCTCGGAGGACCGACCATGATCCACGGCATCCATGCGATGGATACCTTTCTCTGGGCGATGGGCGACTGGGCCGAAGTTCGGGCGCTGTGCACCACCTTGGATCGCGACATCGAGGTGGAGGACATTTCATCAGCCAGTGTGCTGTTCAAAAACGGCGCGATCGGCAACGTCCTGAACTCAATTTTATGCCCGCACGAAAACACCTTCCTGCGCTTCGATTTCCAACAGGGAACAGCGTGGACCGAAGGAGCCGTCTACGATTTGAACCGGGACAAATGGCGATTCAAGACGCTAGACACGATGGATGCGGAGCAAGCCATGACTTTTAGGACGATCCCGGGCGATACGGTCACCAAGCAGCCCGCCCAACTCCGAGCCATGGTGGCCGACTATCAGGCCGGTCGCCCGCCCCTGGTCAGCATCTCCGAAGCGCGCCGCACCATTGAATTCATCACTGCACTCTATAAATCCGCGGCCTCCGGTCTCGCGGTCAAACCCAGCACCATCGTCGAAGGCGATCCCTTCTACGAACATGTCGCCGGCACCTACGCCCTATCCGCCACCGTCTGATCCCAGCTCTGGCCTAACTCCCGCCCCTCCCGCACTTCATGAGCACAGCCGAAAAGATCACTTCCGAAATCATTAATGACGCGGTCCTCCGCGCCTCCTACGGAAATCAAGTTCTGTTCGAGTACAACTTCCGGCCCCAAACCCCTCAGCAACACTGCCCCCGCCCCTACCTCCACCCGATCCATACCCTTGCCGGTGATGTCCTGACCAATACGAGACCGAGCGACCACCCCTGGCATCAGGGTCTCAGTCTCACGATGACCTCCGTGAATGGGATGAATTTCTGGGGTGGTCCCACCTACCGGGCAAAAGTAGGTGACTATGCAAATATCGACAACGTCGGCACGCAGCAGCATCGCGGTTGGGTTGAAGCAAAACCATCCGACCACGGATGCGCGTGGACCGAAACGCTCGACTGGATCGGCCCCCGCAACGAGCCCGTCTTCACGGAATCCCGCACGCTATCGGTTTGCGACATCGACCCTGAAAACGAGCTTTGGCGACTCATCTGGGAAAGCGAACTCACGAATGTTCTCGGCGAAACCATCACCCACAACTCCTACTGCTCCGGCGAAGGGTTGCAGGGATCTGGATACACGGGCCTTTTCCTGAGGATGAGCCGCGGTTTCGACCAGACGCCCAGTCACATCTTCGCTGGGGTAGAAATGCCGGAATGGGACGATTACCACGACGGAAAAACCATCCTCGTATCGCCTGATCAACTCAACGGATGGCCGAGCTCACGCCTGGCCTATCAGGGGATCTTCGATACCTCCCTGAATGGGTGCCTGCTCCTGTGCGAAGATCTCACGAAAAACCCGCCCTACGAGCACCATTGGTTCTGCCGTCCAAAATTCCCCTGCCTCGCCTGGTCCACCGCTTATCTTGATCCTCACATCATCAACCCGGGCGAAACCTTTAGTTTGCGCCACAGCCTCGGCATCGCCGGGGGATTCTGGACCAAAGACCGAGCTCGTGCGCTGTGGACAGACGACCACGCTCAACCCCCAACATCTTCTTAACATGAATACCCTACGCTATATCGCTGTTCCCATTCTGGCTTGTGCTTCTTGGCTTTCCGGCCAGTCAGGGTCGGGATTGTCTTCGCTGAACGAAGACCGCGCCAAGAATGAAGCGTCGGTCTGGCGACAGGAAACCCTCGCTCAGGATCACGAGGAGGCGTTCATCCAGCTTTGGGATGAACTTAGAAACTCCGATGAGCCTGAATCCGTGCTGCAGGCTTTCAGCTTTACCAGGATTAAATTGGGCGACTTGCCCGACCCGATTGCTTTGGATCACGGCATCGAATCACGAACGATGGGGCCGGCCAATCGGGCGATCTCTTGGCAACAATGGAGTGACTGGCTCGAGGATTTGAAGACGGCCGGTTTTACCCTCTACCAGAGCGAATGGCACCATAAACAATTTGTCGAAAACCCCACCGAACAAGAACAAAACCAGTCGATTTTTTCCTTTTCCCTGCATGTTGAACACCGCGCCTCCGCCCTCCGGTTGACCGCCGACGGACGCATCAAGGTCTGGTGGAAAAAGAACAAGAGTGCCGCGGGTATATTTGTTCCGGATACAATTGAGGTGACTGAACTGGAATTCCTGCAACGAAAGGGGCCACCGCTTTTTCAACGCCTGGGCGTAATTGATATTCCGCCAAAGCAGCGGGGACCGGTTTTAGCCTATGATCTCAACGGGGATGGGTATTCGGAGATTCTCCTCCCTGCCACCAACCAGATCGCCTGGAACCTGCCGGGCGACGAATATCGATTGGACCCGCTCAACCTAACCTCAATTGCGAAGTGTCGATCCGCGGTTCTCGGTGACTTTGACGGGGATGGAACCACCGATCTGATCATTGATGGCGCGGTCAACGAAAAGGCATTTTCCTCTCCCCGCGAGGGCATGTTTATCTTCAAAGGATCCGCTACCGGTTCGTTTGAAACCGCGCCCCTCCCCCTCTTGATTGCTCCCCTTTTTCGCGTACAATCTGATACGACCTTGACGGCGGGAGACACCGATGGCGACGGCGATCTCGACTTGTGGCTGGGACAATACAAGGAGCCTTATCGCGGCGGGAATATGCCCGATCCATTTTTTGACGCCAACGACGGCCATCCCTCCTACCTGTTGATCAATGATGGGGACGGGGTCCATTTTCAGGAAAGGACGCGGGAACTGGGCATTGCTGAAAAGCAGTTTCGCCGGGTGTACTCCAACTCGTTCTTCGACTATGACAATGACAACGATTTGGACTTGCTGGTGGTGAGTGATTTTTCCGGGGTCGACCTGTACCGCAACAACGGGAACGGGAGGTTTGAAGACATCACGGCTGATGCCATTGATGTCCGGACCCTCTTCGGGATGGCGCATGCCTTTGCCGATTTCAACTACGATGGCCTCTTGGATTTTTACGCGATCGGCATGTCTTCAACCACGGCAAATCGGCTGCACCTGCTGGGGGCGAAGCGGGAGGATTTTGCCGCGATCACCGAGAATCGTTTGCCGATGGCCTATGGAAACCGCCTCTACATTTCGCAAGAGGATGGGTCTTTCCAACAACCGGCCTACGCTGACCAAATTGCTCGCACGGGTTGGTCCTGGGGGGTCGCCACGGTGGATTTTGACAACGACGGAGATTTTGATCTCTACGTGGCCAATGGGCACGACAGCAATACCACCGCTCGAGATTATTGCTCGAGTTTTTGGACCGACGACATCTACCACGGCTCTTCGCTGGAAAACCCGCTGATGGCCGATTACTTTGGGAGCAAGCTCAGCTCCAAGGAGAAACAAGGCATTTCCTGGAATGGATTTGAACACAACTTCCTCTTCATGCCGATGCCTGACGGCCGCGCACGCAACGTGTCCTTTCTCGCCGGAGTCGCCTTGGAACATGACAGCCGCATGGTCGTGGCTGATGATATCAACCTGGACGGAAAGATGGACTTGATCATCGACTCATCTCCCCCGAACTGGAACCCTTCAACGGAGGGGAATTCAGTCGAAGTCTACTTGAACAGCATCCCCACAACCGGAAATTTTGTGGGCGTCAGGCTTCGAGACAAAGCGGGAGCGCCGCTGACAACGGGGGCGAGGATCCTAGTCGCATACGGGGAAAGAATTCAGGCCGCGGCGATCGTTAACGGTGATTCTTTTGAATCCCAACAGGCGGCAACCCGACTCTTCGGTCTCGGTGACAATGAGACGATCGACTATATCGAGGTGACTTGGATGGACGGGTCCCAAAGAAGGATTAACCACCCAAAGGTGAATCAATACCATCTGGTCGAATTCCTGCCCAAAAAGTGATTTCTATGCCCCGGCTTTTTGTCGCATTCTGACGTCAAAAAAATCAGTGACCGTTTTTTGGATACATTAGAAGCTCATAAAGCGGC
>Ga0222654_1000234_pt1 | contig 43589 bp, 35 predicted proteins | sample AntAcemetagen421_FD_179805 | JGI IMG/M metagenome (GOLD analysis project Ga0222654, IMG submission 179805) | Saline water microbial communities from Ace Lake, Antarctica - #421 | ecosystem: Environmental > Aquatic > Non-marine Saline and Alkaline > Saline | place: Antarctica: Ace Lake...
CCCTACCCCTGGCTCTCCTCCATATAAGTTTGTGGGCCGAATAATAGCATAGCTACCCACGGTCACTTTATCACCAAATACAATGCCTTTTTGTGAAAGACAATTTATCTCACAATGATCTTGGGCAACAAAATTACTTCCGACCTCAAAGTAGCCCGCCTGTCGAATGGTTACTCCCTTCCCCAACAACAGCATCCCTCGGGATGATTTTAATCTCAATCTTAGAAACAATCCACGCAACCACCATATACCCATTCGCATCAACACGGACAGGATAGATAGTCGATCCCAACCCAGTCCAAATCGATCTGAAAAATCCAATCCTGAAACCCCTGAAATAAACTTTCCCGGAAAACTACTCATCAATCACCCTTTTAAAATAACCAAGCAAAGATAGGAAAAACTTCTCCCCAGTAAATACCGATAGGCGTTTTAAGCCTGATTTGGTTAATTGAAGACGAAGTGCCTCATCCATTGAAAGCTGAAACATGGCTGCAGCAAAATCCTCTGCAGCAAAGGAACTACTCACCAATACTGCTTCACCACCTACTTCCTGCAAAGCACCTTGAGGACCCACAATGACCGGTAATCCGTAGAAAAACGCTTCCAACACAGGCAAGCCGAAACCCTCATTGGTGGAGGGAAATACATAGGCCTCTGCAAATTGATAATAGGCTGAAAGTTTGTCGGCATCCAAGTAACCCGTAAAAATAACCTTTCCCTCCAATTGATACTTCTTCACCAGATCCGAAATTGCTGGATAGTCATCCAAAGCTTCTCTGGGACCTCTCTGCCCTACCAATACAAGGGAAAAGTCTGTGTCACTCTTTTTCAAAAAGATGGAAAATGCTTTAATAAGCGTTGTTAGATTTTTTCTCTTCTCCATTACTCCAACATGAATAAAATAAGGGCTTGGATGAGGTGAGTGCTCCTTTTCACTTCTGGTCTTCACCTTGAGATCCAGCCCAGTTGGAATTGCCATGATAGGATTACTCGTTGATAAATACTTTGATATTTTCGATTTGGCATAAAGACTAACGGTCAATACATGTGCGCCCGAGTCGATACTCCTCTGTAAAAAAAACAAGTAAACTTTTCTCCAAAGCGCATTGTAATGTTCAGGTGTTTCCCAGAAAAAAGCATCGTGAATCACAGACACTCTTTTCCCTCTGGACCAAATGGGTGAAAGAATATCGGGAGAAAGAACCAGGTCAGCCTTGTACCATAGGGAAAGCAATGGCAGGACAAGGAGTTTGTGTGAAAAATACAGTATCTGAAACCACCAGTTTTTCCAGCGAACAGTCTTACCTTTGAAAAACTTACTTTTCATCATTTTTTCTCTTGAAGGGTAAATGATGAAGGTATATGTTTCTCCATTGTAAGCATCTATCTGACTAAGAAGGCTATCAGTATACGTTTTAATACCAGTTTGTGCCAGGTATTGGAAAAAAATATCAACGAGAATTACCTTCCTACCTTTCTTATTCATACCGAAGGTTGGGAAGGGTTACTAGTAGTAATATTTAGGGTGGAATAAAGCTGGTTATAGGCAGTTAAAGTATAGCCCATCATCCACCAGGTAATGAGTGAAACGTAAGTGTATAATTCTGCATTGGCTGTAAAAAGCGGGAGAAGCAGGCCAAATTTGGTTGCTGCTGTGACGAAAGCAATACGAGCAGTATTACTGTCCTCAGTTTTTCTAAAAACCAGAAGACTTTTGTAAATACCAAAACCCAAAATGGAGATGTACAAAAACATGCCAAGCACCCCAAGTTGAACACCGTAAATCAAAAATTGGTTTTCCCCTCCAACACGGAATTCGTCTGCTACACTTCCAGTGTTTCCGCTCATGGCTAGCCCTATTCCTTCAGGATTGGCAATGATGGAATCTAAGGCAAGAAACCATTCTACCAAATGCCCAAGGCTTGAAGCATTTTGGAAAGTAATGGTGTCATAGATAAAATAGTAAAATTCATCAGAGGCAAAAAACACCACATAGGCTCCAAAACAAATGAATAGTAAAGTACCGATTCCAAGTAGTCTATAGAGTCTGAATACCACTGCAATGAACAAAAGCATTACAAAAAACGCTCCAAAAGCTGCCCTGGAAGCTGTCAGTACCAAGCTACCAAAGGCTGCTGCCATTACGATCAGGTACATCCAGCTATGTTCTCTTTCTTTACTAAGGTACCAAATAAGGCCTGTGGAAAATGCCAAAAGGCATGAACTGGCAAGTTCCAGAGGGTCCGAAAAAAAGGAGGCCAATCGCATCCCCGATGTTTGGGTTTCAAAGGTCCAAGACAGGCCATAGTTCCCTGTTGGATCGATACCATTTACAGCAAAATTAAATAAAGCGTAACCGGAAAATTGCTGAAAGTGAGTTCCAATCACCTTCTCCACAACATTCAAGCAAAAAGCAGCAATTGCCACCAGCATTATTAGGTTGAAAAGTCTGGTTACTGATTTTTGATTCATCCTCGTATTTCTTCCTAAAAAATAAAACAAAGGAATTAACAAGGTGCCTTTGAGGTACAACAACTTACTGAGTAAGGTTGCTTCCCCAAGTGGCAGAAATACGTACAAAGAAGCTAATGCAGTAAAGGAAAGAAATAGTTTATCAACTAAATTGAGCCTGATTGGATAGCTCCAAATATTTTTATTGTAGAAAAAAAATCCGAGAAGAGCTAGTAACAGTAAAAACTCTTTGATGTATTGAAAAATTGCCACTATTAATTCTGAACCAGTAGCTTGATAGACTATGCTCAAAATAGAGGTGTAGAATGGCAGGTAAAGTACCATAAAAAATAAAATAAAATCCCAGTCCCCTTTGAAAACCAGCTTCTCAATAGTGATGAATAGCAGCAATAAAACATACACCACTACAATTATGAATAATAACAGAGATATCATTTACTAAATTTCAGTGGCATTTTCAATCCTTCCCTAATTCCATTTATCACTGCCATACATTTACTTTTACGGCCTTTTACCAAGAAATAAAGAATAAAAAAACCGAATTTAGCAAAATGGAAGGGCCATGCCAGCCAGTATTTTGGACTGACACAGTATTTTCTAAGTTGAAAAATCTGATTCTTAACATTCAGGAAATGGACTTTTGGATCCAAAAACCCCTCTCTTCCTTTAATTTCGCTCTTCGAAGACGCCCCTGCTTCGTGGTAAATAATTGACTGAGGATGAACTTTGAGTTCAAATCCATACTTTCTCATCCTTAAGGACCAATCCACATCTTCAAAGTAGGCAAAATACATGTTATCAAATAAGCCTACCTCCTCCAAAACAGCCGATCTAACCAAGATCGCACAGCCACTAATCCATTCTGTCAAATAAGGTTCTTCGCTTTCGACAGTATAATTTGTTTGCGAAAACCCTAGCCAACTGTGGTATTTCCCTCCCGCATTCCATATTTCAGTTTGGGACTCCATATAATAAATCAAAGGCTGTATGGCCGCCAATTTGTCTGATGTCTTCATTTCTGCTATCAATAATTCCAAAAACCCAGGTGAAACTGTTGTATCATTGTTGAGCAACATGATGTATTCATACCCCCTATTCAAGGCATATTGCATCCCTATATTATTTCCTCCAGTGAAGCCTTCGTTGACTTTATTTTGAATAAGATGGACTGCGTTAAAGCGTTTTCGGACATTTAAAAGGGAGCCGTCAGTGGATCCATTGTCCACAAGGACAATGTCACTTTCAGAGAATCTCGCCGCAAGGAGAGATTCAATACATGCCTGGGTATAACCCCAGCCATTCCAATTAAGAATAACTATGGCTACTGAATAATGCACGGTAAAATTGAGAAACGGTAGATGGCTTTTTTCTATTTAGGAGAATGGTAGTGATAATAAATATTATAATTTCTGTGGAAATCAAAGCTATTGCAAGACCTACACCGCCATAAGCTTGGGTAAGGACAAGTGAAGCTGCCAACATATATATTGAAAAAACCCATGTCGAATTAAAAAGAACTTTCTTTTGGTCAGTCACTAAAATTATCAGCATATTTCCCAAATTAAGTCCTGAAACCAAGGGGATAAATGACAGGATTTTAAGAAAAAGCACTGCATTCTCTAAGTTTTCACCCGCAATTAGTGCTATAATATAAGGTGCTGAAATTTGTATAAACACTATAATTAATAAGCCAATTGTTAGCGTGGCCAATTCTACCTTGGCAAGAAAAGAGAAGAATTTTCTTTTTTCTTGATAATAAAGAATACTCGCCCTAGGAAAAACTGCCTGACTGATTAAAACCGGAGCCATTCTTAAAACCATAGCTATGCGCTCAGCTATACTGTATGGCCCCAAAACGGCAGCAGATGCAAAAAAACTTAAAATGATCAGCCCTCCATTGATGGCGATGTGCGAAGCAAGACTAGAAAGAAACAACAATACATTTTCTTTTAGGGATTGGAATACCCTCGAAAACTTTGGCCCAATCAGTCTGATATTCATTCTGAAGTGCACAAAGAATAGTAAACCAACATTTCCTAAAAGAGCTGTTAAGCCAAGAAAAAAATTCGATAAATAACTATCGCTTGCATTTTTTATACACCAAACCAATAAAAGCAAATAAGCCACCTTGGTAATGACATTGATAACGGAAACCCATTGCAGCCGTTCTTTCCCTTGAAAAAACCAAACACTGGTAGTGGCTTCGCTAAATAATAATACCGTGGACCACCAAAGCACCAATAGAAAATCCTCGAAAAACCCAAAGACAAAACCAAGGATCCCAATAATAATAAGAGAGGTGAATGCAAGAAACAGCTTGCTCCATAGTATTTCTGAAACCTTCTCACTTAAGGCTTGAATGTTTCCCTGATTTAACGCTATACTCTTAGGGGCACTCAGGTTGTAACCAAAACCTACGAGTACATTAAAAAGGAGAACAACGGAGAAAGCAAGATTGATTCTTCCAAACTCCTCCACCCCCACTACCCGAATCAATACCGGCATGGCCACAATTGAAACCAGGATATTTGAGGATTGGATTAAAAATAAAAATAGTAAATTTAAAAAAGATTTATGCCTTAATAAATGAATATAAGGCAATTGGGAGGGTTTATCCGACATAATTAAAGATACGACTCATGGTTTAAGATGTGTCACATATAACGTATTCAAGTAAACCCAGACAAACCCTATCAAAAAGAATATAAACACCCCCAAGACAATCCCCGTTTTAAATTTTATTTCAGCTCTCTCAAGTGGATATCGAGGCTGATCTATAATCTGGATCAAAGGAGTGTTATTTCTATTGTTAATTTTAGAGATCTCTAAATTTTTTACAATTTCTTCATATACGGCAGCCGAGGCTTGAATGTCAATCTGTATGCTTTTAGAAGCAACCATCCCTTCTTTAAGCAACGGATTTGGGTTAGGAACCCTGTCTTGAAAAATTGCCAAAGCTTTTATTTGGATATCTAAAACTTTTCTGACGCTATCTGATTGATGTTGTAATACGCGGACATTTTCCGTTGTTTTCTTTGTCTTTGTTTTTAGGTAAAATTCGTTGACAGTAGCTACCAGATTTTCATTGAAGCTTTTTGAAAATGCCTGGTCTTTACTGGCCACCGTCACCTTAATTATATTGAGTTTTCGATCTGGCTTATCAACTGATAAGTTTCGTTGCTTTATCTCCTTCACTACTTCTTTCAATACACTGTCTTGCTGAATAGTGAAGCGCGAACGAGGCAATGAGAAATCAAGTGTGCTGAAATCAACCTCATCTTTCCATTTCTGATCAAGTTTGTTAAAAAAAATGTACCGCTCAATCAGAAATTCGCCAGCACTTTCATTAGAAACAGAGTCAAAGGGTCTTAGTAAGGTCTTGGATAACATGGATTCTGACTTATAGAGCTCCATAATATTGTCTCCCTTAAACAGTCCACTTTCTCCCCCCATAGCGCCTAGATTAATCCCGAGCATAGAAGCTAGTCCTGAAATATTACCCATTCCTCCCATGTCAGATTGCTCCAGCACAAAGGTTGTGTCAGCATGATATACTGGCTTTTTAAGAATAGAAACAAGCCCTCCTAAAATGGCTCCTACTACCATAAAGACCACCAATGTCCTCCACTTTTTCTGATAAATATTTAACCAGTTATGGAAGCGATGCACCAGCTCTTTGAAAGTGATTTTATCATCCAATATGTGTCGGTTTTCCCCCATAATTAATTCCAAATCTGAGTAATAACCAAAGCCAGAGTGGCCAGGCCAGTTGTAATCCCAACCAAATCACCAGGCCTAATGGGTATCCGTGGACCTTTAGTAGGAACAATAATTTCTGATCCAGGTTCAACTTTTGGAAATGCATTAAAGAAAATATAATTCTTGGTTCTTGCCACTTCGCCATTGGCGTATACCACATAGGTCCTTTTTCTTTTTGCCCTTACATTAAAGCCCCCTGCCCTATTGATGTAATAATGCAATCCCCTAAAATCTTCATGCCTAATAGTAGTTGGATAGATCACATCTCCTCTCAGCCTCACCGTTTGTAACTCTCTAGGAACGCTCAATATATCCCCCTCATCTAAAATTAAATCGTATTTAGACCCTGGGTTTTCCATTATGGCCTCAAGGTCGATGGCTACTGCCTCAGTTTCTCTTAATTGAATTGGATTTATTCCGGCTCGTGAAGCAGAGATATCATTTAATAGCCTCTCTCTGGCTTCTATTACAGCTTGGTCTAGCTCAACTTCTACAGAATCATTCTTCCCAAAAAGGTATTGATTTATTCGATCAATCATTTGTTTTTGAGCTTCGGTAGGTTCCAAATTATCCCTATTTAATCTTTCCAACAGATTGAGTAAATTGTTATTGTTTCTAACCTTCTCCGATTGATTTTTGAAAAATTCGGTTCTTCTTATAAGTGTTGCACCTTTTGGGTAGGCAAAATCTGTAAGCCCACCAGAGCGCAAAATCAAACTGGAAATGCGTTCCTCCGCTTGAGTAATGGCAAAATTTCCGGGAGCTTTAACTTGTCCATCAATTTTGACCATCCTTTCAAAGCTGAAATTTGCCTTCCTTCTTACCGTCAAATGATCAAATGGAAGTAGCGCATGCGGGTTATCAGAGAGCCCAAGGTCTTCACCCATCGCAACGGGAATTATCTCAGCATACTCTCTGCCGCCTTGATCGGTTACTCTTCTGGCGATTTCAATGTCCTCTTTCGACGCGGATTCTTTAAGCCCCCCTGCCATAAGTATAAGGTCTTCCGAAGTCATGTCTTCGGCGTATGCATAAGTACCAGGTACCAATACTTCCCCACTTACCTTCACATAAATTTCCTCCTTGATTTCATAAATTGAAGGGACATGTACCACATCCTCCCTAATAATAGGGATATCAGGAGAAATACCTTTCATTATATTCCCAAGATCTACCTGTATCAAACGGGCACTCAGATCATCCTTGGTTCTTAAAATAGTTACTCTTTTTGAAAATGCCTCCCCTCTTAAGCCTTCAGACTTTTCAATAAGCTTGGTGAGTGTGAGTCCTTGTTCAAAGGCATAGTTACCCGGTCTATAAACAGCTCCCTTCACCTGCACCCTATTGGTATACCTATCCAGGATTTCTCCAACTTTATAATGATCCCCTCCTTTTACTAGAAACATTGAAAACTGATCATGGTAAACATCCGAAACAGCTTTTTCCTTTGCGGTCATTCTTATTACACCAACTTTTTCCTGAAAGGCCCTGTCGGTAAATCCACCAGCAAATTTAAGCACGTCAGCAAAAGTCTCATTGTCCTTTACTTCAAATACTTTGGGGCGCTTTACTGCTCCTTCCATACTAACCCTAGCCAAATAAGGCGGCACCAAAATGATATCCTGGTCCTGCAAGATCACATTTACACCCGGATCACCATAAATTAAAAAATCATAAAGATCGATTTCAGCAATTGCTTTTTGATTTCGGATCAAATTTACTTTCCGCATACTACCATTGGCATTTGGGCCTCCTGCTGCATACAAAGCATTGAAAACGTTGCTAAAAGCACTAAGGGTGAAAGTCCCTGGTAACCTGACTTCTCCCACAAGATTAACTTTTATGGTTCTGACATTTCCAAGATTAACCTGTAAAAAGGTATTGGGATTACTGCCCTTTAAACCTGTGTAGAATACCGATAATCTGTTTCGAATTACCTTGGTAGCCTCGTCGAGAGAAAATCCGGAAACACTAATGGGCCCGATATTTTCTAATAAGATTTGGCCTTCTGGGGTAACGGACGTTTGATAATAGGTTTCTGATTGTCCATAAATATCAATATTTACTTCGTCACCAGGACCTAAAATATAATTTCTCGGTGTAGCAAGATTTAGGTTGGGCTCAAATGTCAGTCTTCTTGTTTTGTTGTAAAAAAGATCCATTCCATAATAGGGCAGTTGATCCGTGGGCAACTCATTCAAGTCTTTCTGAGGAGAGATCATCCCCTGAGTGATTTCATTAAACCCCAATTGCCTTCTTGGACTTCTGGAATTAGTCTTTGAGGCATTTCCAGCTCCATAGCTATCCATCAGCACCATTCCATTCAACCTCTCTTTTAGTTTTTCAATTTCTGAAGAAGGCACCCCTCTAAGTTGGGCCATTTGCAACAGCTCAGCCTCTGAAAAACCGGCTTGAGTAGCTCTTTCAACCAATTGCTGCAATTGCTGATCACTTAAATCATCGACTTTAATAGAGGATATATCTTCTAAAGATTGAGGCAATGCATTAAATGACAACATAACCAAAAGAAAAAACATCAAATATTGGAACCTACAATGGTTCTCAGGTCTTGGAGAAATCATATCTACATTTTTTTGGTGGCCATACAGCTTCGCCACATTACTCACACCTTTATCAGACATGAATAATTAGGTTATTCATAATTTTAACCGTAAAGCAACTGTAAAGATAATTAATCCTTTCTTTAAGGGACAACCTTTGCCTATTAAAGGCAAAATAATAAATATAATTTATCTCTCGCTCATGGTAGGATTGGCTCCTAAACCCGAAATAAGCAATAGACAATCTATTACGTGCTGAAATCATTTTAAAATCAGTAAATCCATGCTATTTCCGTATTACCATAGTTGTATAAGGGTCAGGTCAATGCATTAATAACGGATAAAGCGGAAGTGGATTTTGGGCTAGGTAAAGGCACTATGAAAAAAAATTCGGATTATAAAAAAATGAAAAATAGCTAAATGTCCTCCCTTGTTAGCTACCTAACGTTACTTTTCCCAAGTCTTAGAATTCAAGTTTAAAATCAATCGGTCAATCTTATTTTAAATTTCACAGCTATGGGCTTTTTTCAACATCCAACACTACTAAAATTATAACACTTATTGCGAATTTTTTTGCGTGATTCACAAACCATTATGCATAGTTTTTTTACATTTTTATTCTTTGTATGTAATTCAGAAATAAAAATTGACACAAAAAAACAGGAACCAATTGGCCCCTGTCTTTAGATTTAAACCCTATACTAAATTTTATGGTAACATTACTTTATCTATCACGTGGATAACCCCGTTAGTGGCATGAACGTTTAACAAATCTACATTTAAGTTAGCGTCATCTATTTGCAGATCACCCAAATTTACTGTTAAAGTTTCATCTCCAAAAAGTGTCGGTAATTCAGCTGCATCCCTTAAGTCTTGTGAAAATGCTCTTGCAGGAACTACATGGTATAGAAGAACATTAGTTAATGTTTGTAAAGGAATATCTTCGAATCCATCCACATCCAAATCAATATACAATTGCGCAAATGCGGCATCAGTAGGTGCAAATACAGTCAAATTATCATCAAATCCACCACTTACTGCTCCAACTAAACTGGCTCTTGAAAAGGCTCCTACAAGCTGCGTAAATTCTGGAGTAGCAGCTTGAGTAAAACCTACTGCAATCTCAGCTATAGATTGAGTTGGTTTCATAATCAATTTATTTATAACATGGATTACGCCGTTTGAAGCTTCCAAATCTGTTTCAATAACCTGTGCATTTCCATTAATCCAAACTCCATCATCTGGGGCAATACTTACAAAAAATGGAGATGTTTCGAGTGATAGTACTGGTCCACTGCTCACGTTTGAAGATGGAACCTCAGAACCAACCACATGATATAAAAGTATCGCTGCCAAATCATTTACAGCAACAGCATTCACGTCGGTAATACCTGCATCCAAGAAAGCCTGATCGGTAGGCGCGAAAACTGTCATTGAGCCGTCTGCACTTAATGCATCAACTAATCCAGCTCTTTGAACCGCTGCTACTAGGGTAGTAAACCTACTGTCACCTGAAGCAATATCAACAATAGTATCATCATCCACTGGCATAGGTGCCGGATCGTCTTCTGAACAGCTTGAAGTAAAGAGCACAAATGCCGCTAGAAACAGCCCTAATAATTTTTGATTTCGATTGATTTTTTTGTACATAATTTAAATTGGTTTAAGTTATCATTGATTTAGTCTATTGACAATCAAACCAATCAAAGCTATTTTGGTTTGAAATTTTTCAAAAAAAATAAATTTTAAATAAACTATACCTTTTTGTAAGGGCTTAAACTACTAGCCAAGTTATGTAAATAGATTCTCAATAGTATGTCTCAACCTCTCTCAAGAATTGATACAAGCCTAAGAAAATCAGACTATTTGTACACTTAGACTTCCTATCAAGGTTAGCTTTAATCTATGAAAATTTAAGGGGTTCCTTTTTTACTTCGCATAAGTTGAGCAAAATTCATGTCCAAATGCACTTTTCCCCGTCTTGACCCTACCTTAATCCCACTCTCGGCGCATAACTTAAAATTTTCTTTTGCCATAATGCTGTTTTTGGGGCATAGGCGTGAATTTAGTGATGCCATAATGCATCACATCGTCTCAGATATCTCTTCAGTCCCATTAAATTAACCATTTTCATTCATCCCCAATGATGTGTCTCAATTGTTGAACATATTAAGAGCTATTGCCTAACTTTGTATGCATGAAACGATTCAAATTTCTAATGACCGTTCTATTACTAATTGCTTTGCAATTTGGATGTAGCCGATCCAATGAACAGTGTGAAATTCCTTCGGGGTACAAGGAAAACATCACCTCCATAGACATCCTTAGAATGGAGGATTTGTTTTTTGGGAACCTTACAAAAGATAAAATTATGTCGAACCTGGAATCCTATCCCCAATTCGCAACTGCGATGTTTGCCAACATGGGTTTGGAAAACCAGGATCAACTAGCTGATGAACTACTTATAATTCACCAGGACAGTGGAATGGTCGAGTTGTATCAGGAAGTAAAAGCTCATTTTGGTGACATTAGTGATGTTAAAAATGACTTGGAGAATGCTTTTGCGGGGATAAAATTCCATTACCCCAAATATAAAATTCCAACTGTTTATACTTTTGTTAGTGGTTTTGGCAGCGACCTTATCGTCACCGAGGATTTAATAGTGATTGGCTTAGACTATTACCTCCCCAACGATCATAAATTCCAGCCTGTAGACTTGCCGCAATATATTTTAAAAAGGTACAATAAAGTTCACCTTGTCCCAACAGTCGTTACAGCCATCTCTTCTCAGTTTAATGAAACCACACTTACTGACCGTAGCCTGCTCGCTGAAATGATCTATTACGGTAAATCCTATCATTTTACCAAAACAATATTGCCCTGCACTCCAGATGAATTAATTATTGGTTACGAAACAGAAGAAATTATTGGTAGTTATGCCAATGAAGAAATGATTTGGGGTCATTTTATTGAAAATGAATTGTTGTTTGAAACCAATCCATTTGAAATTAGAAAATATACCGGAGAAGCGCCATTTACGGATGTTATTAGTCCCGATGCACCGGGAAGAATTGGAAGATGGATAGGTTGGAATATCGTAGATGATTACCAATCCAATAATGAATTAAGCCTTGCAGAGATGATGAAGCAGGATGATGCGAGATTAATATTTAAAAATTCAGGCTATAAGCCTAGAAGACCATAATCTAAAAAAAGGGAATGATTTTTTTGACTTTATTTAGGTAAAGCTGAATTTAATGGCTGATTTTCCAAAACTAATAAGGCAAGCAACTTTTGTTGTGCCTCATTTATATCAAAATTATTTTCTGCGATTTCCCTAGATTTTTGACCCATTTGATAGAGGACGATTGGCTTTTTCTCTAGTCTTTCCAGCTCTAGTATCAATGATTTTTCATCCAATCTATTGTGAATAAAGCCTATTCTTTCTTTTAAGATAAGCTCATAAATCCAACCCTTGAAGTTTACAATGACTGGTAAACCCATTGCCAAAGCATCGAAAAACTTGTTAGGACTGCTGCTTTCTAATATTTGTAAGGGAAGAAATGAAATATAAGCCAGGTCAGCATTTTCCAATTGTTTTTTGACGGCTATTTTGTTAGCGAAAGGAATAAAAAACACATTGGATAAATTCAATTGTAAGGCTCTTTTCTTTAGCCTTTTAAGTGCATTTCCGGTACCCATCAATTCAAAACGCCAGTTTTTACCTGATTTCTTTGCTTCAGAAGCCAGCTCCAAGTACTGATCAAGCCCATTAACTTCTCCAATCGCTCCCGAATATAAAAGAGTCAGTGGCTGCTTAGCAAAATTCCGTTTTTCATGGACTCTAACTTTTGGCTTAAAGAATATATTGTCGGAAAAATTAGGTATCAATTCTACCCTCTTTCTAGGAAAACGAGACTTTATATACCTTTGAATTCCTGGAGAAAGGGACACAATTTTATCAGCCTCTTGGTAAATTTTAGACTCCATCCGATAAAGTAGCTTTTTGACAATCGGATTTCTGATTTTCAAAACTTGAATAGGAGCCTCCGGCCAAAGATCCCTAACTTCAAAAACGAAGGGGATAGCCCACGTTTTTTTTGCCCAAATACCAATCCATCCAGTAGTAAGCGGAGTAGAAGAAATGTAAAATAAATCAGGAGATTGCAGTGTTGCTATTAATCTCTGGGCTTGTTTATAAAAGCGATAAAATGCCAGAATTCTTTCCCATACAGAGAACTCAGTCCGATACGGGACTGAAAGGTAATGCACCTTTACTCCCCCATCTTCACATAGTTTGTAAGATTTTTCATTGTGAGCAGTAATTACCTCCACTGTAACTCCCTCCTTCGCAAGACCTTGAGAGAGATGATACGATCTCATTGCTCCCCCTTGGTCTGGTCTCAGGTAATATTGATGGATATAAATTATTCTCATTGGGTATTTTTATTGATCCACTCTGAAAGTAGAAACACATTAAATAAAAGCAAATAATGCTCTTGAATATGGTTTTCTGGACGTTTTAATAGTGGTTGCCATTCCTTCGGAACCAAGCCGCCATACTTATATCCAAAATCTAAAATCCCTGAACTTAATTTATTTCTAAAACCAGTATGATGAATGAACCACTCCCTTATAGGTAGGCCAAAACCTGATTTTTCCCTTTTAGCAATAGTTCCCAACCCCTCTTTTATCAAAATTTCTTTGATCCAGGATTTCGGTGTGGTATTAATTGACAGTTCATTGCTCATTCCATTGCTTAAAGCCACCAATGGCCAATCTAGAAATGGTGCCCTTCCTTCAATCCCATGTGCCATGCATGCATTGTCATGAATTTTCAACAAATCGTGTACTAGATACATCCCTTGATCATAAGCCAATGCCTTTTTAAAATCACCACCGAACTTAGGGTAATGGTCCTCCAAAACCCTCCCAAATTTTTCAGGAACAGGAGCAAGTGCGGCGAAATTAATAAATGTACGGTCAGGATTTTCATGAATAGCTTCCAAAAACTTTTTCTGGCTTCTACTTAAAAAAGGTGCCTTTTGAAGGAATTGGGATACACTACGCCACAAATGTGGCCTTTTAAGATAGGTTTTAAAAGCGACATGTCTATTGTATCCACCAAACAACTCATCCGCACCAACACCACTAACAAGTACTTTAACACTTTTCTTGGCTTCCTTGGCAATTACCCATGTCAAGTAGCTCCCACTGTCTCCTACAGGCTGGTCCAATTGGGAAAGGTATTCTCCCCATGTTTGCAAAAAAAACTCAGGTCCTATTTTAATTTCCTGGTTTCCTCCACCATATTTCCGGGTCAAATTGGCTGCAAATTCAGCATCACTGTGCTTTTCCCGATGGGGCGATTCAAAACCAATCGTGTAGGTCGGCAATGGGATTCCTGTCTCTTTGTACCAAGTATGGTACAAAAGCGAACTATCTGCACCTCCACTTAGCACCAATCCCACAGGTACCTCAGCAGTAAAATGTTTGAGAACCGCTTCGGTCAGGTATTGTTTAAAGATTGTTTGATTTGGAGCTGGTCTTTTTGAACCAGTGGGTACATTTATGAGTATTTTTGACCCCTCTTTTTTTCTCCCATCTAGTCCAAATACTGCTATTTGTCCAGGTAATAATTCTTTAACATTCGTGAAAAATGAAGCAGAAGGCATGGAAGTTCTTAGGTACCAATAAGGCAAAACCTGCTGGGAATCAAGATTTGCTTCAATCCTACCCGACCGGATAAGGCAAAGTGCTTCAGAAGAACAAATTAGCTTATTTTTATGGTAGTGATAATACAAGGACTTCATCCCCACTGGATCCCTTACCAACAGAATCTCATTTTTTTCGATATCGATAAAGACAAAGGCAAACATTCCCTCAAGATTCTGGATACCTTCTTTTCCTTTAAGGAGCAACCATTGGAACAAAACTTCTCCATCAGAACGGGTTTTAAAAATCACCCCCTCATTGAGGAGTTGATTTTTCAACTCTTGGAAGTTGTACAGAAAGCCATTCCATGACAAGAAAGCACTTTTCTCCTTATTAGTAATGGGCTGATTGGCTTCATCCCTTGAATCCAAGATTTTTAATCGATTGGATGCAAGAAATACTCCATTGGTGATTTTTATGATTTCGCTATGATCAGGCCCTCGATGAGTGCAACTTGCGACCATATTGGTGATAGCAACCTCCTCTGTAGCAGATTTGTCTACCAGCAAATGTACCCCACACATTATTTAGTGGGCGTTTTTTTATTGAGCACCTCCTCAAATTCTATTTGGTCGCGGTTTTTTTCATAATACCGGCAAATATTTGTAATGCTGCATTCATGACATTTGGGTTTTCTGGCCAGGCATACATACCTTCCATGTAGAATTAACCAGTGATGCGCCTTATGAATCACTTCTTTTGGTAGATGGCGTACCAGATCTAATTCAACTTCCAAGGGTGTTTTGGCTTTTTGGGCAACTAGTCCTAGCCTCTTTGAAACCCTAAATACATGTGTATCTACGGCCATATTTGGTTGATTCCAAACTACACTGGTAATGACATTGGCGGTTTTTCTACCTACTCCGGGAAGTTTGATAAGCTCATCGACTGTGTCTGGAACCTCAGCGTTAAATTCTTCTACAAGCATTTTACCCAAACCCAAAAGGTGTTTGGTTTTGTTATTTGGATAAGATACAGATTTAATATAGGGAAATAATTGATCAAAATCACTTGCTGCAAAATGCTCTGGACTAGGAAAGTCTCTAAAAAGTGGAGGGGTTACCAGGTTTATTCGTTTATCAGTGCATTGGGCACTTAATACAACCGCCACTAACAATTGAAAAGTTGATTCAAACTTCAATTCTGTCTCAGCCACAGGCATTTTTTCTGAAAAATGCTCGACAAATGCCTTATACCTCTCTTTTTTTAACATGAAAATACTTGCTTTAATACCCAAATTGCCTAATCGGGGATACGTTACTTCAATAGAATAGTGAATTTCAGATCCTAGAATTGATCTGGTCTATAAATTAATTGAACATGTGATATGCAATAGACATTCTATTACTTGTTGAATCTGAATAATACGAAGGTGATCTTAACTAAATTCTGAACATTTCAAGACCAATTGATACTGATCATTTATGTCTGCAAAATAGCAACACTTCAAATTAACTTGCTAAGGTCTCTGTTTTTTTAGTATTGTCAATACTAAATTTGACACTAATTTCGCTATCCAGTTGGAACAGGATTAATGTAAAAAAAATTCCTGTCGTTTTGGTGAAACGACAGGAAAAATACTGTTGTTGGTGTTAAACTTTTTCAAGTCCTTTGGACCGTGCCTTTTTCTTAATGGCGTTAATAATGCTATCGGAAGGTTCAATTAGGACAATATCCAATTTTTCAATTGTGCTTAGCAAATCGATGTACTCCTGCATTAGCTGTTGGTCGTCTTGCAAGATTTGCACCAATTGATCATTCTCCTCTTCCTCCATTTCCTGATAAATATACCTTATCAGGTCATTTGTCGTAAAAGATTTGGTCATAGGCAATATTTATTTGTTTGAGTTTCTTTCGTAAATTGATAAGGGCATATCGCATTCTTCCCAAGGCTGTATTTATACTGACTCCAGTCTGCTCTGCTATTTCCTGGAAACTTAAATCCATATAATGCCTCATGATCAATACTTGTTTTTGACTCTCAGGTAATTCCTCTATCAACTGCCTGACCAAGGCATACGTCTCCTCCTTTACCTTCATATCCTCTACATTCTGTTCGGCAAAATGTAAGGTATTAAAAACATTTGACCCATCTTCCATAACCACCATAGGATAGCGTTTCATTTTTCTAAAATGATCAATAGCTAAATTGTGGGCTATCCGCATTAACCAAGGCTGGAATTTACCTTCTTCGTTATAGCGATCAGAATTGAGTGTCTGGACGACTTTTACAAATACGTCTTGTAACAGATCCTCAGCTACACCCTGCTCTTTTACTATCATCAAAATTGTAGTATAGACTTTGGTCTTGTATTTATCAACCAACCTTTCAAAGGCTATCTCACTACCATTTCTATATTGTGAAATTAATTCACTGTCTTTAGGTCCTACCCTTATACTCATAAAACAGATATTTAAATAACGTAAAGTTTTATCCCATATTGTAGAGTATATAGCCAATCATTAATAACTTTCTTTTCAAATGTATAGAATCAGTCAAGAATACACAATATTTTTGTACTTTTTTATGATAAATAGCATCATAAAAAATAGAAGACAGAATAATATTCATTTTGTTAAAAAAAACACCAAACACTATATTGCAATATTATGCGATTTCTTAAGATGTAACAATTAAAGTACCAAAATTACTGAAATTGGAAATTAATGATTTTCAGTTGAGGTGCTTTTTCCAAACCCTTTTGCCAAAATGCTATAAATAGTCCCTGTAACCCCAAGGAACCCTGTAATATAAGCAGATGTTTCATTCAGAATATTGGGGTCATAAAAACTAATCAATGCAATGCAAATCAAAACAAAACTAAATACTGCTGCTTGAATCATTCTTGCATTTCCAGACTTACTTTCATCTTGCTTAAATCGGGCTACTTCTTCATCACTTATATAAACGCAAACAAAATTTCTGAAACTATCAGAAAACAAGACCAATCTGTCCATTGCGGGGTTCATCTTTAACAATCCTTTTTGGATTAATGCCGTCATTGTCTCTTTATTGAAAAAATTAATGAATCCTTCTTTGGCATAGTTATAAACCATTTTCTTTTCCTTTAGGCTTAACTCTGTCCAGATGTTCATATAGTAAGCTTTGTTGTAGCGTTGTATAGACAGTACGCATTTCTCGTATCTCTCTTGGGAAAGGGGCATGTCAAGTTTATCTCTTGAGATCTCCTCTGTGATAAGGGATGCGATAGCCTTGGCATTGGGGCCATATTCAATTTCCCCTGCTAATCCATTTGTTTTTTCATCATTAAACAATTGACTCCTCATCCTTAAATCAAAATTAATTTTGGCGGCTTCATCTAAGAATTTTAACCCATCACCAAAATAAGGAAGCGTAATTTTCTGGTTTTCAAAATCTATTGGAACATATTGGAAAAGGTAATCTGAAAAAATTTCTGTAATCAACAGCCGCAATTGCTTGGGAGTATCATTTAGTAAAATTTCCTGAAGCGGCCTTCCAGAGGTAACAAATAATCCTAATTTTTTTCCACTGTATTTTTTTTGAAAAGCCACCATGGTATTCAAAAGCATCGCAACATCTCCAAGGCAGTGAATATTTTCCAGGATCACTCCTTTGTGCTCCGGCTTCACTTCCGGCATTTCCAGCTCATCCCCGTTAAATAGTCTTACCATCAGTATTTCTTTGGATTCCCATCCAAACTGTTTTAAAATCCACTCTTTGGACTTTGAAGCGTCTATACCTATAATAAAGCTATGTTTTTGTTTTTCAGCATCCTTAGGAAGTAGACCAAAAGCATTTGTAAAATGATAATCGATAAGGTAAATTTTATTACCCAAAACCATTATCATTTTAAATAACCAAATGAGTACAGCCAGCAATACCAATAAAAAAAATAAATTTGATCGGATGGTTTCCCAAAAGCCAATTTCTTGACTGAGTTTTCCGAAGGTTATACTTGGTGTGGTGTTAAAGGCATTAATTACAGCTTGCTGAGGAGGCGCTATAAAATTAGTGATCAGTTCATCTTCCTGATTGGAAAATCTGCCAAAATTATTTCTTCTGGACTCTTCATAACCATTTATTAAATTCATATAAAAATCAGAGAAAATTCCCAAAGATTGTTTGGGAATGACGCTTCCGGCATTCAAACAAGGTGTGGTATTAAATGCTTTTAGCAACACATCCATAGAATACAATCGATTCGCCTCTAAATAATTAATTATCAATTCGCCGTCTTTATTGGAATACCTTCCAAAATCATTTCTTCTGGATTCTTCGTAGGTATTTATTACATTCATATAACACTTTGTAACATCTTCACCTTCACTTACATAATCCCATATAATTTTCTCCTGATTAAATATTTGGCGGTGGATAAAATAACCTGGTAAAAACCCAACAATCATCAGCCATAAAAGAAGGTTAATAGCAAAAACACGTTTATCTACTGCCGAGCCTGTTAATCTGGTCCAAAAATCAGTAAATCTTCGATGCATTTTAAATAGCACCTTTGTTCTGTTCCATTTACTGAAGCGAACGGTTGGGAATTTTTGGGTCTGGTAAAGGTAAAAACATAAAACCTGCATGCCGGCTATTACCAATAAAAAGACAAGGGTAAAAATAAAATATATTGATCCACTATGGCTTAAGAAAGAAAGGTAACCCAATAAAAAGGCCATAATGACCCATAATAGGATTACCATTATTAAAAAGGCATTAATGTTTTTCTTTGCGCCATCTTTACCAATGGTGGCCAGGAGAAGGAAATTACATGTCCCTGACTGAATGGCAAAAAGTGAAGACCAAAGGAATATTTTAAATATACTTAATGGTAAAAAAAGATAGATGATAAGAAAGAGAAATATATCAAGCAAAAGAATACTATTGAGCCATAGAAACCTTAGTCTCTTTCTAGGTGAAGGGCTATACCAAGCAAATGAAAAATCTTCAAAGGCAAGGTAAATACTTGATTTTCGCGTAACTAGAGTCAACAGTCCCAATAAAGTCAAAATCATTAGGTATGGGCCAAAAACAGCTATCCCTTCGAGAGAAGCCAGAGAATGCAAAGCATGTTGTAGGTTCGTATCCTCCAGGAAAAGCACCCAATTTCCTGAAACGAATGAGGCAGAGGAAATTGGACTTAACAATGCTTGGTATTCATACCCATTGACATAAATTGGTGTTTTCCAGACCTTTTTATCTCCTGCATTTTTATTGTTTGCAATCAAGGTTCGAATTTCTTGCCATTTTTCCTCCCCAATACCCTCTTGAAGATAATTAACAGGAATATTTACCTTTTCACTAATCAATAAAACCTTTCCATCCGGTTTAAAAACAAAAAACCTATGGTTCTTGCTAATTTCCGGAACCAACGAACCTAAATGAAAAGTCAAAGCGAAACCATTGTCTCCAGCCCTTTTACTTATCACACCTTCAAGGTCGCCTGTAGACTTGGAGGAATGTGCGCTAATAAAATAGTCTTTTTCTGATTTCGGGAGTTCTTTGACATAGTCTCTATTCGCAATGGAAACAAAGGGGAAATTCCCAAAATCGATAGGTCCTTCAAAAGTTGTCATTTGTGGAATCAGCATTTTGAGGATATTCCCCTCTAAGTCAAACTCCAAAAACTCATTGACATCTTGTTCATCATGATGTGCATCTTCAGGTTGATTGGTATGGATCTGACCATTTTCAATTTCCTCTTTAAATATTTCTAGCCCCTCTATTAACTGCTGAATTTCTGAACCAAAGGCAGATTTTATGTTTTGGAGGTTGTATTCAGAGGTAGACTCATTTTCGTAATTTTGAAATAGGGAAAAGAAAAAGAAACCCAAAATTACCATCACCAAGATCAATGAAAGACCCAAACCCATTACTCTCTTTTTGGTCAATACATCTCCATCTCCAAGATTAAAAATACTGATGACAGGAATGGAGACAAAAACTAAAATCAAAAGTGTTAGAAAAGCACTCAGGACTTTAAAATTAATCTTAAGTGCAACACTTTCAAACCTTGATTTATCCTTGGCTCCAAGTAAATAAAACACCTGATCACCGATTACCGCTGGGGAGAGAAAACCTTTGTATTCTTTTCCTGACACCTGTAAATCTAACTCCCTTTCGCCTACAGATTGTTCATGGCTTAAAGAATCCACATTTACAACAGGAAGTCCTGCCAGATCTCTAGGGTAAATTGCCTTTCCTGTTTGATCCAAAATAAAAAGCCTGTCGAAAAACAGGCTTTGGACATTCCCTTCCATTAAATTGTGTACTGAAACTGAATGGTCTATTTCAAATGCTCTTCCAGACAGTGTGTCCTGAGTAAGGGCGTAACCAAGTTTTTTATTAATTTTTATCCGTAGCGAATCGAAGTTTAAATCCGGTTGATTCCCATTTTTTGTTTTATCGTCAAGTAAAAACCTAAAACCCTGAACGTGAATAAGGTAGGAAGAGTCTCTTTGTATAAGTGAGATACCATCCTCGGCAAACAGTTGTGGCTCTGGCCTTTGGTCAACTTTAAAGTTTTGAATTTTTTCTATGCCAAATTTGGGGTGCTTATCAATCATCCCAACCATACGGGAAGCAGCCTCGTTCCCTTCTTCCATCCCCCAGTTATAAAAATTCCTTTTGAAATATCCTTCAAGTTGGACGTGATAATTGTAAAAGGAATCTAGAAAGTTATGCTTTGCAAGGAATATTGCTTTTATACCCTGTGATTCAAGCTGATTTTGATTGGTTTTCGAATGCTGGTACAGATAGGCACCTATTAACAGCATGATACCGAAAATGAATATCCAAATGCGTAGGTCCCTGAATTTCATTAGGAAAGTGGTTGTTAAATTAATTTTAAAATAATAACTAATTTAATTAATACTTCCCAAAAACAAAACTTTAATTTTGCAAGAAACAAAATTAACACTGCCAAATTTTACAGAAACTCATTTTACCTGATGCAATATTTTGATTAAGAAAATACCACGAACATTTTTTAATCTTCCGATGCTGCTTCTTTTTTTATCATCCAGGAAGGAGCAGTGGCAAACCACATAATTGTACCCAAAAACATCAGTTGCTTACAGGTAGATGGCTCCATATGTTCACTAAATACTAAAATGGCAGGTACAATACTTAAACCTAGGCCTATAAATGATGTAATTTTCAATAATAGTTTCATTTCTTTTGATTCAATTTACTTGCCAAAACATATACCACAACAGCTACAAACCAGCCTGGAAGACCTAGAAAGAAGATTTCAACTCCAAATATCAGGTTTAACAACAAACAAAAACTTAAGGTAATTATCCAAGTGGAGGCAACTGCCCAATTAAGCTGTACTCCCTTAACTTCGGCATAATTGGATTTAAGCCCTAACTTTTCCAAAAAGTAAACATCAATAAAAATTACCGCACCAACAGGCATCAGAATCAACCCATACAAGGCAACAAACTCCAGCAAACGCATTACCAAAGCTGGGAAACAAGCCGCAATAGTAGTAAACAAACCTACAAAGAGGGTTACTTTCCATGTTTTCCATTTCGGATTGATCGATTGTATCGCTAGGCCTGCTCTATAAAGTGTCGGATTGGCGGTGGTCCAGCCAGCGATCACCACACAGATAGCCCCTGCAGCGCCTACCGCACTATAGGCAATTGGACCAGGCGCAAAAGTGAGGCTTCCTTTAGATTCAATAAGAAATAAGGAATACAAAATACCCGAGGCTATCCAGGCAATAAAATGCCCCAAAAACATACCTGCTGCGGACGAAAACCCTTGTTCCCACTTCTTGGCATACCTCAATAATGACAAATCGGCCATCCCTATATGCATGGCCATATTACAAAACCACGCGAAGAACATAATGTGCCAGAAACCGAATTTACTCTGCCCATCCAAAGGAACCCCCGTCCAGATAGTGCTTTCCGCGACTGACCAAAACGATCCTGTGTCTGTTACTCCAAGTCTTGGGAGGACTGCCAATGCTGCAGCTATAAATATCATGATCATCCAGGGAGAAGCTACCATAGCAAACTTGGAAACCTGATCAAACCCAAGCATCGCGATCAATGTGGTAATGGCTCCTACCACAAAGACAGTGATCACCCAGCCCATACTATTGGGATAAATATCTGTCAACTGTGGCATGGCCATATCAAAAGGTATTCCTACTGCCGTAGCAGCTACAGCGATCATTGAACCTGCCAAAAAGCAAAAGAGGCCTGCATTAACAAGGTTATAAATGAAGGTGAATTTTTTACCAGCAATTTTTTCCAATAAATAATAAAGTGTTACCCTTGTTTTGACAGCTATCTTTGCCGTTAGGAAAGCCCAACTTAATACTGCCAAAATATTGCCTATCAATAGTCCGGTCACTAAATCAATTGCACTGGCTCCATGGGCGACAAACAATGGCCCGATTACAAATTCAGTTCCCGCTGTATGTTCACCGGCATAGGTTCCTAAAAAACTTCCCCAACCTTTCAGTTTGTTATTGGGAATGGGTTGTTGTTCATATTCATTGACCGCATTGAGCCGATCTACCAAACTTTTGCTTTTTTCCATAGAAATAGGTAATCAAAATAACCGCACCTGAATTTCAGTTCTCAGAGGTTGAAATAGTATTAAATGATAGTTTTTATTGAGGTATAAAGAATTCGAAAGAGATTATGTCTTCAATTAGTGTCAATTAAAACCGATTAAATGGGCCCTCTATTGATGAATTTGAAAACATTTTTAACCGACTCTTTTTTGTTCTTTTTGATCATATAAGCCGCAGTCTCTCCCATTAATTTGAAATCAGTAGATATTACAGTTATGCCCAATAGTTCTTTTAAAGGGGTATCATTGTAAGATATAATTCCGATCTCCTTCCCGGGCTTATAATGTTGTTCTCTAACCTGTTTCACTAAATTAACCAAGTCATTTTCTTCAATCACGATAAAAGCATCCTTGGGACGTAACTCCATTTCTGGATAAACTTTGTCCAATATTTCATGATCAAAATCAAAATCACTACAAAATTGCTGAAAGCCTTTCAAAATTTCTTTTGGATAGGGATATAGGTTATCCGTTGGATATACCAGCATTAATTTATCGTATTGCTGAAGTTGAAAGATGCCCTCAATCAATGCGTTGTAAATGTCTTTTTCAAAGTCTTGAAAAATAGAGGCTACCTTTTCCCCTAATTCTGGGATCTGGTTGTCCATTATTATTAATTTTTCAGAGGGTATTTCTTTCACACATTGCATTAATTCAGCATCGAAATTATAATGACCGTTATTGTCATCTTTAAAATGGGGCATAAGTACATAATAGTCATAGGCCCCTATATTCTCGGTGAGAATGTTCTTAAGCAATTTTGGATCACAATGGTAAATGTTAAGATCCACTTGGGCATCAGTACCCATACTGTCTATAAAAGAATTGTACGTTTTTAGCTTATAGTTGCTCAGCTTATTCAGAAGATACAGCACCCTCACCTTTGAGGTCGAAATATTTTTGGCTACATAATATCCTTTTCCTTTTACAGAGAGAATTATTTTTTTTGCCTTCAATTGATTGTAGGCTTTCTCTACAGTATCTCTAGACAAATAGTGTTCTTCGCTGATTTCATTTATAGAGGGTATTTTATCGCCTACCAAAAGGGAGCTACTTTCGATATCTTCAATGATAGAATTTACTATTTGCTGGTATTTGGGAATCCTGGAGTTTTCATCAAGACGAATCAGGGGCTTCACTTCAATCATGGGTCAGGTTATTTTGGCTTTTGATACAAATCCGCAAAGGAGGTGGTCAATAAATTTAATAAATAAAGTTAAATACTCTCATTTTCAAGTAATAAATTAATTAAAATATGCTGTTAATCATGTATTTCTATTTTGACCGGCCCGGCCAAACCAGAGGGCATAACTTCCCACCCTGACGCATCAAACGGCTTATAATCTATATTTACAAAATTGATTTTCAAACCCTTTTGCTCCTTAAATGGGGGCTATTTCCAAGCTTCCAATTCCTGCTTGCTGGTATTCATGCATTAAGAAGGAAAGGTTTTCTTTATCAACAGCACTCCCCATCCACCACCATCTTGCCCAGGGCTTGGTTTGGGAAGTAGGTTCGGGCCATTGCCCAATATTTCGTTTGCTATCCGTTGAGGTTTTGGGATTGCAGCCAATTAGGACAATCAATAGCATAAAAGCCACGGGTACTATCCTACTGCTTTTCATTCTTCCATTTCGGACTAGCATCATAATGTTATTTTCAGATAGATTTTATAAACTAAACACCTTCTCCAGCCGTGTGACTTTTGGAGATTGATCAGGGTTTGTTTCCATAATATCCCCCATAAAAGCCCACCATTTTTTCATTATTGCTTCTTTGGTCAGGCTATTGGTCTGGTTTTGCTCTTCGATGTTCTGAAAAGCGAACAGAACTCCACTTGGTTTGTCCAAAAATATATGGTATTCAGCAATCCCTGCCTTTTTCAGCAATTCGACCAATTCAGGCCATATTTCGTCATGCCTTTTTTCGTAAACTTCTTCATTCCCAGGCAATAATTTCATTGTAAAAGCAACTTTTTTCATAAATGAAAGAGAGATTATTGTATCAATTTGGATATAATTGAGCCTGAATTTACAAATTCCCCATAAAAAAACTATCTATATACGGGGAATTCAGGTATTAGAAGAAAAAATCTTCCGCAATTTTGATCTGTGGACCATTAGGCCCGTTAACAAAACCGTCAAAACAAATACAGTAAACCAAAGCCAATTGTCGTTTCTAAGATTAAATGAAAAAGTCTTGCCTAACAAAATATTAGCCGCCCAAAAATACTGCAATTGATAGGTTACGGAAACGTTTATTATGCTCTTATTTATCTTGAGCGCAGGTCATTTTCCCTCAACAGATTCGCCACCCGCACCTCTCCCCGGTGGTCGATAAGCTTTAAGTGAACCATTCGGTCTCCTTCATCGCCGGAAAACTCCAGAAGTCCGAAATTGTAGTCCAAAATATCATTCACAATAGGTCCATCAAAACGCCTGTTGTGACCGGTCACTTGTCTGTTTCGCTTGTACTGATGATCGTCCGCCTCTACAGGTTGTACGGCTGCATTGGAGCTGATCAGTTCATAAAGCGGGTAGCCTTCTTTTGAAAAATCCACCCTACTTAGCGAACCCACGTGCCAGTCTCCCGAGATAAAGAATACCCCTTCAATTTGCTCAGCAAACATCCAACTTAAAAAGTCTTCCCGCTCGGTACCGAAATTGGCCCAATATTCACCAGAACCCTGCCTATCAATGGTCGTGGTATGCCCGTTCACAATCACCTTAAAGGTGGCAGTGCTTGCTTTCAGCTGATTATGAAGCCATGTAAGTTGGCCGGAACCGAGCATGGTGGACCTGTCGGGGGCTTCATTTGGATCCCGATGATAGCGGTCGTCCAGCATAAAAAACTCAACATCCGCAATTTTGAAGGAATAGAATATACCTGGGGTTTCCTCGGTACCGGCAGAGGGGTTGGGCCAGTATTTTTTAAAAAGATCCAAGGTTAAATCCCTCCATTTGAAGGTTCTGTCAGAGTTGTTGGGGCCGAAATCATGGTCATCCCAAATGGCGTAAGTAGGCGTAGTGGCCAGAACGGTTCTGAGTCCTGGGATATCCCGAAGAAAACGGTGGTACCTGGACATTGCAAAATGGGCGACATTTTCAGGAACTTCATAAGCTCCGGGCTGCATGGGCATATAGTTATTGTCACCAATAAGCAAAAAGGCATCGGGATTGGAAACAGCCACCTGGGTCCAAATCGGCTGCAATGGCACCTTTACAGGGTTGATACAGGACCCAAAAGCCACTGAAAAATTGGAAGGTGATTCCTCAGCAGGCATGAGCTGGAAGGATTGGACGGTTTGAGGCCGTAAAACCTGCCCATCAATTTCCAATTCATAATGAAGGATTCCCCTGACAGGCAGGTTGTCCAATTTTACAGTTCCCGTATGGGGAGCATCATCACTTGTTCTACCTTCGGCAACTGCTAGAATAAGGGGATTGGATCCTGATTCCACCCAATAATGCACCTTTACTGTGGCAGGTTTGCTGGTTTCAACCCAGATATCTGCCTTAGAGGATGTGGCGGGGCCTACCATTGGGCCACTCAATAACTGAGCGGTTAGTCCGGAGTGGTTTTCTTGAGCGTACATATGGACGGGTAACCATAAAACTAAAAAAAGTAAGCGCAGTAACTTCATGTCGGGTTGGATTATTGATTCAATATCAAATAATTAAAAGTATTATTAAAAATAGGCAAAATTAGATAGCCAACAAAGAAAGCACTGGTTAATTGGGCTTTCATGAATCCTACCCTTTTGGCAATAGCGTCGATCCATACAAATTTCCAATTAAATAGGATATAATAATATTAACATAGTTACAACTCCTTACTCAATAAATTTTATCTCTTACAAATTTAAATTTGAAGGGATCGTGGGTTAATTTAAAAACAGGTATGTTCTTTAATTTACACAATTCAGTAATTTCCTTTTCTACTGAGGCAGCTGTCTTTAGTCCAATTAATACCTCAGCGATATATTTATCCGGAACTTTGATAACCCTTTCATTTAATTCGAATGGCTTTGGGTATTGTAACTTTGTAAATCTATATTCCTCTTCGTATTTCCAATCGAAGGCTTTGTGATGGGTGGCTAGCAACTGACTTTCAGGCTCAAACTCTTTTGTTGGGCTGATTTTGGGAAAACTAGCAGGGATTCTGCAATCAAAAGACTTTTCTCTACTTTCCACCTTGTTACCTTTAAACTGTAGGTTAATTTTTTTTGGATTAGATGCCATCTGAGGCAAAAATCTTATTTTAACAGAATCTGACTTTTCTACATGCCAATTGTATTGTCCAATCGATTTCAGTTCCGTTAAAAATCTGAAGATTGTTCGGCAGTGTTGTAAAGGATCTGGCATTTCAAATGCCTTCGTTTGGGTTCATTAAAGACAGCGTTTTTCTGTAAAATCTGATTCATTTTTCAAAAGATGCTATTTTTCAATTGGCTGTTTTAGGATTTCCAGGTTCGTAAGTTCATGAATTTCAGTGGCAGTGGCTGTTTTGGGACCAGCAAATCCCTGTACTATCAGGGTGGTCCTTAGATATTTTTTATTTCCAATCAATAAAGATTAACTTTGTAAGCCTAAATAAAAAGTATGAAAATCGAAGAAAATGCTATTGTAGGGTTGACCTACGAATTAAAAGTTACCAATGAAATGTCCGACTCACTACCCTTTAGTGTGGAAGTCAGAGACCAGGATGACCCTTTCTATTTCCTATATGGTGATAGCGGACTGCCTAAAATTTTTGAAGAAAAACTAGAAAGCAAAGTGAAAGGTGATAATTTTAATTTTACACTAACTGTAGAAGAGGCCTATGGTAAACCTGACGATGAACTCATTGTATCGGTTCCAAAATCACAGTTTAATAAGGAGCAAGGTTTTGAAGAAGAGATGCTTCAAGAAGGGAATTTTCTCCCATTGATGGATGAAGATGGTTATCCCATGCAGGCAAAAGTGGTAAAAGACCTTGGAGAGGAAGTGCTTTTGGATTTCAATCACCCACTTACGGGCATGAACCTACATTTTGATGGTGAAGTATTTGCTGTAAGAGAAGCTACAGATAAAGAAAAAGAAGAAGGTTTCAAGGTGATTTAAACCTTGAAACGCTATATATCTTCCAGGATCAAAACTTTATCCTCTTCCCAGTTCATATAAATGGTGGCTCCTTCGGGGATGTCTCTTTCAGTACGGGTAATCTGCCAGGGAAGGGCTTTGCCTGGCACCTCCACTGTAAGGAGGTCATATTCTGGAAAATACCGATTCAATAATACTTTTCCTTTTAATTTCCCTTTTTCGGTTGAATTTTCTATGGATGAAGGCCTTAGGTACTGGTTGGGTTTTCCAGGAACTCCATTTAGGGGACCAAAAAATCCTGCTACATAGGCAGTCTCGGGATTTTGGTATACGTCCTTTACCTTTCCCTGGCGTAATAGCTTCCCCTCCGAAAGCACGCATAAATTTTCAGTAAGCAAAAGTGCATCCTGAATGTCATGGGTGACCATGATCACGGTAATCTCCAGTTCTTTAAAAATCAGGTTCAACTCATCCAGAAGGCCTCTTTTTTGCAGACTATCCAGTGAGCTAAAAGGTTCATCTAGAAGTAAAACCTGAGGCTCCAGGCTAAGTGCCCTGGCGATGGCTACTTTTTGTTGTTGACCACCTGATAGCTGTCTGGGGAATTTGTCTCTTTTATCCTCCAAGCCAAACACCTGCAATAAGGTTTCAAGCCTCTCGGTGGCATAGTCTTTATCATATTGAAGCAAGGGTCTGCTGATATTTTCAGCGACAGTAGACAGAGGAAACAAACCATTGTCCTGTTTTACAAGCTGAAGTTCATCATAGCCTGCGACCAGTTTCTGATCTGGGTTAAGGATTTTCTCTCCTTCTAAATAGACGACACCTTCATCCTGAACTTCCATACCAGCGATCAGCTTCAATAAAGTGCTTTTACCACTTCCGCTGGCACCAATAATAGACCAGCGCTCCCCTTTAGAAATATTCAAAGAAAGCGCATTGAGGGCTTTTAGTTCACCATTGTAAGTTTTGGTTAACCCTTCAATTTTCAGGTAACTCATCCGTTGATTTCTTCTTTCAATTTTTTAGGTAAGCTTGAATAAACCAAAGCATAGGAATGGTCCACCAATTCCAAAACAATGGATGCTGCCAGGTACCCATCACAAGAAATGGTATTCCAGTGCTTTTTATTCATATGATAGCCCGGTCGAATACCATCATACTTTTCCCTTAATAAGACGGCTCGTTCAGGATCACATTTCAAGTTGACACTTTCAAATTTGTCAATATCTAAAATTGCGAAAATTTTGTTCCCTATTCTGAAGCAAAGTGTGTTTTGGTCAAAAGGAGTGTCCTCAGTCACTCCTGGTTTGGCCAAACAATACTCCCGAAAGGTTTCAATATTCATCAAGCCAGCCTTTTGATGATCCAATAGATCAAAGCGGCAAGGAAAACCAATATCGAAATCTTATTTATGCCATGCATCATTCTAAGATTAAAATTGGTCTTCTTATTCGGGTCAGGCTTTTTAAATACCCTTATAAAGTATCCCCCAACTTCTCCCAACTGAAAAAACTCTTTTAATTTACTAGCCATATTAACTTAATTCAGATTTTATTGATGAGACTATTCATGGTCTGCGGTTTCTGGTTCGATCCACTGTCCATCTTCTTTAATAATGTCTATTAGTTCGTCGACAGCATTTTCTGAAGGAACAGCCCTTTTCATCACTTCTTTTCCTTTATAAAGCGTGATTTTTCCTTTTCCTGATCCTACATACCCATAATCTGCGTCTGCCATTTCTCCGGGACCATTTACAATGCAGCCCATAATTCCTATTTTCACCCCTTTAAGATGATCTGTTCTTTTTCTAATCAAGGCTGTAGTCTCCTGAAGATCAAAAAGGGTTCTACCACAAGAGGGACAAGAAATGTATTCAGTTTTGGACATTCTGGTCCTAGCAGCCTGTAGTACACCAAAGCTGACCGAATTATGAAGTTTTACCTGCTCCAACATTGACGCCTTATCTCCCAGTTTAAGTTGATCTAAACCTATAAGAATACCATCTCCGAGACCGTCAATCAACAAACCGCCTACATCAGTACCTGAAAATAGCATGGTTTTTTCTGCATCTCCATCGCGATAACTAACCTTAGGGACTACAGGCAAATTGATCTTTGCAATGATAAGAGAAACGATAGCTCTTCTTATTGCCTGCATTTGATGTCCACTATTTGAAAACAATAGAATTATCAGCGGTAGTTCATTGTTCAAATAAGGAATCGTCTCCTCTATGGTCTCTGATGAAACAAGTATAAAATTCAGTTCCGCATGTAAGGGCATATTTTTTTGCAAATGTGCCAAACCTAAAGCCGGAAGTTTGTTCTTTTTATCCTCCTGTTGTTCCCAGGTTTCATAAGTTAAAATTTCCTTTAGGCCATTTGGAAGCATAAATGGAACAGGATTACTTCCCGAGTATATATAATCACATCCCTGATCATTCATTTTCCACTTATCGAGTTCAGGAAGGTAAAAATGCCCTGTACATTTCAGGTCTTTTGGTTTGGACAGATCAATGGTGGAAACATCAGTAATGACCCTAGGTACATTACTTCCTCCAAAGTTTGCAACTTCCACAGCTACCCTTTTATTGTAGCTAAAAGGATCTATTGGGTAATTAATGATGGGCTGAATACCAGATTCTACAGATCTTGTAGCGTACCTGTTAATGAGTGTTTTCACCACCGGTGATTCAAATTCAGGATCCTCTGTAAGGGAAACCCTGACAGTATCTCCTAGTCCATCTTCCAGTAAAGCACCAATCCCGACGGCAGACTTGATCCTACCGTCTTCACCGTCGCCTGCCTCTGTCACCCCCAAATGGAGCGGGTAAGGCTTAAACCCTCCCTCATCGAGTTTATTCACCAGAAGTCTATAGGCCTGGACCATTACCTGGGTATTGGATGATTTCATGGAAATCACTATATCATGGTAACTTTCGTCTTCACAAATTCTTAAAAACTCAAGCGCAGATTCGACCATTCCCAGAGGGGTGTCACCATACCTACTCATAATCCTGTCAGACAATGAGCCATGATTGGTTCCAATCCTCATGGCTGTACCATTGGCTTTACAAATGTTTACCAAAGGAAGAAAACGTTCTCTAATTCTTTCCAATTCAGCCTGGTAGGATGAATCTGTATATTCTAAAACTTCAAATTTCTTTTTATCGGCATAATTCCCCGGATTTACCCGGACTTTTTCGACAATTTTGGCGGCTACTTCAGCTGCATTCGGTGTGAAATGAATATCTGCCACTAGTGGCGTATTGTACCCTCTCTTTCTCAGCCCTTCCTTAATGTGTCGAAGATTTTCTGCTTCTTTGATACTGGGCGCTGTGATCCTCACCAATTCACAGCCACTATCAATCATTCGAATGCATTGTTCTATAGAGCCAAGGGTGTCCATGGTATCCACGGTAGTCATGGATTGAACGACAATGGGATTGTCTCCACCAATAATTATGTCTCCAATTTTTACTGCAATAGTTTTCCTTCTGGAGTAATTCGTAAGACTATTGCAGTACTGCTGATTCTCTGTGACTGTTTTCAATTCCATAATTATATATCACCTAATTGAGGTCGGATTACTATCTCTTCAACAACAGAACGGGGTGAAAGGTTATAAGCGGACCAAACAGATGCCGCTACATCAGCAACATCAATGAACCTACTCTCTGGCAAATCGATACCCTCCCAGCTCGCAGTAAAGGTAGCACCGGGCAATACAGATGTCACCTTTACTCCATGGGGAATCATCTCCTGTCTTAGACATTTGGTAAACCCCAGCATGGCCCACTTTGATACGGCATAACTTCCACCATTGGCATAAGCAGTAAGTCCTGCTATACTTCCTATAGTAAAAATATGTCCATTTTTTCTATTCATGAAATCCTCAGTAAAGGCCCTTGTCAAATAATAAGCACTGAAGAGATTTGTATGCATGGTCTTTTCAAAATTCTCTTCTAACTCTGAATGAAGACTGCCCGGAATAAAAATACCAGTATTATTTACTAAAACATCAGGCACAGCTATTTTTTTTACAAAAGCTGCAAAAGCTTTTGTCTCCTCCTTTATAGAAAGGTCCGCTTTCTTTATGTATACTTTTACTGCAGAAAAATCCTTCTCTATCTCATTTTTCAATGCTTCTAATTCTCCTTCATTCCTGCTACAGGTAAATATATCAAAACCTTTGGCTGCAAATTCAAGAATAATGGCTTTCCCAATACCCTTAGTACCTCCGGTAACCAAAATACTTTTCGACATTAGTTTGTGCTTTAATAATTAGTACAACAACAAAAATAACTGTTACAAATCTACAATTTTTCAATGGCTATGCCTAATCAAAATAGGGCTGAAACCTGCATCCGTCCAGTATGTACCAATTGGTCTAGGCCTTCAGAATTTCTTCCTTCATAAACCAGGTTTAACTGTAATCCTTCACCTATTTTCTGCAACCAACTCAAGCTCCAACTGGTATTGTTTCCTGGAGTTAGGGCCTGAAGCATCTCATACCCGGTGGGTGAATTTACACGGCCATTGTAATCTATAAACGTATATTTCACTTGGGCATTGACCGTCGTTTTTATGGCTTTTGCTAACCTAAAACTCAGTGCCCCTTCATGCAATTGGGCCTTTTCATCAAATTCAATATTGGTTAAATTTTCTTTTTTTGTCAACCTGTATTGAAGGGTTGTTCTGAATACGGGGCTAGGCTGAAGACTTATTTCCGGCCCCAATGTATACTGTTCAATATTAAAATTCCTATTGTCCAAGAAATCTGATGAGGCTTTCCTTTTGCCCCTATTTGCATAGAACAGCAGGTTCCACTTGGTCTCAATGTTGAAGCGTGCATTATAGCGCCAATCATCCTGAGACAGCTCCTCAAAACCTCCTGTAAGGAGTTGCTTCTGATGACTATTAAAAAAGGACAAATCCATGCCAAACTTGGGGGAAGCCCGATTAAAAAAGAAAGTAGAACGAAATGACTGCCGCAAGGAAAGCAAAGAAGTATCTGCTATACCTGCCTGAAAGGGACTTATCCTCTGCAAAAATTCGGGTGAGGTAATTTTCTTTTCTACATTCAAGTTGGTGTTGTTTGAAAACCTTGCCAACCACTTTTTCAAACCTGTAGTGGTTTTCCATTTGGAGGGGAACTTTGCACTTAGGCGATAATTAAACAAGGTAGTGTAAGCTTGAAGGTACTCATCTGTTGGAACAAATACTTTGATGAAATTTTTTTCTTCTGGATTGATAGCCAGGTAAAACTCGTTCAATTGTTGTATTCCATCTTCATTATCATCTCTCCAGGTATGTGTCCCTTCACCGGTTGGAACGGGTAAAAAGACGAATTCCCTTCTTAGTTCTCTCCCATTCCCCAGCGCATAGGTGAATTCATTGGTGAAATTATTTTCAAAAAGAGCGCTTCGATAATCCAACTTCCCCATAACAGTTGTCTCTTCTGGAAGGTCTCTGCTCAAGAATGTCAACTTTCTGTAAGTGAACGAACCATTTAAAGTATGTGCCCCAAAGGTACCCTTGACACCATAAGTGGTCATAAAGGCCTTGGTGTCTGGTTTCAGTTGGTTGTCTACCACTGCTTTGTCCTCTCGTAAACTAGCAGTTGCGAAAAAAGAGTACTTCAAAGTATCATTGGTATTTAATGAAAATTGATGCTCTTCGAAATTCATTGCCGTAGCGACTACCCGATTTTTCTGAGGGTTGACAACTTTGTTTTTATCCACCGTAAACCTATATCCAGGCACTACTATAGCAGTTGGGTACTTAATCTCTCCTTGATACCTCAGCCAGCGCGATTGTAAAGGAAACACTTCACTGCTTAGCTGAAAAAAATCATTGGTGAGCAAAAGCCTATCCCAAAGTTTCTGATTTAATTTAATTCTTTGTTGAATTCCTGACAGCACGCCTGTCCTATTTCTCAGGTCAAGATTATAGGAAATCAGATTTTCATTGTCTTTCACCAATTCAAGGTTAACATTATACAATTTTTCAGCAGCCTTGTCTTCCTCCTTTCTTTCAGTCAGGCCCCAGTCTCTGTCAAATTCAATAAACCTGAAGCGGTCCACAAAAGAGAAACTGGCGGCATTGTATTCAATGGTTGTTTGTCCATTAAAGAGATAATCTTTAAATTTTTTAAATGTTCTTCCTTCCGACCTTAAGCCAGCTTTAAATGCAAATCCATTATTATCGGCATCGTCTAATTCTGAAAATAGGTTTTGGTCCTGATCTGAAATAGCCAGTTCAGCGAAGGTAGTTTCGTACTTCCCCAACTTGATTTCGGTTCCAGTGGTAATCATCTGCTTTTTGTTGGGGGAGGGTAGTGGTGACCTAATCGTGAAATTACCTTGCGCCACCCCATTTACTGGAGGTGCATATTCATAAACAACTCCATTTGCCAACTGTTGTTTTCTTCTATAGTTGCCCAAACCCTGGGTGGTTTCTGTAAAGCTAATTGCATAATAGGCCACTAAGGGATCTGTGCTGTATTCATAGTAATTCAGGGTTGCTCCATTTTGCAGGAATTCAGTAACTTTTCTATACAATATTCTATTTGAATCATAGGTAATACTGTCTATTCTAGGAATGGATGCTGAAAAAATATCATCTCCCACATTGCTGAGAAGGGTTTTATCTCCATCGCTAAGTTCAGTAAATAAAGGACGGTTTCGGTCATCTTTTTCCCTATAATAATTAAGGTAGAAGATGACATTTTTGCTTTTTTGAATATGATTGGCGGTGACTATAGATCTGGAGAAATTTCGCTCTGCATACTCAAAATCCACCCTCACCCTAGAATACTGGGTGATCATCACTGTAGGGGTGAAAGTTATTTCCCCCTGGTTGTAATCTATGGTATAGTCATTGTTAAAGCCTCGCTTTAATTGTTTTCCATCCAGAAAGACTTTTTCAGAATTAGCCAAAACAATTACAAATCGCTCGTTTCCCGGCCCTCTTATACGATAAGGCCCCAGAACACCTTCATTTACCTCCAAATTCATAGAGGCAAACTTACCTTTGGCGATGGCTGCACCTACCCTGCTTGAGGCTTCCCATTTGTCATTGACTGCATAGTCTGAAGTAAATTGAAGCCCCTGAACATTTTTATAGTACCTTAAAAATTCAGATTTACGCTGCTGAAGTACAACATCTCCACCTGCGAGATTGATTTTATCATTGTACAACTCAATTAATATATTGTCAAAATCCTGTACTTGCTGCGTATTTCCCTCTGGTTGGAAGGGTACATTCTGGTCAGTGATACTGGCTCTGATGTTAAGGTTCTCTGCCAATTCCCCCTCCATCTGTAGGTTGAGGGCTGAGTTTACAAATACATTTTGGGTATTCCCGAACGATATTCCCCTAGTCAGGTTTCCTGACTGATTGAGTTTACTGGAAGTGAACACTTCCTCTCTAAAATCATAAATGGCCTTTTTTTCTGGAGGGCTGTCTTTGAAATAGGCCAATGAATCATAATCTTCCTTAAGTGTTCTGTTTTGGAATACATGATTTAAAGAAAAAGGAAGGGTTCTGTAGCAAATCAAAAGAGAATCTTTAGCAGTATTCCCATCATCAAGGACAATTAGTCTACCTGTACTAAGGTCATATTCATGGGAGAATGTATTTCCATGTGAGTCTTGCACCTGAATACTAGATTCCAACATTGACATTGAATCTAAAAAATAAATGGCTTTTTGCGCATTGACAAGTTTCCAAAGGCACTTTTGCTCTTGTGCCATCGTGGGATTGGTCAATGCTAAAAGCACTGATGAAAAAGCAAAAAAATACCTCACCAACTGCATATCTCAATCTCTTACAAGGAGCTAAAGTAAACAATTCCTATCAATTAATTAGGGAATCATGGGATTAGAGGAAATAGGAGATAAAAGGTCGTTCCATCTCGAGTGGATGTCTCAAACCATATCTGACCACCGGCTGTTTCCACACCCCTTTTAGCAATAGCCAAACCTAAGCCTGACCCTTCAGTTTTGGTACTGAAATTCGGCATGAAAACCTTGTCCTTCAAATCTTCAGAAATCCCTTTACCATTGTCCTTTATGGCCAATTTTATATGAGCCTCCCCTTCAAAAACTAACTGTACAAGTATATGCGGTTTAACACCTTCTACAACTGCCTGTATCCCGTTAATAATAAGATTGGATATGACCCTGCTGTACAATTTAGGGTCTCCCATTATTTTTGTCGATGTGCCTTCATTGGTTAGGTCTTCAAGTTCGATTTCGGCGTCTTCTCTGTTATAAAATAAGGATACGGTTCCAAACACCACATTTCTAAATTCTAGTTCCTGGTTTTTAGGAAGAGGCATTTTGGCAAATGTAGAAAAAGAACTGGCTATATCACTTAAAGTGTCTACCTGATGAATAATTGAATTTATGGGGTTTACCAATGCCTGACCATTGTCTAGTTTGTTTGCTGCCTGTAGTCGCAATAAATGTTGAAGGGTAAGCTTCATTGGTGTTAAAGGATTCTTTATTTCATGAGCCACCTGTTTAGCCATTTCTCTCCATGCTGATTCTTTTTCATTCGAGGCCAAGACCTTCTTACTAGATTCCAGTTTAAAAAGCATGTTGTTGTACTCATTGACCAACAAGCCTATTTCATCTTTTGCTGGCCAAACCATGTATTCATTGTTTTCCAGATCGGTCTCCTTCAGTTTTTGAGTCAATAGCTTAAAAGGATGGGTAAGATTTTTAGAAACAAAATAGGAAATAATTAAAAACAGGAGGAAAATGACAACAAAAATGATCAGAATATTACTAAATACCTCTGTGATCATCAGATCCAATTCTTCCTCAGATTCAAAAAAAGGAATCGCTATTATAGCTTGAAGCCTTTGGTTTTCTCCATTCTTAAGTGCCAGGTATACCGTTTTGTATTGCAGCCCACCCACTTGCTCGGTTTGTAGAAATCGGTTCTCCAATGATTCAATAATGGCTGCATATGCTTTTGGGTGCAAATAATGCGTTAAGATTTTCTTGTCAAATATGGTGGGTTGGTTAGTAGCCATGAGCATCCCATCAGGAAGATAGAGGTTAATGTCTGCATCAGTAGCACTTGCCAGTGCGTAAAGCTCACCATTAATGTCATCTCTGTTCAAAGTATTGAATTGTTCTCCCCCAAGGTCCCGTCCCAAATTATCTCTTATTATCCCTGCTTTTTGAAAATATTGACGATGCAAATCTTTAGTATAAGAATGACTCAAAAACCCCAATGCAATTACGCTAATGATCAACATCGGAAAGAAAAATGCAAAATTTAGGTACAATTGAAGTTTGGTAGCATAATTGAATCTCCGCTGGTTTGCACCGATCAACAGAAGGAATACAGATATAGACAGAAGGGTGAAAATCAGGTAGGACACAAAAAGAAAAGCTATATCAGCTAGAATATAATTGTTAGGATATTGCCGGGAAGAAACAACAATCACTTTATCATTGTACTTCACCGCCAAGTGGTGGTATCCTTTAAACAAAACACCTGTGGTAAAGATCTCATCCTGTTCTAGTGTCTCTTCCATATTTACTCCTTGGTAGCTAAAGATACCTGAGCTATAGCTCAACACATTCTCTTCGAAAATGGCAAAATCGAAGTCTCGTTCTATATAGTTGGACACGTATTTATTGTCCATAAGCAATTTCGGGAGAGCCTTTCCGGACTCAATTCTTTGCTGATTCAGCTCTATGACTATTGTGCCCAGAAAATCATTGTCACGTTGAATTTTAATAAAAGCGACAAACCTATTGCCCGTATTGGTCTCTGTGGATTTGATAAAATAAAGATTATGAACCTGAGTAGCATAATCACTATTCATGTACCGTATTTTATATTCCGCAAGATCAACTGCTGTCGTACCTTGACCCAAAACGGGCTGCCCTAATTGACCAAAAACACTTACTTCTTGCCTGTATTGGTCAAAATAACCTGCCAAGTAAATTTTCTTTACTTTTCTTTCTATGGGATCTTTGGAGAGCAATCGATCGGACAGTCGACTTTTAATGAAGGCGTCGTCACCAATTCTTGTAAGGATGTCCTCAAGCAAAAATTCTCCCATCACATCCCTGTCAAGCATGACATTATTGGCAAACTTTACTTTTGATCTAACCTCGTCATATCTAAGGTCCTGATAAGCGGCGGCTCCAGTAATTATAGCTCCTATCAGACATGCAAAGAAAAACACAAGAAAGGTGTTGAAATCAAGGGTAAACAAGCTTTCATAAAGCTTAAGACTTATGATGGCCACCAAGAGAATAATATGTGCAAGGAAGGCTATGAATAAAACGAAGTTGTAAAAGAGCAAAAAAACTAAAAAGGGAAATACGAAAATTAACAATACCTTTAATGGATAAGTTTGATTGTTGGTGTTTTTGAATAACACCATATTTAACCCAATAATTGTAAACAACAAGTAGGCCGCTCCTCCTAAAAAAACAACAAAAAGGCTTACAATTTTTAAGTAGTCAAAACTAGGAATTGCTCCTATATTTAAATTCCATTGCGCATTCTCAACAATATTCAAATACAGGTAAAAAACCAAAAACATCAAGATAGTGGACAAAAAATAGGCTGCGGTAAGGTTGAGCCAGTAAGGATATTTTTTTCTGAAATTAATAAAAGAAATAACAACACGCCTTCGGCTTAAAATAGAGATGACCATGATTATCACGATCAAATAACAGATCACATTCAAAAGTAGGTCACCTAAACTGGGATTTAGCTGGGAGGATGCATAAAGACTCGAATCGAAAATTCCAGTTTGAAAAAAAGCATTAGGAAAATGAAAGGCAAGCATAATGACCCTCACACAAAGAAGAATTAGAAAAGTGTAAATGGTTGCCAGGATTTTTTGTCCTTTTGACCACAAAGTATATACAAAACCACCACCAATAAGCAACACCAAGCCTAGTAACGAAAAGAAAAATATTAACAAGATGTGATTAATTGATTTTCCAGGAGCATCATAGCCAACTCTAAAAAATACTGAAAAAAGGTAATCGCCATCAAAATATAATTTTTGGTAGCTCTCTTTGGGCTCACCTGACAATAAAAACCTATCATTACCAAAGGTATCCGGATTGTATCCACTTTCAAGGTATTCATTGTCTATCTCTACCTTATCAAAAAATGGATGAACTTGCAACACCCAATAATTCTTATTGTTACGGGTAAGTTTCCTTAGCTTAGTAAAATAAATCCCTCTATTATTATCGAGAAGTTGATAGTTTTTTGAGGTAGAAAAGTCATTGAATTCAGGTACCATGTCTATGTCAGACCAATAAGTCAATTCACCTTCTTGAGAAAATAAATAAAAGTGAAATTGATGGTCAATATTGAGACTTTTGAAAGTGACAAGTTTATCGTTTTGGACGCTTCCCAAAATTTGACTGTAATCATCATCAAAGCCATGGATCACGGCTGTTAATCGGCTTTCAAGTCGTGCTTTATATTCCCCATGATCAACATGGTATTTGCCCTCCATAAAAAAATTCAGGGACAATACTATTCCCAAGAGAACAATGGACAAAACCAGTAGTAGCCTTCTTCTTCTTAACATTGCAATTAATCTTGCGTGATTAGTAGCTCTCTGTGCGTTATAGCTGAATTATGCTGCAGACAATCTATTACTTGCTGAAATCACTTCCCAATAAAGGATTGGGTCAGGCTTCTTTGAATCTTATTGCATTACCAGAGTTTAAGATAATCTCAAAAAATGGTTTTGCAAAAAATCAATACAGTTACCATGATAATTCTCGAAAACAAGTCAACGATTTAAAAAAACCGTCTACAAGGAAAACCTTTTCTTTCTTTGGGCATTTTTATACCAAAAATAACCTAATACACTAAGCAATACATAGGGTGCAACAAAAAGATAAAGAATTCCGATGTTTAGTGTGGCTCCTACCGTGGTATCACCATTGCTAACATTGTTTTCAATTGTAGCTCTACACATGGCGCATTGAGCTAAAGTGGTTTGCATGGAAACCACTAACATGAGGAAAACACCCAAAAGAATTTTGAAAGAATTTTTCATTTTAAATGTAAACGGTTTGGTTCAACCTTTGTTTAAATATAGACAAAGTTAAGGACATTTGCTCGTTAATGCGTATAATACGGACTAATCATCAAATACACGATTACACCTGATATAGTGACATATAGCCATATTGGAAAAGCATATCGGACCACTGAACGGTGTTTGTCATACTTTCCAGTCATTCCGTAATAATAGGCAAGTAGAATAGGGAATAAAGCCACCGCGGCCAAAATTATATGCGAAATAAGAAGGGGATAATAAACCAACCTTATCCAGCCTTCTCCACCAAAAGAAGCACTTTCAGCTGTAGAATGATAAATAATATAGCTAATAAGGAAAATTGCACCGAGCCCAAAAGCAACGGACATAGACATTTTATGCCATCTTATTTTGCCATTTTTTATGAAATAAAGTCCCAAAAGTAGCATAACAGAGGCAAATGAATTCATTACTGCATTCAAATGAGGTAGAAAATAAACCCATTCTTGTTCAATATTGACCTTTGAAGGCATAAACAAAAGTACAGCAACAGCTATTGGCACCAATATAGAAATGCCGGTTATCCATTTATAAATAGCTTTTTCGTTACTTTCCATTTTTAAACTATTCTTTGTCATGAAGCAGTATTTTTATTTCTAAAATCAATTGATCCACGCCTTCCCTTTTGGAACCACTGTAATAGCCTCGAATTCGTCCAAGTTCATCTACAAGAACAAATTTATCGCTATGTACAAAATCTTCAGGTACAGCTCCACCACTTATGGTAGGAAGGATAAAACCACACCTGGCCAAGTCATAAGTTTCATCGATTGGCCCATTCAAAAAAAACCATTTGTCCTTTTTTGCTGAATGTTCATTGGCATAATCTAATAAAACTTCCTTGCTATCATATTCAGGGTCTATGCTAATTGAGTATATCTGTACGTTGTTCTCGTTTCGAAATACATCCTGTACCCTTTCCATCTCAGAGGACATAACCGGACAGATACTGGGGCAACTGGTAAAGAAAAAATCTACAACAGTGATTTTCCCCATCATTTCATCCTTACCTACTCTTCTTCCTAGCTGATCTGTAAAGGTGAAATTAGGGATGTAATGCTGGGTACTATCCTTGAAATCACATTGTCCAAAGGGATCTTCAACACCATTTTGATACAAGATTGGAATATCATATTGATTTGTAGAGAATCCCCTTAAAAAAAGGATTATTAAAACCGGTAGCATCAATACACAGACCAATACCAGCACCTGAATAACTCGCAACATTTTCATATAGTACTACAACAAACAAAATGGTTGAAGATTCCCCTTCAACCATTTTGTTTTTAATATTTCTTAAATAATATTACCATCGCACTCCAAAAATCTCAACACCTTCTTTCATTAAGGCTATAATCAGCCAAACCAAGAAAATAAGGGGTACGATAATCGCATAAAACAATGGTTTAGCTTCTTCACCCAAGTGCATAAACTCCAACATAATATACTTGGCTTTAACAATAGTCAGAGCGATGAAAATGAAGTACAATAACAAACCTCTCTCCATGGTAAATGCCAATACAAATTCCACAGAAGTAATTACTAACAAAATCAATGCGGTAAGCCAGATTTTTTTAATTTTGGCAGGATCTCTTGGAATTACTTCCCTACTATTTTTATTAACGTGTTCCATTATAATATAAGTTTATATTTTTAGATCAAATAGAAAAAGGTAAATACAAATACCCATACTAGATCTACAAAGTGCCAGTATAAGCCTATTTTCTCTACCATTTCGTAATGCCCTCTGTCTTCGTAAACACCAACAGCCGCCTGATAAAAAGCTAAAAACAGCAAGAAAACACCTATGGTAACATGAAAACCATGAAAACCAGTAATAAAGAAAAACAACTGAGCAAAAGGTGCAGGGCCATATTCATTGACAAGCAAATTGGCGCCATATACAGCTTCAGATACTACATTATTGAATGAGTTGACATAAGTCAAAATAACACCTTCATCTGTACCATGAATAAAGTGAGTCCATTCCCAAGCTTGACAACCAAGGAAAGTCATGCCTCCCAGTAGCGTCCACAGCATCCATTTAACTACATCATTTCTGTCATTCCGATGTCCAGCTTCAACTGCAAGAACCATTGTCACGGAGCTCATAATCAAGATAAAGGTCATCAATCCAACAAAAATAAGAGGGAAGTGCCCACCATGAACAAAAGGTACGGCATCAAATATCATTTCAGGAATGGGCCAATGTTCATTAGAGCTCACAAAATCAGCAACTTCTCCAGCGTAAGCAGGATAACTTATCCGAATGGCACCATAAGCAATAAGAAAGGCTGTAAAGGAAAAAATATCTGAGAGGAGAAAAAACCACATCATGAGCTTACCATAGCTCGCTTTTAGTGGTTCGTTTCCTCCATCCCAAACGCCTCTTTTTGGTTGAATTTCAATAGCAGTCGAAGACATAATTAATAAATTAACTTATATTTTAATGATTTAGAAGCAAAAACATAAACAGGTAAAGCCAAAGACCTCCCAAAAAATGCCAATAGGTCACACACATTTCAAGTTGTGCTAGTTTTTGGGAGTGTATTTTATTCCTTAAAGCCGAAATTAATACAATTATTAGAAATATCACACCACTAATAAGATGTACAGCATGCAAGCCAGTAAAAACATACATGAAAGAACCGGAAGGATTGCCCACAAAATACACATCTTCTGCCACAAGGGCTTCCCAACTGAACCATTGTCCAACTAAAAAGGCTATTCCTAAAATAACGGTAATAAGAAGACCTATCTTAATATTATTAAAGTTATCCTTTTTGGCTGAGGAATAGGCCCATTGTAAACTTAAGCTTGATAATATAATTATACCAGAAGTATACCAGAAGACATTTGGAAGGTCAAATTCAAGCCAATTGCCTTCGCCTTGTCTGACGATATAAGCACTTGTCATCCCCGCAAAAACCATCACCACACTCACAATGAACAACCAAAGTGCAAATTTCTTTGGATGCATCGCTAGAGGCTGTTCTGCCCCTTCGATAAATGATAAATTTTCTTCCATGTTACACTTTATCTAATAAGTACGCAATTTGTGTTATGGGAAGGTACAGAAATGAACCGAACATTATTTTCAGTGCAGATTTTCTAGAACAATCTTTCATTAAAGAAAAGGTCTGTGCCAAAAATAGTACCCCACAAATAGTGGCCACAATACCGGATTTTATACCCGTCAACCCAAAATAGGTAGGTAAAAGTCCAAGAGGCAACAAGAATAGGGTGTAAATCATAATCTGTATAGCAGTATTAAGGTCTTTCTGACCACCAGAAGGAAGCAATTTAAAACCT
>Ga0222654_1000239_pt1 | contig 43056 bp, 25 predicted proteins | sample AntAcemetagen421_FD_179805 | JGI IMG/M metagenome (GOLD analysis project Ga0222654, IMG submission 179805) | Saline water microbial communities from Ace Lake, Antarctica - #421 | ecosystem: Environmental > Aquatic > Non-marine Saline and Alkaline > Saline | place: Antarctica: Ace Lake...
GGAGATTACACCAAAAGAACCAAAGTAAATGCGGAAGCACCTAACGAAGGAAAAAAATCCAACATTCGGGTAAAAGAATTTATAAGAGACCTAATACCTAATCCTTTGCATGACTATGAATCATACAATGCTGTATTCACACTGGCGGCACTGACACTGGAAGAAGTAAACTTTCCCAACATACTTTATAACAGAATGCCTCTTTATCCTTTGGCACATTCCGCTGGTAAAGGCAATACAAAAGAAGTTACTTTTTACAAACAAGCAGGAGTCAGTCTTGAATACTTTATAGACAATGTTGAAATAAAATCTTTCATTTCGCCCAATCCAAAAACCAAACACGTACAAAGGTCAGAAATTTCTTTCACAGTGACGGAACCTTTCAGTATTGGTTTATTTTTACAGACCATGCAAATACAAGCCGGCAAAGCATCAGACGATGGCAATGTTGAATTTACTCAAGCACCGTATGCCTTAATTGTGGATTTTGTTGGTACAGATGCAAACGGCAAAATCTTTAGAAATAACAATCTACGTAAAGTTATGCCTGTTCAAATGACAAAGGCGGCAATAAGAGCCAGCCAAGCAGGTGCTGTGTATGAATGCACTGCCGCACCTTGGACAGAAACTCCAACAATGGATGTGAATAACCAAATAAACACTGACATCACACTGTCAGGAAAAACTGTTTACGAAATGATGCAGGTAGGCGATGACAGTTTAATGGGACAATTAAATTTTAAAGGTGCAGAACTTGACAAAAAAGCCAAGAAGAAAGAACAACTTGCCACAGTGCCTACAGATGACTTTGTGATATATTTTCCTGAGAACTCTGAAATTGAATACACAGAAGCAGAGAGAAAAATGGTTTTGAAAGATAGGGCCATAGTTTCTGATAATGGTACAGGTGAACGAGGTGATTACGTCTTTAACACTGAAAAAAGAGATACAGTTGTTGAAACACTGCTGGGAAAAAATGTGCGAGCGACCAATGAATACACCGGTACAAGTGGGCAAGGTGTGAGAGTGTTTCAAACAGAGGGTGAAGGATCAAATGCATTTTTTTTAGGCAATGTCATTGGAGCATCAAAAATGGCCATCAATGAAAACAACATGGCTATGATGGGTAAGAAATTTCCTGATTTTGAAGAAAAATATGACAAACGCAAAAAAACATTCACCAGAGATGGCATCACTTTAAATCTTAAAGCAATGACTTTGAGTTTTAAAAAAAACACACGTATTACAGACATAATTGAAACGGTGATACTGTTGAGTGAATATGCTAAGAATTTAACAAAAAATCCTGATGAGATGCTAAACAAACAACCAGGCAAGCACCCTTGGTTTAGGGTCAGAACTAAATGTTTTCAACTGCAAGATGCCTTTTTCAAACTTAAAACAAAACACCATCCTAGATTAAATGTTTTCAGCATAGTGCCTTATCAGGTACCTGACACTATATTTGATGACGATACATCCATGCCATCAGGTTACACTGTGGTTAGACAAAACATTGTAAAAGGTTACAATTATCTTTACACTGGATTGAATAAAGATATATTAGATTTCCAATTGGACTACAATTTTGCTTTTTACAATAGTGCTCCTCAAAATTTGAACAAAAGTTCGTCCACTTCATCTGCTGGAGGAAACAAAAGCATAGAAAAAAGTTCACTAGCAACAAGTCAACAACAAGCAAAATTAATAGAAGCGGCAAACGATAAACCAGGTAGCATGGCATCTAGAATGATAAAAGCACAAAAAGGAACCAGCGGTGAGGGAACAGAAAATGAAAGTGCAGAATTAAAAATTGCTAGAACCATGAATGATAGAATTATCAATGGTGGAACAACTGATTTGATGCAAATGGATCTACAGATAATCGGAGATCCTTATTTCATACCAGCAACAGGAATGATGAATTCAGATGAACCCATAAGATTTTTTGTGGATCCTAGACCATATGCTCCTACATCTAAAAGTGATAAAAACAACGGCAACGGCAGGGGAGAAATAAATTATCAAGATACTGCTTGTTTTATAGAAATGAATTTCCAGACACCAATTGATTATCAACCAGGTGGGGATAATTTCATTTTCCCTCAAGGTGGTGCATACAAAAACGGAGCAGGACAAACAATCAGATTGGGTGAATTCAGCGGCATATTCCAAGTTCAAACAATCGTGAGCAGTTTCCGACAAGGTAAATTTGAGCAAACATTGAGAATAAACAGACAACACAACATGACATTGGATGCTGTGGAAGGTGCAGGCAACAAGAAATCAATTATAATGGTTACAGATAAAGCACAATTAAAAACACCAAAGAAATTAACTAACACAGAAGGATCATCATAATGGCAAAAAATTTAAACACACGAAAATCACACTCAATAGATCCTAAATCAAATCCAGGACCTTTTGAAGCCATTGTGAGAAATGTGTTGGATCCCAAATACAGTGGAGCCATTGAAGTTGAATTGGTCAAAACACTGGATTCAGGCAATGCCACAACCACAGGACAATTCATCACAGCAAAATATCTCAGTCCATTTTATGGCACAACCAATGTGGCAGGACTGAACAAAAACAAAGACGCCAGAGACAGTCAACAGAGTTACGGCATGTGGTTTGTGCCACCTGATGTGGGCAACACAGTGATGGTTGTGTTTATAGAAGGCAACATCAACAGAGCATACTGGATTGGTTGCATTCCACAAGAATTAATGAATGTGATGATCCCAGGCTCAACACCTGCCATGTCAAACACAGACACCACAGATTCCGAACATCAAGAAGATTCTGCAGATGCAGACATCAGAGGCAAAAAAATGCCTGTGGGCGAACACAACAAATTAAAATTTGCAGATAAGCCTGCGGACAAACCTTTACAGATCAAAAAACCAATCAACAGACTGTTCAAAGCAGTGTTGGACAATCAAGGATTGATTTCAGATGAAATCAGAGGACTAACCACATCTAGTGCTAGACGTGAAGTGCCTTCAAGTGTGTTTGGAATAAACACGCCAGGACCCATAGACAAAGTTTTCACACAAAATCAACCCATAGCAACTGCTAGAACAGGTGGAACATCATTTGTGATGGATGATGGTGATGACAAATTTATTAGAAAAACAAAAGCCAAAGATGGTCCAATGGAATATGTGGATGTTGAAACCAGCGAGGGTGTGATTGAGGGCGACAAAAATACTCCTCACAATGAACTGTTCAGAATAAGAACACGTACAGGACATCAACTGTTGTTGCACAATTCAGAAGATTTAATCTACATTGCCAATGCCAATGGCACAGCATGGATTGAAATGACTGCCAACGGCAAGATTGATTTTTATGCACAAGACAGTGTGAGTGTTCACAGCAAAGGCGATTTCAACTTTAAAGCAGACAGAGATGTTAATTTAGAAGCAGGTAGATCATTGAATATGAAATCTGGAACAACAACAAATATAGAATCTGTGGCAAATTACAATGTTTATTCGGGCGTAGATATTAATTTAGATGTGGGCGGATTGATTAAACTAGCAGAAGGAATAGCACAACCATTGGCAACACATTCTGTTCCTGATACTACAAGTATAATGAAACGTGTGCCGCAACATGAACCTTGGAGTCATCATGAAAATTTTGATCCAATGGCAGTTGCATTGGCAAAAACTGATAGAACATCTGGAGAATCGATAGTGGTAGCAGAACCTATTAATATTCCAGACACATTTAAAAATGCGAGAACTTAAAATGTTAAATACAGTTAGAAAGGTTAATTTATGGCGGTAAGAACAATAGGGACGATAGTAGGTAAAGCAACACAAACAGCCCGATTCATTCTAATTGATGGTGCTCTAGTTGAAGTTAATAGAGTATTCAGTAACACAAAAAATTTAAATCTGGCTGGGATGGATAGAAAACCTATATTTTTTCAAACTTCTATTGGCGGTTTAGAAATAGGAAAACCATACTTTATTAGAACTCCGGTTAGTTCTTCTGTGAATGGATATTTTAGTGTGTCTGAAACACAAATGGGACCTGTAGTTGTTCTAAATGATGAAATTTTAGAAGTAGATTACGTTATTCTTAATTTTAGTTCAGATGGATCGACTCAACCTAATGATCCTTCATTAATTACATCAGCAGGCAGAGATGCTTTGAATAATGATAACAATTTTTTTCAAATTGATTATGGAGATTATTTTGAAAGAATAAGTCAAAGTCTTGAAACATTAGTTGATCAAAATGAGCAGATTAAAGATGATATTAGAACTATCAAAAATTTAGCCGAAGGAGATGGACTTCATATTCTTGGACCTTGGGAATGGTTGGGCCAAGTAGGGATAGTCCAATACATGGAAGATAAAGGACTTAATATAAATGAATTAAAGGCCAAAATTGAGGCATTACCTAAAAGTTTTACACCACCAGGAGGTGGATCATAATGCCAGGAGTAAGTAGAGTTGGAGTAGACATAGCAGGCGGTGTAATAATTGGTGAATTAGCACCAAAGGTTAAAGTAGAAGGTGCACCTATTGTTTGTCAGTTTGCTCCCGTGGCGGCACACGGAAGACCTCCACACAGAACACCTGTTATGATAGGAGCCAGTAGCAAAGTTTTTGCCAACGGTATTCCAATATGTAGACTAGGTGATCCAGCATCATGTGGACACCCAGCAACAGGCAGTTCAAAGGTAATAGCAGGATAAAATAAAATTATGGCACACAAAAAATTATACAAAGAAGTCACAGTTACATCTGCTCAAACAGCCAAGACACCTGCTACACAAAGAATGTACAGAGGGTTGAGTACAGTGAATCCAGACAACACCACATTCAGTTTAAATGATATAGGATTAATCAAACAGGATTTATTGAATCATTTCCATATATCACAAGGTGAGAAACTTGAAAATCCAGAGTTTGGCACAATCATATGGGACATAATACACGATCCTTTAACACCGGATCTAGAAGAAGCAATTAAAGAGGATATCATCAAAATAATCGACACTGATCCCAGAATAACAGCGGACACAGTGATTGTAACACCATTTGAATCGGGGTTACAGATAGAAGTTGAACTAACATACATCAAATATAATGTGTCAGAAAAATTAAGATTGACATTTGACGAAAATAATGGGTTACTGAATTAAGTGCTCTGTTTATGCAAACAAATAAATAATATTATAACAAAGGAAACCAATGTCATCCACAGATAGACAAAACAGATTATTGCTGGCAGAAGACTGGAAAAGAGTATATCAGTCTTACAAAAATGCGGAATTCAAAAGTTACGATTTTGATACCATTCGCAGAACAATGATCCAGTACATCAGACAGAATTATCCAGAAGATTTCAACGATTATATTGAATCATCTGAGTACTTGGCACTGATAGATTTGATTTCATATCTAGGACAAAATTTGGCTTTCAGAACAGACTTGAATGCCAGAGAGAATTTTCTAGAAACAGCAGACAGACGAGATTCGATATTAAGATTAGCAAGATTAATCAGTTACAATCCAACAAGAAATCAATGTGCAAATGGCTTGATGAAAGTTGTAAGTGTCAGCACAACTGAAAATGTTGTGGACAGTAATAATTTAAATTTAAGCGGACAAACAGTCAGTTGGAATGATGCCGGCAACACAAACTGGAACGAACAATTTACAAAAGTGTTAAATGCTTCATTGGCAGAAAATGAAAAATTTGGCAATCCAGTAAAATTAGAAAACATAGATTCAATCCCAACCAGCCAATACAGAATCAATGCCAACAGCACAGAAGTGCCTGTGTATGCTTTTAACAAAACAGCAAATGGACAAAATTTACCATTTGAAGTTGTTTCAACTTCTTTCGACAATGGTTCTATTGTAGAAGAAACACCACTAACAGGAAGAAAATTCAGTGTGCTTCACAGAGATGATGGCAAAGGAAATGCAAGTAACAACACAGGATTTTTTGCACACTTTAGACAAGGTGTACTTGACAATGGTGACTTCACAATCGATGTACCATCAAACAATCAATCAGTTGCAATTGAATCCAGCAATGTAAACAACACAGATGTTTGGTTATATCAATTGGACACTGACACAGGATTAGAAAGTACAGAATGGACAAAAGTTGATGCTGTAACGGGTAACAATGTTATATACAATTCAACAGCAAAAGATTTAAGAAATATTTACACAGTGTTGAGTGACGCAGATGATTCAATCAGTCTTAAATTTGCAGATGGAATATTTGGAAATTTACCGCAAGGTAATTTTAAAGTATACTACAGAAGAAGTAAAAATCAAAATATTAGAATTACTCCTGCTGATATGCAAAACATTCAAGTGGATGTACAGTATGTTTCATCAAACAATCAAATAGAAGTTTTAACATTAACATTTGGATTGCAATACACAATAGATAATGCAACAACATCTGAAACCAACAACTCCATCAGATTAAATGCTCCAGCAACATACTACACACAAAACAGAATGATCACCGGTGAAGATTATCAAATTGCACCACTAGGAACTAATCAAGAAATTATTAAAGTAAAAGCAACAAATAGAACTTCAAGCGGAATATCAAGATATTATGATTTAATAGATGCCACAGGAAAATACAGCAACACAAATGTGTTTGGTGCTGATGGCATAATATACAAAGAAGAAACTGAAAATGTTGACTCGTTTAGTTTTTCAACACAAACAGACATTGAAGGCGTAATTATAAATCAATTAGAACCGTTGTTATCTAAAAATCAAACTAGAAACTACTACATAGAAAAATTTTCTAAAATATTACTAACTGATTTAATTCCAGTTTGGCAACAAGTTACAACTGCTACAAATGAATCCACAGGTAAATTATTAGATGCTGTGAACGTCTTAGATTATCAAGTTGGCACATACACAGCAAGTCAGTTGAAATATATCGAACCAGGTGCTATGATTAAATTTATTGCACCAACAGGCAAGCATTTTATGGAAGACAATTCATTAATGAGTGGAGCCGCAGATCATCCAGGATCAAAAGAATACATTTGGACATCAGTTGTTAGTGTGTACAATGATGGCACAACCAATACCACAGCAGGAGCAGGAGCAATTAAATTCAACGATGTTATTCCTACAGGTGCTATTGTTAGTGAAATATTACCTAAATTTGCAAAACAATTTTCTGATGATGTTAAAACAGTTATTATTGACCAGGCTTTTGCTTATAACAATTTTGGAATACGTTATGACGTACAAACAAGAAAATGGATGGTTGTTGATGAAAACAATTTAAATGTGTATGGAGATTTCAGCATTGGTAAAACAGGCGATGAATCAAATCAGCAACTAGATTCAAGTTGGTTAATCAAATGTATCAACAACGGTGCTACTTACACAATCTCGTACAGAGGTTTAAGATATGTGTTTGAAAGCAAAAAAGAAGTAAGATTCTTTTATGACAGTGCTGATAGAAATTTCAATGCCAAAACAGGAACAACACTTCAAGACAAAGTGAGTGTGATGTCAGTGAATACAAAACCAGACAGTAACAATGCGTTCAACAACGATATCAATTTTGCTGTGTCTACTGAGTACAGATCTTTAAGCGGATATGTAGACAGTGCTAAAATAGAACTTACTCAATTTGATTCTGATCAAGATGGCATCGTGGACAATCCAAATGCTTTTGATCTTGTGGTTGATCCTGCTACTAATCCAACTACAAAATATGTTTTCCAAAAATTAATAAATGATAGCGATGGAACACAACAGTATCAATACGTTAGTGCAGGCACAGAAAACATTTATGTTAGACAAACATCGGTGGGTACTATTGGAGATTATCCAAACAATTCAATTGTGTACTTGATAGACAGCAACAGTTTTAAACAGGTTAACACAACAACCAACACCACTGCAACTGTAACAAATTATGTTGCACACATTGGAAGAGACGGTGTTAAGTTTCAATACGTTCACACAGTGGACGGTAACACAAGATTAGATCCCAGTTCATCTAACATAATGGATATGTATATTTTAACAAGAACATATGATATCAATTTTAGATTATGGTTAGCAGGAGCAACAGCAACTAAACCACTATTACCCAGCAGTGATTCGTTGTACACAAACTTTAATACACCGTTAGCAAAAATTAAATCAATCAGTGACACAATTGTGTATCATCCGGTAAAATACAAAATATTATTTGGATCACAATCCGACACAAGTTTACAAGCAACATTTAAAATTGTTAAAAATTCCAGTCAAGTTACTAATGATAGTGATATTAAAAGTCGAGTTATCACAGCAATAAATCAATTCTTTGCTTTAGAAAATTGGGAATTTGGTGATACATTTTATTTCTCAGAATTAAGCACATATGTGATGAACGAATTAGCACCAGACATAGCAACATTTGTTATTGTGCCTAAAGAAGGTTCAAAAGCATTTGGAAGTCTGTTTGAAATTAAATCAGAAAATGATGAAATTTTTATTAGTGGCGCAAAAGTTTCTGATGTTGAAATAATAGATGCTGTAACAGCCTCTAAACTTAAAGCAGACGGAAACATCGCAACAAGTTCATCAACAGTTAGTACATTAAGTGGAACATTACCTACCAGCTCAGGAGGCTCTAGTGGGGGAAGTGGATATTAATGGCATACGACAACAATCAAAAAGACTTCAGTTTGCCTGCAGGCAAGGATGACGGTAAAAGAGAATCTTCAGAATTTTTACCTAAGTATTTTAGAACTCCAGTCAACAACAAATTTTTACACAGCACAGTTGACCAACTAATATCTCAAGGAACATTAGAAAAATTAAATGCTTACTATGGACGTAAGATTACAGATGCCTACAAAGCATCTGATTTGTATGTGCCTGAAGTAACTGCTGATAGAGAAAATTACAAATTTGAACCCAGCATAGTGCAACAAGACGATTTAGGTAATGTAAACTTTTATTCAGACTACATAGACTTTGTTAATCAAATACAAAATTTAAATGGTGATGTTTCTGATCACAGTGTTCTTAATGCTCAAGAATATTATGCTTGGTCACCAAGAATCGATTGGGACAAATTTGTAAATTACAGAGAATATTTTTGGATGCCTTATGGTGCATCCACAGTTACAATATCGGGACAACAGCGAAATGTTATTAGCACATACTCAGTAACAAAGTCTGATCAATCAGACAACTATGCTTACATCTTTACGCCCAATGGGCTTACAGCAAACCCAACACTAAAATTATACAAAGGTCAAACATACAAGTTTGATATTGATGCAGAAGGATTGCCTTTTGTTATAAGAACACAAAGAATACTAGATGCTTCGTACAATGTTACTGATGGTATCGATGTGCAAAGTGTTGAAAAAGGAATTATAACTTTTGAAGTGAAAGAATCTGCACCAGAAAAACTATATTACGGAAGTGATAACGATATTAATGCTTGGGGATTGATCCAAATACACGACATTGAAGAAAATTCAACAATAGATATTGCTAATGAAGTATTAGGCAAAAAAAATTACACCACTGCTGATGGAGTAGCATTATCAAATGGTATGAAAATAAATTTTGCTGGCACAGTTACACCTGTGGAATATGCTGAAAAAGATTATTTTGTTGAAGGTGTGGGTGACGCAATTCAATTGATAAATGCACAAGAACTAGAAGTAAAGAGTGCTTTCACTGATGTAACACCAATTCCATTTGATTCAAAAAACTTTGACACTGTGGGATTTGGAACAGCCACATCGTATGCTGTTGATAAAGATTACATTGTTATAAACAGAGCATCTCCAGACAGAAATCCTTGGAGTAGATCCAATAGATGGATTCATAAATCTGTTATAGAAGAAAGTGCCAAAGCAAACGGACAAATTGCAAACATTGATCAAGCCACAAGAGCACGAAGACCTATCATTGAATTTGAAGCAGGCATCAAACTATATGATTTTGGTTTTAAAAAGAAAGAAAATATTGATCTTATAGACACAGTTACAACAGATGTAATGAGTGATGTTGAAGGATCTCAAGGTTTTTTCATTGACGGCATTGCATTAACAAATGGAATGAAGGTGTTGTTTACTGCTGATCCAGATCCTCTTGTTAAAGACAGAATATTTGAAGTTAAATTTATTAAGTTTACTGAAGGAACCACAGTTACGACTCAAATCAGTTTGGTTGAAAGTGCAAATGCTTCTCCATCACAAGGAGAAACTATTTTGGCCACTGACGGAAATGCGAATCAAGGAAAATGGTTTTATTACAATGGAACAACATGGAAATCAGCACAAGTAAAAAATAAAGTTAATCAAACTCCTTTGTTTGATTTGTTTGATAGCAATGGCGTAAGTTTCACTGACAGTATTGTGTATCCTAACAGTTCGTTTATGGGTAACAAAATATTCACTTATGTTGAAGGTACAGGCACAGTGGATACTGAATTAGGATTTGCATTAACTTATTCAAATGTAGAAAACATTGGAGATATTGTTTTTGATTTTGATTTATTAAACAAAAATTACACATATCAATCACAAAATATCAACGGAACTTTAACTTCTGAAACAGCATTTTTGAAAAAATACAATGCTAGTGGCAACTTTACAACAGTAAATGGTTGGACCAAAGCACCCACTGACAGTTTTCAAAAAGTTAATAGACAGTATGTTGCATCTAACAATCAGAAAAATGATTTTGCCATTGACGTTTACAAAAAGAGTGGCGATTTAAATGATCTAAACCTGAATGTATTTGTTAATAATGTTAAAAAAATTGAAAATACTGACTGGTCAATTTTAAGAATCAATAATGAAGCATATGTTAATTTCACTACTGATTTAACAGTTAATGATATAGTTGTAATTAGAACAAGCAGTGCAACACCTAAAAACAGTAATGGTCATTATGAATTTCCAACAAACTTACAATCCAACCCACTCAATGCAAAAACAACAAAATTCACAGTTGGGCAAGTAACTGATCATGTTAAATCGATTACTAATGAATTAAAAGACATTCAAGGTGTAACTCCGGGATTTAGCAATTTAAGAGACTTCCCAAATGCAACACAATACGGTAGAAAATTTTTACAACACAGTGGACCAATGGTGTTGGCTTCGTACTTGTTAAACAACAAAGATGTAAACTTAATTTCAGCAATCACTAGAAGTCAAAACGATTACTTTAAATTCAAAAGATCATTTATTAGTGCTATGGACGATTTAGGATTTGACGGAACTCCTAGTCAAGTGGTTGATAAAATTTTAATTAAACTCAACAGAGACAATAATAATTCATTACCGTATTTCCAAACAGACATGCTGGGTATTGGTGCATTCAAAACCACTAGACACACAGTTTTAGATATAGATAATAAATTTTTTGCACTGTCTAATGACTTTAATTTAACAGCATTATCAACTAAAGCAGTGTACGTGTATCACAACGATACACAGTTAGTGCATGGTGTTGATTATGTATTTGTTGACGGATTTGTTCAAGTTACGAAAACAGTTGCACTAGATGATATCATTGTGGTTAACGAGTTTGAAACAACTAACGGATCACACATTCCAGCAACACCAACCAAATTAGGACTATATCCAAAATACACTCCTAAAATTTATTCAGACACAACAGCAATTACTCCAGTGAACGTTATTCAAGGGCATGACGGAAGTATCATAGTTGCATTCAATGACTTTAGAGATGATGCTATATTGGAAATGGAGAGAAGAATTTTTAACAATATTAAAACAACATACGATGATGAATTGTTTGGTATTAAATCTTTTGTGCCAAGAGCATACAGCACAAATAAATTTACATTTGAATCAATTAATAAAACATTATTGGGCGATTTCAATGACTGGTTAACATTTACAGGCAACGAAGATTATACAGCAAACACTTATCACACACAAGAAAACAGTTTGACTTGGAATTACGGCAATATGGTTTCTCCTCAAAATGAAAACTTGTTAGGATTCTGGAGAGGTGTGTACACTCATGCTTACGACACCGACAGACCAAATATTGCTCCATGGGAAATGCTTGGATATTCTCAAGAACCTACATGGTGGGAAACTGTTTATGGTCCAGCACCGTACACAAAAGACAATTTAATTTTGTGGCAAGATTTAGAGAAAGGTATTGTAAGAGAACCTAATAAAAAAATTGTAATCAAAAACAAATACAAAAGACCCGGTTTAACAAACAATATCCCAGTGGACAGCGAAGGCAACATCAGAAGTCCGTATGATAGTGCATATGCTAGAGGACAAGTATTACAACTTACCAAAGACAAATTTAAGTTTGGTGATTATTCTCCTATAGAAAACACATGGAGAAGAAGTGTGCATTATCCGTTTGCACTTTTAAAAAGTTATATTTTACATCAACCAAACAAAGCAATAGGTATAGGATTAGACACAAATAAAATTACTAGAAATGCTAGTGGACAGATTGTGTACAATTCATCAACTGCTATAAGACCTACAGATATTATCTGGCCGAGCAGTGTTGATGACAGCACAGTAACATTGACTGCTGGATTATTAAACTATGTTTATGAAATAGTTGAAAATTCTCAAACAACAAACTATGCAGATTACAAAAAACAGTTTGCTGGATTACAAACACAAATAGGCTTTAAAGTAAGAGGATACAGCAACAAAGACAAATTTAAACTGTTATTAGACAGTAAAACTCCGTTAAATTCAACAACACTATTTGTACCAGAAGAAAACTATCAACTGATTTACAATGTGTCTACACCAGTAGAAATTTTGACCTACAGTGGATTAATTATTGAAAAGTTAGCAAGTGGCTTCAGTTTAAAAGGATATGATAAAAATGATCCTTACATTAGATACCATTCTCCATTTGAACAAACTAGTGATCCAGTAATAACAGTGGGAGGAATTAGTTCTTCATTTGTTAATTGGAGTGAAAACAAAAGATATGACAGTGGGTCTTATGTAAAATATGCAGACAATTTTTATGCTACTGATGAAACACATATTTCAACTGCAAACTTTGATGATTCAAAGTTTATCAAGTTAGTAGAATTACCATCTGAAGGCGGTGCATCTGCTGTTTTAAGAAAAACTTTTTTAACAGATACAGTTCAGTCTGTTGCATACGGAACAGTGTTTGATGATATTCAAACAGTTGTTGATGTGATACTGGGATATGAATCATATCTTAAAGCCAAAGGTTTTGAATTTGATCAATATGATCCAACAACACAATTGGTTGCTAACTGGCAATTAAGTGCTAAAGAATTTTTATTTTGGACAACACAAAACTGGGACGAAGGTGCAGTAATCAGTTTAAGTCCTGCCAGCAAAAAAATAGTTGTTACATCACAATATGCTACAACTGATAATGTTATAGAAAATTACTACTCTTATGGTGTGTTAAAAGAAGATGGTAATAAACTGGATAGAGTAAATTTACGAATTGTTAGGAAATCAAACACGTTTGAATTGTTCACAAAGAACACAATAAATGGAATATACTTTGCTAAAGTTCCACTTGTACAAAAAGAACATGTATGTTTAATAGATAACACAACATCATTTAACGATTTAATTTATGATCCAGCAAGTGGGTACAAGCAGGATAGAATTAAAATGTTAGGATATGTTACAGAATGGGATGGTAGTTTAAACATTCCAGGATTTGTGTTTGATGAAGCAAAAGTTGTACTTTGGGAACCTTACACCGATTACTCAATGAGTGATGTGGTAAAACATAAACAATTCTATTACACAGCAAACACAAAATTAAAAGGAACAACAGAATTTAATGATAACAATTGGCGTAAATTAGACAACAAACCAGAAAGCAGTTTGTTATCAAACCTTGATTATCAAACAAATCAATTTGCTGATTTCTATGATTTAGACACAGATAACTTTGATAGACAACAACAAAAACTTGCTCAACATTTAATTGGTTATCAACCTAGAGAATACCTAAGTAATATTATTAACGATGAAGTCAGCCAATATAAATTTTATCAAGGATATATTAAAGAAAAAGGAACAGCGAATGCTCTTACCAAATTGTTTGATGCACTAGCAAGTGCCGACAAAGAAAGTTTAGAATTTTTTGAAGAGTGGGCAATCCGTAAAGGACAATACGGAGCAGTGGACACCTTTGACGAAGTAGAATACAGTCTAGATGAAACTCAAGTTAGATTAAATCCTCAACCTATTTTACTAACAAATGATCAACCAGCAACAGCAACTGATTTGGTTTACAGAATACAATCGGGACAGACTTATCTAGCACCTAAAGATTATCAACACACACCATTTCCTGTGAAGTATGACAAAAACACATTTATCAAAACTGCAGGTCCTGTAAATCCGATAGATATTTCATTAACACTGGCACAGTATGATGACTTATTAACTTCAACAAGTGTAGCAACTCTAGATGAAGGACAGTATGTGTGGATTGGTAACAACAAAGGTATTTGGAGTGTTTTAAGATACAGCAACACAGATCAACAAATTGTGTCGATTATCAAAGACGGAAGTGTTATTTCAGTAAACACATTGAATAATCCAGACATAGCAGTTGGTGAAATATTTGTAGTAAATGCTAATGGTACAGATTATGTTTTCAAATCTACGTTTGTAGGAATAACATCAATTCAATGTGAAGACGTGGAAGGATTTGCTTCAATTGAATCTGCTGTAGGCTTTATTAAACGATTCACTGAATCAAGATTAAATTCTATAAATGACGTCAACACAAGAATAAATGATCAAGGTCTTAAAGATAATGAAAAATTTTGGATTAACGAATCAGATGACGGTAAATGGAAAATTGTTAACAATAAATTTGTGTTTAAAAAACACAATGAATTAAGTTCCACAAGCATATCAGGAGATCAAAGTTTTGGCACAGTGATAGCCGCAAACAAACAAAACTCAACAGTATTGGTCAGTCAACCATCAGATGAAGATGGAAAAATTTATGTATTCACAAGAGGTTCTGAGAGCGGATCATTAATATTAGTACAAATTATTGAAGCACCAACAACTGATCCATTGTTAACAAATATCGATCTGTTTGGACCAGACAGTAGTTTTGGTAAAGCAGTTGACATTTCTCCAGATGGAAATTTTGTAGTAATAGGTGCACCTGATGCCAGTAATTTAAAAACTGAGTACAAAGGAGTGTACAGTACAAGTTCTAATTACAATGTTGGAAACATAGTTCAGTACAAACAACAACTTTGGAGAGCAACCAATCAAGTGGAAGGTGCAATAGCACAGGATTTATTCTCAACATTTGATTCATCTGCTTTTTACAAAGAGAACGTGGGATTCCAAACAACAAGTTTATTGATAGGCGACAGTGTATTCCTAAATCAAACAACAGATCATATACTGGTAAGAGCATCCACAGAACAGTACACAGCAACTAAAATAGGTGACAGACTGATATTAGATTATGTTGATTTCAGTAGTGATTATCCAATAGACAGAAACAATTATGCTAAAGTGGCGAATCAACCTTTTAATGGAGTTGACTCTCCAACAATTAAAAACAATATTTTCAGCGGTGCTGATATGCCTATTCAAGAAAAGATTGACGAAATTTTAGAAGTATCAAACACATTAACAGATCCTGTTGTAGGAAATTTATTAAACACAGACACAGCACAAGGTACTGTGGTGTATGTGAGAAAAGTTGCCGCAAAATCTATAATATATCTTAAAGATGTGAGTGGTGTATTTGCTGAAAGCGGAAGTTTAACTTTGGATATATTGCCTATAGGAGTGTATTCAAGAGTGAATTCAGAAGACTACGATTACCTTGGTGGTTGGTGGAAAATAAACATAGGTGCTAATGTAACCACAAATGCAGGATCAGATGTTACAACCAACATTGTAATTCAAGACATAAAAGTATTAAATGAAGTTAGAGACACTAATAGATTTTTCAGTTCAATGGAACAACCTATTGCTCCAACGACACCTCAAGCACCATTGGTAAAAGCACAATTTGGAATTGGAACATATTATCAAGAGTATTACATTGACGCAGGATCAAACACATGGGTCACTAATCCAAGTCCTCAAGCAATTTTAAGCAATAAATGGTTTGTAAGAACAGGTTACGACATAGCTCATGACAGCACATTAAATTCCAGCAATTCAACCAACTACGTAAGTGTTTGGTTTAATAATGTTGATTCAGGCGCTTTTGATTTTGCCGGATTGAATATTGACAGTGACGACACAAATGGACTTAAAGAAGTAGTAGACATATGGGAAGGTTATGTTGATGTAGATTCACAGCCAGACAACAATGCAAATTATTATTTCCCATCAGCAGGAGTGCATCAAATATATGATCCTAACACTCAAGCACAGGCAGATGTTACGTTTGTTCAGTTTATAGGATTAGAAAAAATAAGAATTTACTTTAATAATTCAAACAACAAACAGTTCAGTTTAGGATCTAATGCCAGTGCACCATCAACTATCACTAGAATAGGCGGAGGTGTAAACAGAACTATAGGATCTATTGAACAAACAGTTCAATCAGGAAATGCAGACGGAGACATTTTAGTTTTCCAACATACATCATCTATTACAGCATCTGGAAATCCTGACTTCTACACAGTTAACGATATGGAGTACTGGATATGGGACGAATTTGAAAATGTACCAGGAATCAATCAAAGTGCTAACATACCAGGAAGCCAAAACAGAGATTGGGTCCAAACATACAATATTCCAATTGGGGAAGGTGTTCAGAGTGTTTACACCAATCAAGGTGCATTTTTAATTTACAAAAAGAACACAAAAGGTCTGTTCGAATACAATTCAGCATACACTGTGCCTGACACTCAAAGTGGTTTAAGGTTAGGAAGTAAAATTCAATTACGTGATGTTGGAAATGTTACAACAGCATTTATTGGTGCTGAAGGTAATGGAACTTCTAGTTTACCAGGAAAAATTTATTTTGTAGATTACAGTGCTACAAAAAATTGGCGTCTGGGTGTTGATCAATATTATATGGGCGTGTTTGATGATCAAACTGATTACCTAAAAGATGAATTAGTTGTGTTTAGCAATCAGTTATACAAAGCAAAAACAAACATCAGTGCAAATTCTTGGCAATTAAGTTTATGGGATTTACAAGATACACACACAGACTTTTTAGGATATGTACCTAATGACAGTGGTATTGAATTACAAGGTGATTCAACTCTAAATCAAAACAACTTGATTAAATTTGCAAACACATTTGACGTTGATACAAATGGTATTAACATTGTGTTAACCAACAAGTACAGCGATGATGGTCAAAATGTTGTTGTGTACAGACAAAGCGACGGACACTATTCATACAAACAAACAATAACACCTGCAGATGATTCTGCTCCAATAATTGACTTTGGTTCAGATATAAGCATATCAGGAGACGGTGAGTTGATCGCTGTTGGAAGTCCGTTGAAAGATGTTGTTGACATAGACATGGGATCAGTATATGTTTACAAAAAAGTTAACAACGATTCTGGACAGTACACATTAAATCAAACACTAGTAAGTCCAAGCAAAGAAACTTCGGAACAATTTGGAAATACTCTGTCGTTTAGTGGAGATGTACTAGCAGTAACGTCATTAAAAGGCGATCAACAATTATCGACACTTATTGATAATGGACAAACAGTATTTGATGGTACAATGACCAAATTTGTTGAAATACAATCAGATGTGGGTTCAATTCATCTGTATCAAAAATTTGAAAACACATTACTATATGGTGAAAAATTCACTTACATCAACGACACTTTAGAACAATTTGGAACGAACTTGTTGGTCAACAACAATCACGTTTATGTTGGACTGCCTAAACTACAATTAGCCAACAGTCAAATGGGCACATTGGTAGACTTTAGAAAATCACCTACGGAATTCAATTGGACTAGTATACATCAAAGCAGTGAAGGGATCGATCAACCAGACTTATCAAAAATACAAGGAGTTTTCCTTTACAGTAAATCGACAAACAAATTATTAACAACATTAGATTACGTTGATCCAATATTTGGAAAAATTCCTGGACCAGCAGAATCTGAAATTTCATACAAAACAAATTATGACCCGGCTGTGTACAACAGTTCTACAGCAGTAGGAACAATGGATACAACCAATCACTGGGATGATACTCAGGTAGGAAAATTATGGTGGAACATCAGCAAAGCAACATATTATTATCCATATCAAAGCAACATAATTTTTAATAATTCATATTGGAATAAATTATTTGTAGGTGCTAGTATTGATGTACACGAATGGATCAATTCACCTTACACTCCTACACAATATAATACTATTAGTCAATCTAATGAAGGAAGTGCATTAGGCATTACAGGAACAGTTGAAAATACAACAGACTTTGTAATTAAAAAAGTTTATGATAAAATTGCTGGAGTGTTATCTAATAGATATTTTTATTGGGTTAAGAGCAAAACAACAACACCAGAAATAGAAACAAGAACATTAAGCGCCAATGCTGTTGAAAACTTAATTAAAGATCCAAGAGCTCAAGGTTACAAATATGTAACAGTGTTTGGCAAAAATAAATTTGCTCTTGTAAACTGTGATTCATTTATTCAAGGTAATGACACAATTATTAGTTTCAGATTGAACACGATTGCTAGTAAAAATAATGTTCATAAAGAATATGCTTTACTAACACAAGGTTCTGCTACAAGTATACTGCCTAAAGACATAGAAACAGTGTGGTTTGACAGTTTAATTGGATATGATTCAAAATCTAATCCTGTACCAGACCCTAATTTAAGTGACAAATTAAAATATGGTACATTACAAACTCCAAGACAGAGTTGGTTTGCTAATAAACAAGAAGCACTTAAACAAACAATTGAAAGAGTTAATACTTCTTTAAAAACAAAACTGGTTGTTGATGAAATTGACATCAGTAATTTAATAAAATCAGATCCAGCACCAACTATTAACACAGGAGTATTTGACACAACTGTTGACACTGAAAATGAATTAAATTTTGTAGGAGTAGGATCAGTTAAACCTGCATCATTAAACATCACAGTTACAAACGGAAAAATTTCTAATGTTGTAATAACAGATGCTGGTAAAGGTTACAAATCAATACCAACGTACAAAATAAAAAGCATTACAGGTGAAGGTGCTGTGATAGGTTTAACAATCGATGTTAATGGATCGATCAACAGTGCTAAAATTTTACAAGCAGGTAGTAATTACAAAGAAGATGCAACAATAAAAGTAAGAACATTTAGTGCGTTAGTCACTGCTGACAGTACAGTAGATGGAAAATGGGCAATATATGATTACAACAGTGGCGATGGTTGGCAGAAAACAAAAATACAAGCATTCAATGTAAATCTGTATTGGAGTTATGCTGATTGGTATGAAACAGATTACAGTCAAATTACTGCTATTGATCATTTGATATCACAAAGTTATGAAATAAATGCATTAGATGACAGTATAGGACAAATTATAAAAATTGAAACTATTGGATCTGGTGGTTGGTTACTGTTGAAAAAAATTGATGACCAAATAGATGTTGATTACACGGTGAACTATCAAACAGTGGGAAGACAAAATGGAACAATTCAATTTTCGGATAACTTGTATGCGTACAGTGGCAACATAGGTTTTGATTCAAACAGTTTCGATGTTCAACTGTATGACAGACAACCAATCGAGGAAACACGTGTAATATTAGAGACAATCAGAGACAAAATATTTGTAGAAGAATTAGCAATAGAGTATAATAAAATGTACTTTGCTGGTATTCAGTATGCTTTATCAGAAAACAAATTGAATGATTTTGTGTTTAAAACAAGTTTTATTAAGGCTCAACACAATGTTGGACAATTAGAACAGAAAATTACATTTAAAAATGATAATCTATCAAATTACGAAGATTATGTACAAGAAATTAAACCATATAAATCTAAGATTAGAGAATATGTCAGTTCGTATGAGAAAACAGAACTAACAAACTCTGTAATAACTGATTTTGATTATGCACCAAAATATATCAATGGTGTAATAACTCCATCTAAGGTCACAATCAACAACGATCAGTTGGTGGGTGCAGACAACATCACTACATATCCAGATAAAAATTGGAAAGACAACATAGGTTACAAAATCACAGCAATCAATATTGCCAATGGTGGAACTGCTTATACTAATCCTCCTGCTGTTGAAATTACAGGTGGTGGCGGAACTGGTGCAACTGGTACAGCATATATTAAAAATGGTGTGGTATACAGAATAAATGTTACAAACAGTGGATCAGGATATATTTCTTCTCCAACAGTAACATTAAGTGGTTCAACAACAGGTACTCTAGCCAAAGCAAGTGCTGTGTTGGGTGAAAGTTTACCTCGTACAACTCACATTGGAATAAAATTTGACAGAAACACAGGTGATACGTTCGTTACCAGTTTACAAAGAACAGAAACATTCACAGGTAACAACAGTCAATTGAAATTTAAATTAAAATGGCCAATGGATCTACGCACAAACACAATTACTGTTCTTGTAGCAGGCAAAAAACAATTGAAAAGCACATTTGTATACAAAAATGAAACAGACACAACAAAAACATATACAAGACAAACAGGATATATTCAATTTGTTTTACCGCCAGTAAACTTGTCTGCAATTTCAATTAGTTACAAAATAAATGAAGATGTATTAAACACTGCTGACAGATTTGCATTGTATGAACCAACATCAGGAATGCCTGGAAAAGAATTAGCACAGGTGATTGATGGTATAGATTACGGTGGAGTTGAAGTGAGAAGTATTGGATTTGAAAATAATTCAGGTTGGGGCAATGAACCTTATCTGCAAGGCGAATGGGACACATTTGATGAAAGTTATGAAGATGAAGTATTCTATCTAGATGGTAGTACATTAACATTGAATCTAGCAAACACTCTAACATCAGGTATTGAATATCACATTTATCAAAATGGTCAAAGAGTGGATGATCCTGCATTTGATATTGGTGCACCTACAAATATTTTAGCACAAATGAATTCACTACAAGGTGACGGATCTACAAAAACTGTTGATATCAGTATGTTAGAAACAGATAATGGTGATACAATTATTGTAAGAAAATCTACCAGTGATGGAGCATTTTTACCAGATCCAACCATAGTTGATACTTTAATTAAAGGTGGAGATTTGGCATACTCAACAGCACAAGGTATAAATGCAGAAGACATAAATGTTGATGGTGACGGATTTGTAACAGAAACTTCTGCTAAAGGTCCTGAAGAATTTGTACCTGGTCAAGTTTTAGATACTTTAGATATTCAAGTGTATGATAGAGGTCAGAGTTCGGGTAGTAAAATTAACAGTTACAATTATATTGGTGACGGTGCAACAACTGAATTTAACTTTGTGGACTCACCACAAAGTAACACAGCAATATTTTTAAGTGTTAACAATATTTTGTACAACACAAATCAATTCACAATTAATTACCAAGACAAATACATCAACCTGAATCAAACACCAGCACTGGGTGATAAGATTAACTTTATCACAATGGGTAACAATGGAGAGTCTATACTTGACGTTGATGCATTCACAGGTGACGGAAGTACAGTTGAATATGTAACTAGAGCAAAATTCAAAGCAGGAAATATACAAACCTTTGTAAAAGTAAATGGCGAAGATGCTACATATTCTGTAATTGAAACAGATTCTTCTTATGCTGTTCCTAACAGAGTGGCAATTAGATTTAATTCCGCTCCCACATCAGACAGTTATATCAACATAGTGGTGTATGAGAGTGCTTCACAATCTTTCAGCGAAGTTACTCAAGACACTTTTACAGGTGACGGAAGTACAGCAACATATCAAATGAATCAAACACCTTTCACACAAACACCTTTCACAAACAATGTGATTGTGAAAGTTAACAATGATGTTTTAAGAAGTGGATTCCACAGAAAATTTACTGTGAGTGTATTAAGAGAATATGAATTTAAAAATTGGCAAGTATTACCAGGCACAATTAATGCTTCAGAGGTTAGAGCATACCTAAATAAAGTTGAACTTACGTCCAGTCAATACAGATGGAATCCAGGTAATTCGAGTATTACATTAACTGGCGGTGTGGGTGTTGCAGATGATACGTTGGATGTGTATATTGAAAACGGAGAATACAGTGTGAACGACAGTGGACTGATTACATTTACAACTGCTCCAACAGATTTAAGCACAATCACTGTTTACCAATTTAGTAAACACGATGTGCAAGACATTGACAGAACACAATATGATGTTGTGGCAAAATTAACAGTCACAGTTAACACAGATGATTATTATCAATACAATCAATTAACAAATGGTGTTGTAAAACTAAACAGACCGGCTGTTGATGCTCAATATGTTTGGGTGTGTTTAAATGGCGAATGGTTAGCACCTAGTGTGGACTACACAGTGTCTAACAATCAAATGTATTTAAAAATTAACAGAACGTTGTCGCAGAATGACGAAATAGATGTGATTCATTTCACTGCTCCAAGTTTTGTAGGCAAGTTTGCTTACAGACAATTTAAAGATATCATGAACAGAACTCACTTCAAACGTATCGGTGATGACAAACAGTACACGTTGGCACAAAATTTATTATGGAATGATCAAAAAATTGTGCTGATAGACGGTGTTGGAATCACAGAACCTAGTGTGGCTTCACAACTGCCGGGTATTGTCTTCATAGATGGCGAAAGAATTGAGTACTACAAAAAAGATGGTAACACTCTAGAACAACTAAGACGTGGAACATTTGGTACTGGTATAGCAGAAGTGCATCATGCCAACACTGATGTGTACGATCAGAGTGCTTTCCAAAATGTACCATACCAAGATTCTTTCATATCTGAAACATATACAGGTGCAGATGTAGTAAACAACACTCTTAACATAGGTTTTACACCAGCATCAGTTAACCAATTCGAACTATTTGTGGGTGGTAAGAGAATGAGAAAAAATAGTATCAGTGTATATGATCCTGCATTAGGGCAAGACAGCCCAGAAGCAGATAGCACAGTGCCTGCAGACTTTAGTGTATCAGGTACAACTGCTGTAATCACTTTCACTAACACACCAGCCGAAAATGCCCAAATTTTGCTGGTAAGAAAACAAGGTAAAATATGGCAAACAGGAGCAGATCCACTGAGTCAGACGGAAAATGACATCGCAAGATTCATACGTCAAAAGGAAGTGGCTGTGCCGCAATAAATACAATGGTAGAACGGAGTAAAAATGAGCAAAATTAAAGAGAACAGTGGTGTACTAATACAAGGACACATCAAAATACATGATCCTGAATCAGACAAGATTTTCGTTGATAAACGCAATGCAATTCATTATGAGAATATGAGTGTTGCTTTGGCAGAAAGTGTTGCTAATCAGGGGCAAGGATTCATAAATTCAATGTCGTTTGGAAACGGTGGAACAAGTGTTGACCCAACAGGTATCATCACATATCTTACTCCAAACAGTACAGGTACAAATGCTACACTGTACAACCAAACATACACAAAAATTGTTGACGACAGATCAGTTTCAAACCTAGATCCACAAAGAAACAAAATAGAAACAAGACATATCAATGGAACAAATTACACAGACGTTGTTGTAACTTGTTTGTTAGACTATGGTGAACCAAATGGACAAGATGCTGTTGACACTGCAAGTGTTTCAGACAGTTTATATGTGTTTGATGAACTAGGATTAGTAAGTTATTCACCCAACGGTACAGGCAAATTACTAACACACGTAATTTTTCATCCAGTACAAAAAAGTTTAAACAGATTGATTCAGATTGATTACACAGTTAGAGTTCAAAGTTTAACAGGGTTTAACGAAGGATAATAAATGGCATACAATATAAGTTTTACCGATGCTATAAACAAAGGTACTATCACTATAGAAGATAACACTGTAAACAATCAGACCAGTGTTAATTTTCCAGGAAAAAATACTACTTCTTACGGAACAGTTATATCGGAAAACTTTTTACAATTACTAGAAAATTTTGCTAACAGCACAGCACCATTAAGACCTATTGAAGGACAACTTTGGTTTGATAACGCCGCAGGTGTAAATCAACTTAAAGTGTATGATGGAGCAAATTGGGTAGCATCAGGTGGATTGAAAAAAGCAATCAACCAACCAAGTGCATCTGAAAGTATTTCAGGAGATTTATGGGTAGACACAAATGCTCAACAATTATATTTGTTCACTGGTTCGGGTTGGATTTTAATTGGTCCGCAATACAGTCAAGGACTGACAACAGGTGCAACTCCTATATCAGTAACAGGCACAGACGATTTATCATACAGCATTGTGAAACTTGAAGTTGAAGCACAAACAGTTGCCATTATTTCAAAAAATTCATTCACACCTAAAATTACTATTCCAGGATTTTCACAACTAAATCCAGGAGTAAATCTAAGTGCAACAAACTTTGGTGCAGACGTAAACAAATTATATGGTACATCTGAAAAAGCAGAATCATTAGTGGTTGGTAACACCACAGTTGCCGCAGGAAATTTTTTAAGATCAGACACAACGTCATTAACTGACTTTCCTATTAAAATTAAAACAGACCAAGGTATAGAAGTTGGTGCCGCCGGAACATTCAAAATGTTTGTGGAAAATCAAGCAGGCATAATTCAATTAGGAACACAAGACGAAGAAATAGACTTTAGACTAAACAGTGGCGGTTCAGTATCAACAGTGATGAGAATAAGTTCACAACAACAAGTTGGTATTAACAACACGAATCCAAATGAAGCATTAGATGTTACAGGAAATATTTTATCATCAGGCACAATAGTGTCAAACAGCATGTCACCATCAATCAATATAGGTTCAGGAGCAATTGTTTCTAAAGGTGGGTTGGGTGTGGCTCTCAGTGCAAACATAGGCGGATCAGGAACGTTTGCTGGTGATATCACAGCACAATCAGTTTTACCTTCTCAAAATTTAACTTACAACATTGGATCAACCACAAACAGATACAACACAGTTTACGCCAACCAAATACAAGCAGGCAGTGTTGTAACCAGCAGTATCACAGGAAATGCCACAAGTGCCACTTCTGCTGATAAACTTGCTCAAGCAACAACATTTAGATTGGCAGGTGATGTTACAGCAGTAGATGTTTCGTTTGACGGACAAACTGGTGGAACAACAAAAACTTTTACAACAAGTATAAGCAATTCATTCATAGGTAACCAAACATTAACAACTACCAGCAATGTTGGAGATGAAGTTATCATTAACAGAACATCAGGCACAACAGGAATTTACAAAACAACTGTTGGAGCAATCACTAACGCAATACCAACACCACCAGTAGCATCAATGATGCCTTATGCTGGAGCAACTGCTCCTACAGATTGGTTGTTTTGTGATGGTGCTGAATTACAAAGATCAGTTTATAATCAATTGTTTCAAACAATAGGAACTCAATATGGAACTCCAAGCAGTTCAGCAACATTTAAATTGCCAGACATGCGTGGTAGATTCCCACTAGGTAAAGACAACATGAGCAATCCTGGATTGGGACAAGGATCAGCAGACAGAGTGACATCGCCGGTAGCAGACGGATTAGGTTTAGGTGCTGGTAATGAAACAAAAACTATTGCAAAAGAAAATCTTCCAAATCACGAACACGATTTAAAAGCAGACAATGGAGATCAATTCTTTGCAGGTAGAAACATTGCAGGTGCTTCTACAGATTCAGAAGTAACCACAACAAGCGGACCAGATTTATCAAATGCCAACGGTGCTCAACAATTACCAAACTCAGGTGGCATAGACGGAACAATAGGACAAGCAATGGATGTGATGAATCCATACTTAACATTAAACTACATCATTTATACTGGAGGAGCATAATGAGTTATAGGTTGAATAAAACTGACGGCAGTTTACTTGTAGATTTAGTTGACGGTCAATTAGATACCACTTCCAGTGATCTTACACTGATAGGAAGAAACTATTCAGGTTTTGGTGAAGTATTAAATGAAAACTTTATACAATTATTAGAAAACTTTTCTAATACATCTGCTCCTATCAATCCTATCAGAGGACAACTTTGGTTTGACACAGCAGAGAATAGATTAAAAGTTTATAACGGATCATCATTTACATCATCGGGCGGAACAACAGTTGCAGAGACACAACCTAACATGGTTGCAGGTGATCTTTGGATTAACAGTGTAACAAGTCAACTGTATTTTTATGATGGCACAAGATTACAACTAGTAGGTCCTGATTATTCAACAGCACAAGGAACATCAGGTCATCAAGTAGCAAGTGTGCTTGACACACAAAATATTACACAAACAGTGATTAAAATGTTTGTAGGTGGTAACATTGTTGGCGTTCATTCAAATTCAAACTTTACACCAACGGTAGCATCTAGAATCGCTGAATTAGTCACTGTTGCTAATCCAACAGGAACAATAGTAAAAGGTTTTAACACAGTAGGTACAGATTACAAATACAAAGGCACAGCCACAATTGCTGAGTCATTAGTGGACGGCAATGGTGTTGTTCGTACAGCAGATCAATATTTGGTTTCAGACAGTGATGACACAACCACAGGTGCTCTTACAATTCAAAACAATGCAGGTTTAACTGTTGGTCTAAATCAGAACACAAAACTACAATTCACTAACAATGCATTCACAATAGCAAACCAACTATCAAATCAAGATGTAGAAATCAAAGTACGAACACCGGCTGAAGTTTCAGCATTCAAAATAGATACTTCTGCTTCAGCAGTAGGGATTTATAAAGCATCTCCAACAGCAACTTTGCATGTAGGTGGAAATGCAATCATAGATGGAAACTTAACCATAGGCGGAACACAAACAGCAGTTGACACAGTAACTTTAAGAGTTGAAGACAAAAACATAGAATTAAATCTTTCCAGTACAGGTGCAACAACTAACGATGCTGGAGCAAATGGTGGTGGAATAACTTTAAAATCTACAGACGGTGATAAAACATTTGCCTGGGCAGACGGCATAGATGCTTGGACAAGTTCGGAATGGCTTGATTTTGCTGTTGGCAGAGGATTAAAAATAAACACAAACACTGTGTTAACAGAAACTGCCTTAGGTGGTTCGGTTTTAGGATCATCATTAACATCTTTGGGAACTTTAGTAGAATTAAATGTAGATGATGTTAATATTAATGGATCAACAATTACCAGTCAAAATACAGAGTCATTAAAATTAAGTTCAGACACAGCGGCTATAGAAGTTTTAAGTAACAAAAGAATTACAGGTGTTGGGACTCCAGTTAATGCTTCGGATGTAGCAACAAAAGAATACACAGATGGATCTGCAATTATTAGTTTACAACTAGATGTTTCAGGATTTACACAAAACGCAGTGGGAAACAACTATCTTAACACAAGAGAAGTATTAGAAACATTATATCCTGTTGCAGGATACGGAAGCGGTTCTGCAGAACCACCATTAGGTATATTTGTTAACAGTGTGATACCTGCAAGAAGCGACGGTGCTTTGGCAAGAGTGTTAACAGTTGATTATGGTGTAGGTGGAGGATTCACAATACCAACAATTGATTTTTCAACTTTGAAAAATTATGCTCAAGTGGATCAAACTGTTACTGTACAACAAAGAACTATTTCAAGTGTTCAATTTGGTGCACAAAACCCAAGTTTAGGAACAACAACCAAAATTACCACAACTGCTTCGCACTATTATGAAGGTGCTCAAACAGTTGTGATCACAGGCACAACTGTGGTGAACGGTGTGTCAGCAAACATCGACGGCAATTACACAATACAGGCGGCAGAATTTCCAGCAGAATCTCCAAACTTTGTGAGTTTCACAATCAATTTGGATACTTCAGCGGCAGGGTGGGGCAGTGCTACTTGTACAGTTGGTACAGTAGAAAGAACTCCAGTTGTAGGTGCCGCAAACAAACAGGTGTTAGAAGAGCTATCTAATGCATCAAACGTAACAGGATCGATCACTTTTGCTCCCACAAGAAAATTATTACAATTTGGTGTTAATGGCGGTGCGTGGACATTTGATAGAGAAATAACACTAACATTAACTTCGTAGGAACGATAAATATAAGAAACAAAGGGTATTATGGCATATATTGTTAACAAATTTGATGGAACACTGATAGCAACTGTAGAAGACGGTACTATTGACAACACAACTAATCTACGTTTTATAGGTAAAAATTATGCTGGATACGGCGAAATCCAAAATGAAAACTTTTTACACCTATTAGAAAACTTTGCTAGTGGTAGTCAACCAAGTCGTCCTATGGGTGGACAAATATGGTTTGATACATCTTTAAGTAAATTAAAGTTTTATGATGGAACAAAATTCAGAACAACAGGCGGTGCTGAAGTCAGTGCCACTGCACCAGTAGGATTAACCACTGGTGATTTTTGGTGGGACACAGCAAACAGTCAATTGTATGCGTGGGACGGAACAAGTTTTGTTCTTGTAGGTCCACAAGGTACAGGTAGCACAGTTACTCAATTTGTTTCAAGACAGATTAGAGATAATTTAAATGCCAACCAACTCATTATTGAAGGTAAAATTAATAATGATACTGTGATGTTATTCAGTTCAGCAGAATTCACAATAGATCCAACAGATCCAACTAACACAATTACTGGATTCGATGTTGTTAAAAAAGGTATTACGTTAGTAAACACACAGTCAACGACAAATGGTGTTACATCTACAGATCATAGATATTGGGGTACTTCATCCAACTCAGATAGATTGGGTGGATTTTTAGCCTCAGATTTTATTAGATCAGGTGCAAGTGCTTTTTCTAGTATTGTAAGATTTGGTGATGTAGGATTTACTGTTGGAGATTCAAATGATTTAAAAGTTTCAATAGAGAATGGTACAGAAGGATCTATTGCCAATGAAATAGGCAGTAAAATTTCTTTAAAAGTTAATGATAGTGGTACTGTTAATGAAATCGCTTTTGTAAATGCAGACGGTATTCTTCCAGGTACTGGTAATAAAAATTTAGGAATAGTAACAGACAAGTGGTACGAAGTACATGCAAACTATTTTAAAGGGTTGGCAGACAGTGCTTCAGGTATAGACTTTGGTGCAACAACATATTTAGGTTCTACAAATGCTGTAAACAACACCACAGCATTGAGAGATGCATCAGGAGAAATTACAGCCAGTGTGTTCAATGGTAGAGCAACACAGGCTTCTTATGCTGACTTGGCTGAGATTTACTCAACAGATAAAGAATACGAAGTTGGAACAGTAATGGCAATTGGCGGTGACGCAGAAACAACAGCATTCTTTGATGGTGGTCCATTTGGTGGCAATGTGTTTGGAGTTATATCAGGCAATCCTGGTTTCTTAATGAACAAAGACGCTGAAGGACAAGCAATTGCTTTTGTTGGACGTGTGCCAGTTAAAGTTACAGGTGCAGTTGAAAAAGGTGAAAAAATTTATGCGGCAGATTTAGGTTTAGGTACTACAACCAAAAAAGGACAATTGGTTGGTTTTGCATTAGAATCAAATTCAGATACATCCACAAAACTGGTTGAGGTAGCACTACGCCTAATAAATAGTTAGTAGGAATAAAAATAAATGGCTTTAGTAACAGCAAATAGATTCAACACTTTAAGACAACAGATAGATAATGTGTTAGGAAATGGTTCAGGTGACACTGGTTATGGACAAACACTTACAACTCAGTCTGTGCAAGTTGGCGATTTGATCAACGCAACAAACATCAATAACTCATACGAAGATTTAAGAAAAGCATACAAACACCAAACTGGTGGCAATCCATCAACAAATGTAATTCAAGCAGTCAATCAAGGTGACTTGATCAAAGAAAATGATGGTGTTAGTTACACAGGTTGGGATCAATACGAAGCATTAGCGACAACAATCAGCACAAATAGATTAACAGTTGATTCAACGCAACAAGTTGTTGCAACTGCTTTATCTAACACAAGAGGTTCATGGAATGGAACAATTACTCTTATTGTGAACGTAAATTTTACATCTGCAGACGCTAGAAGATATTATTTTAACTCAGGTGGATATATTCAAATTTCATCCAGCACATCAGATTCTAGTTCAAAAGGTAGTTCTTGGAATTCAGTAATGGGCGGAAATCTTAAATTTAGTGCTCATGGAACAACGCATACAGGAAACGGTACAGTGGATGGATCATCAGTAGGAAATTTTGAATTAACAGGATCCTCACAAAGACTATTATCAAACTTTGATGCAGGTGGTGGAGCATATGCTCAAAACGATTATTATGTAGATGTAATTCAATCAAGTGCTACTCAAATACGATTCACAGTAACTTGGAGAGACGAATCAGGTGGTAATCCAGATGAAAATATTTCTAATTTAACATCTAACTTCTACACAGCAACAGCAATCACAGATGTAATTGGTACTGCACCAGGAGTTGTGCGTGGTTCTGGCGATAATTTCTAATCTATAGTTGACTTATATCCAAAAATCAAGTATAATATTTTTAATATTATGGATGAATCCTTATCAAAATCTTTGGAATACGCAGAGCGTCTAAGCACGTTCAACAATCAAATAAAACTGTTAAAAGAACAGTGTCTTGAGAATAATATCTTGTACACTCAAGGACATCAATTTACTGTTGATCTCAATCTAATCAACTATTGTTTAACATTGATGAACATCAAAAAAACTAATGAAGCAATTTTTCTTGATGATTACAAACTTCCGGTAAAAATCACAGACATCAACTCCTTTCACAACAATATTACTGACTTGTATCAACGTAATCTGAATCAGTACTTTGTGGAATACAATCAATTGGTGAAAGATAAAGGTGAGATCTAATCATGACCAAAGGAGTTTTGCTTTTTGCACACAACAACAGCACTGTGGATTATGTCAAACAGGCTAATTTTTGTGCAGGACAAATAAAGAAACATCTAAATTTGCCAGTGTGTTTGATTACGTCAGACAAATTCAATGAAGATCACAATAATTTTAATCATGTGATTGTGGTAAAAAAGCCAACCACTACTCAAACTAAAACATTCAATAATGCTACACAACGTTATGAAGATTTCTGGAACAACACTTCAAGACCCGATGCGTACTCTTTAACACCATATGATGAAACCATTGTGATGGACACAGACTATGTGGTAGCAAACAACAATCTTAACAAAGTGTTTGACAGCAAGGAAGACTTTTTAATTAATTACAAAGCACAACACATAGACTTTGAATCCAGATACACTGAGGAAATGAAATACATAAGCGATACTGGTATTGAAATGTGTTGGGCCACAGTGTTTTATTTTAAGAAAACTGAAAGAACTAAAATTTTATTTGAATTAATTAATCATGTAAAAAATGAATGGGAATTTTATAGGTTCAAATATCAAATTATAAACACAATTTACAGAAACGACTTTGCATTTGCTGTGGCAATTCATATGATTAATAATTTTGATAAAACCGATTGGCCCAAACAACTGCCAGGCAAACTGTTTTATACCACAGACAAAGATAAGGTAAACTCGTACGTGGATAATAAATGGAGTTTTACATTTGAACGAGGAACGAAATGTCAAATAAAAGATATGAACATACACATAATGAACAAAATAGGATTGAATAAAATTATAGATCAACATGAATAGAGGTTTTATATTATTTGTACAGAAGAACGATGTTTGTGATTATCTTAAACAAGCAGTCGCTTGTAGTTTAAGCATTAAAAAATTTATGCCCAACGAGCAAGTGTGTTTGATCACTGATATTGTTGTCCCTGAAAACTATCAAAAGCACTTTGATATAATCAAAGACATACCCGGAGATGATCTAGCAGTCGACAGTGACTGGAAAGTTAATAATAGATGTAAAATTTATAATACCAGTCCATTTGACCAATCTATTGTGATAGATGTAGATATGCTGTTGTTGGAAAACATAGAACATTGGTGGAAACAGTTAAGCAACTATGAATTATATTATACCAATAAAGTAAAAACTTACAGAAATGATTGGGTAACAAGTGATTATTATAGAAAAGTCTTTGTGGAAAATTCATTACCTAATGTGTATTGTGGATTTCATTATTTTAAAAAATGCAAAAACAACGAAGTATTTTTTAAATTATTAACAGATATAGTGATAAACTATGAACAATACAGCAAACGTTTCACAAAAAATAAAACACAGTCTTGGTGTAGTATGGATGTTGCTACTGCAATAGCAATTAAGTTGTTGGGTATACAACACAAAGTTTTCAGTAAACATAACAATTTAACATTTACTCATATGAAACCCAAAATACAACACTATCAAAGTCAATTAAAGTTGTGGACTGAACAAATTGATTACAATCTTAATTCACAAAATGAATTATTTGTAGGCAATATTAAACAACACGGTTTGTTTCACTATGTGGAAGATAATTTTTTAACAGACAAGATGCTGGAGCAACTACAATGAACATAAGACCGCCGCTAGAATTTGATGTAATACGTCCTGCAGTGAAATATTATTTTCATTTCAATCCAGAATCTAATGAAGTGCTTGGGTGTAGTGTGCAACAACAAGGACACAGTGTAGAAATTACAGAAGAACTAGCAACACAGGTTCAAAGCGGATCAAAGCAACTATCAGATTACAGAGTAGTATTCAAAGACACCGAATATGTTGTCGAATCGCGGTATGTAGTAAACAACAAACTGCAAACTGATATAAAAACAGACAACCATACTAACAAAGTGGTTTACGAAATAATAAAAAATGATAAAGATTCATGTGTTAGATTCAAACTGGATATGAAAAATAAAAAATGGAACGTTAGTATAGATGATGATTTAAAAAATATAATACAAAACACAGTAAAACAAGACAATAATGTGTTTAAATTTTTTACTACACCACAACACAATACAAGTGTTCCTGATTATTCCTTTGATGTAGACTTAAAGCAGTTGTGTACTACTGGTGATATTCAATTTGAGCATAAATCTAATCAAACACCAAGATTGTTTTGTAGAAAAATTTACAATTATTCATATGAGGTAGCACAATGATTTTAAAGGTATCTGATATGGATTTTGTGTTTTTAAGTGTTGATGAACCCAATGCTGAAAAGAATTTTGCTAACTTAAAAAGAAAAATACCCTGGGCAAAACGTGTACACGGTGTTAAAGGCTTTGACACAGCACATAAAAAAGCGGCAGAAATATCTGAAACAGATAGATTTATCACAGTTGATGCTGACACACAAATACATGACAGTTTTTTGAATGTGATAGTTGATTTAAATTCGTTAGGACTAGACAATACCTATCAATTTAGTTGGTGTGGAAATATTGATCTTAATGGATTAAGATACGGCAACGGCAGTTTAAAATGTTGGACAAAAGATTTTGTAAAAAATATGAAGACACACGAGAATCATGATGGTGAAGCAGATAGCACAAACAAAAATGTAATAGAATTTTGTCATTTTCCAAATTACTATCAGTTTAATGAAAATTATTCAACCAGTTACATAGATGGATCTGCATATCAATCCTGGAGAGCCGGATTCAGAGAAGGTGTTAAAATGAGTTTGGATAAAAATGTGCGACAAGCACCAAAAGACTTGTGGTGGCAAAACTATCAAAGATTACTGGTATGGATGACAGTGGGTATGGATAATCCTTATGGTATTCATGCTATTCATGGAGCAAGAACAGGTTGCTATCTCACAATGTGTACAGATTGGGATTTCAGTCAAGCAAACGAATATAGATATTTTGAAAAGTATTGGAAGTTTGAACTTCATGATGATGTTAAAGTTAATTTTTATCAAGACAGTATCGAACTAGGCAAAAAGATTACTGCTGAGCACGATATCGAATTACCTATTGAACCATTAACTGTGGAACAAAGTAAATTTTTTAAGAAAGTATACCTTAACACTCCAAGAATAATGAGGAAAACAATTTAATGTACGATATTGTGTTTATAAGTTACAATGAAGCATTGGCGGATCACAATTATAAAACATTGTGTGAACGGTTTCCTATTGCTCAACGAGTACAAGGAGTTAAAGGCATCCATCAAGCACATATTGAAGCGGCAAAAGTATCTGTCACAAAGATGTTTTGGGTAGTTGATGCTGATGCTCAGATAGTAGAAGATTTTAATTTTGATTATCAAGTAAATGAGTACAATTTAGAAACAGTTCATGTTTGGCAAAGTCGTAATCCTATTAATGATTTACAATACGGATACGGTGGAGTAAAATTATTGCCAAAGCAATTAACATTAGAAATGAACACAAACACAACAGACATGACAACCAGTATATCAAATAATTTTAAAGCAATAAAGCAAGTATCAAACATAACAGGTTTTAATTCAGACCCATTTAGTGCTTGGAAATCTGCTTTTAGAGAATGTGTTAAGTTAAGTTCTAAAGTAATAGATAGACAAGAGAACGATGAAACAGAGCACAGGCTAAACATTTGGTGTAGCAAAGGTGCGAATAGACCTTATGGAGACTTTGCTATTGAAGGTGCAAAACAAGGTAGAAAGTTTGGAATAGAACACAAAGACAAACTGAATCTTATAAATGATTTTGATTGGTTAAAACAACAATTTAAGGAGACTTGCAGTGTCAGTGAATACTACTAGAATACCTTTTGAAAATATAACACACGTTGGACAAAGTACCATGATGACTAAGGACTTATTCAATGTGAGTTGGATCTTAGGTAGATTTTGTAATTATAATTGTTCATATTGTTGGCCTTATGCTCATAGTAAACAACTGGATCACCGACCACTTGAAGTTTACAAAAATACAATAACTGAGATTAAAAGACAAGCCAAGGCAAACGGGTTTAACAGTTTTCATTTTAGTTTTTCAGGAGGAGAACCAACAGCATACAAAAGATTTTTACCTTTGATTGGACATTATGCTAATAATGACAGAGCAAAATACCAAAGTATACACATGACAACAAATTGTTCTCCTGGAATGAAATGGTGGAAAGTTTGGTTAACAGCAACAGAATCTCTTGTGCGTAGAAGTATTACAGCAAGTTATCATCATGAATTTGCTGATGAGAAGACATTTGGTGATAAGTTATTAATGCTACAAGAGAATGGAGTACATACTACAATTAATCAAGTAATGGTTCCTGAATTGTTTAACGAATTGTATGAAAGATGTGAAAGATTTAATCAACGTGGAATAAATGTAACATTGAAACCTCAAAGTAATGAATCTGCTAGTGAAATTGTTAGTGGTTATTCAGAAGAACAAATCAAATTAATGCAACAAGGGTTTCCTTTAAAAAAACATGATGGGTCATCGATACAACAAATAACTATGATGGATTTTAAGAATAATGTTTATCACCTGGATCAAGCAGAAAGATTTAATGCATTTGACTTTAATAAATTTAAAGATTGGACTTGCAATGCTGGATATCAAAGTTGTATCATAAGAGAGCCAGGTGGAGAAGTAAAAAGAGCATACAGTTGTCATGATGAGCCGTTGGGCACTATTGATGAAGGATTTAATCTGTTTAAACAAGCAAAAAAATGTATTACACCAACCTGTGTAAGTTCTGCTGATAGCAAAATACCTAAGCACAGAAAAAAAGACTTTTTAGAACAGATTCAAGTGGATGAAGAAATAATAGAAATTAGTAGAAAACAATCTAAGCAATTTAAAAAAGAAAGAACAAATGTATAAACTAACAGACATAAAAGATGTTCATTTAGAAATTACTAGTAAGTGTCAAGCCAAATGTCCAATGTGTCCTAGAAGAATACAAGGAGGACCGCTGAATCCTTTTATACATCTTGATGAAATAACACTGGATACATTTAAAAAATGGTTTTCTGAGGACTTTATTAAACAAATAGACAGTATGTTTATGTGTGGTAATTTAGGAGATCCTATTGTAAGTAAAGACACATTAGAAATATACAAACATCTACGTAAAACAAATCCTTCTATAAGACTTGCCATGCACACAAATGGCAGTGCTAGAGACACTGAATGGTGGAAGAAATTAGCACATGAAAAAGTAAAAGTAACTTTTGGATTAGATGGGTTGGAAGACACCAATCACTTGTATCGTATATCTACAGATTTTAATAAAATCATTGAAAATGCCAAAGCATTTATTGGTGCAGGTGGATTTGCCAAATGGCATATGTTGGTGTTTAAGCACAACGAACATCAAGTTGAACAAGCAGAACAAATGAGTAAAGATTTAGGATTTAAAATGTTTTCATCAAAACATACTTCTAGATTTAAAAATGATTATCTACAAGTTATAGACGAGGAAGGTAAACCTTTACACAAATTAGAACCCACACAAAAAAGTACCAGTATGATTCCGCTAATTGAAAAATCACAAAAAGAAACCACTCCTACCATTGTGTGTAAAGCAGTGAAAAATAGTCAGTTGTATGTGAGTGCTTGTGGTAATGTTTCGCCATGTTGTTGGTTAGACATGGAATGGATTCCGCCTATGCAAGAAAGCAGAATAGATTATATGACAAGAATTGGCGAGTTTCCAAATCTAAATAAAAACAGTTTAAAAGAAATCTTTGAAAATGGACACTTTGACAAGATAGAACAAACATGGGGTCACACACCATTACAAGAATGTGGCAAACAGTGTGGATCTTTTGATAAACTAGGAGCTCAATTTGAAAGTTAATATTACAGATGTGATGTTTTGGATGGATGCAATTAGACAGTCTGATGATACACATCGTACATTGGAAAGTTTTTGGAAAGGTCAAATCAACAGTAAAGTTTGGTTAATAGATTACTTGGAAAAACATCAACAAACACTTCCTTACAACATTTTATTATGTGGCGGTTGGAACGGTGTGTTAGCAACATTATTATTTAATAGTGAATTAGATATCACTCGAATCGTTAGTATGGATATAGACAGTGAATGCGAACAAGTAGCAAACACAATGAATAAAGATTATGAAATACAAGGAAGATTTCAAGCAATTACGTCAGACATGTTGACGTATAAAGATTATAACAAGCACAATCTAATTATTAATACTGTGTGTGAACATATGACACCAACACAGTACACTGAATGGTTGGATAAATTGCCAAACAATAAAAGAATTGTTTTACAAAGCAACGATTTCTTTGACTGTGAAGAACATGTGAATTGTAAAAAGACTCTGGAAGAATTTAAAAAAGACTGTGGACTTGTTGTTGATTCAAGTGCTTCATTGTCTACAGAAAAATATAACAGGTTTATGATTATAGGGCACAAGAAATAACATGGATACAGCAACCAAAATTTTTAATAAATTTAAAGACGGCAGTTTGCCTTGGTTAGAACTGGATATAAATTTTATGGAGTATCTAGACGCAAAAGAATTTGATAATGTAAATGGTCATTATGTAGAGCACAGAGAAGATGAAACTCATAACGGTTGGGAAAGTTGTTGTCTGCATGGATTAGGTGTAGACAAAACAAGAGTAGCAAAAGAGTATGGTTATGAAGATGAACTGAATGCTCCATATACGTGGACCAGTCTGCAACAAGTTACTCCAACAGCGAAAAAGTTTTGGGAAGACTTTCCAGCAGAAAAGTACAGTAGAATAAGATTTATGAAATTAAATCCAGGAGGAAAAATAGATTGGCACAATGATGATCCAGGTCATCCGTTGCCTGACGACCTTTGTGAATATTTAATACCCATAAATGTTGCTGTACTACATCCATCATTTTGTTACATGGAAGTTAAAGATCATGGAATAGTGCCTTGGGAACACGGCAAAGTATTTTTAATTAATATACTAAAAGATCATCAAGTAGTGAACAATGCTAACGTTGAAAGAATACACATGATTGCCCAAGCACACATTGGCAACAAAAGAAAACAATTTAACGAATTATTAGATAGGAGTATTAAAAAATATGGCATTTCAATATGATGCACAGCATAAAAAACATAATATAATTTTTATTCTTGAAAGTAATTTTCATGCAATTAAAAATAATTCAGCAAAAGAATTAATTCAAAATATTGTTGAATATCAAATTGGAAAATTAAATGTAATGGGATATGATGTAGTAGTGTCTATATCAATAGATGCAACAATAAGCAAAATAATTGATCAATATGATTATGCTGTTGTGTTTACTCCTGACACAGAGTTTCAAGGTGGGTCGTTCTTTACACATCTGCACAAAATGATTGAACAAGATTTTTACATAGCCGGACACGTTCTAGATAGAAAAGAAGGCTACTACGAACTTCATGAACAATGTTATGTGATTAATTTAAAGAAACACACAGAATTAGAACTACCAGAGATAGGTGAGCTCAAAAGAAACTCAGAACATTTTACCACAGAGCCTATAAGAAGTGATGAAAACTTTCATGACGATTATACACCTTTATGGATTAAACCTGGTAATGAACTTAAAACATTCAAACACAAATGGCATGGATGGAATGTTATTAGAACAGCATTGGATAACAAAGAAAAAATTATAATATTTGATGAAGATTTAAGAATGAGCAAGAAGTGTTATTATGCAGTACACGAAACTGATTTTAATGAAAACAGCAAACAAATTTTTAAGAAATACAACCAGAGTGCTAATAGATTGTTTTATCCAATTAACACAGAAGAATTACAGTCTGTAAGTACAGGAACAATTAACCAATTAATTACACCTGCTAGTGGTCTTAACTGGTTAAAGTATTTGGAAAAACACGGATATGATGCAGAAACTGAAGTTGTGTTTTATGATTGGAATCCCAATGCATTATACTACATGGAAGAAATAATAAAAAAGTTCGATGGTGGGGATTATCATAAGTTTTTAGTATCTGTAAATAGACACAAAACACCAGACTGGATAAATTCTAAATTAGAGATAGCAGAGTATTTTGAAACGGTCAGTCATTTATGGCATATTAAAGACAAAGTTAAATTCAAATTTGTCGAATGTGATCTGTTGAATGAATTCACTATAACACCTATAAATCATAAGAATGTTATATTCAACATCAGTAACATCTTTGCTTATGAGCCAACAGTGCCGTTTGTGCCAACCAAACAAAGAGTGTTTAAACAGAACCAACTGTTACGGTTATTAAAAGAAAAATACGATAAAATACAGTTAATAGTATCACAACACGCATGGTCAGGTTTTGTGGAATATGATATCGACGCAGGCTCAGTTCAAGATTTTTACGAAGTTGATATTGAAACATTAAAAGCACCAATGTGGCGTTTTGGAAAAGATTGGGTAAATCCTAAAGATCCGTGGGAGGAAGATGAAGAAAAATAAGAACAGTTGTACCTTTTGTATGCACCCTTTTACAGGATTGGCTACTAGAGAAGATGGAGCAATTAAGGTGTGTTGTCGCAGTCTTCCTATTGCTAATATAAAAGATATGAGTCTGGAAGAAGCATGGAACTCAGACAAAATGAAAGATGTAAGACGTCAGGTATTAAATGATGAACGTCCAGATGTGTGTGAACCTTGTTTTGATTTAGAAGACCAAGGAGTCCAAAGCCTACGTCAAAGACATATCACTGATTCGTCTCCAGAATCTAGAATTAATTTATACCCAAATGCATTAGATACACTTAACGATGATTATTCAATGCCGTTTGAACTACCCACAATAGAGATTAAAGTTAATAACTTATGTAATTTAAAATGCAGAATGTGTAATCCTTTAGATTCTACACAATGGAAAGATTGGAATGCTATTGTTGATCATTATAAAAAAGAAGGAAACTATCTAGTAGATGCTGTTGAAAGTTTAGGTTTAACCAAAGCACCTTATGTGGGAATATTTGAAGACAAAGATCACTTTTGGGATAATTTAGAAAAACTACTGCCGCACTTTAGACGTGTGGAATTTGCTGGAGGAGAACCTTTAATGGATCCTGTACACTATAAAATACTAGATTTATTATCTAAAAATGGAGATAATATTGAAATTAAGTATGCCACAAATGGAACTAAACTAGGCATTAAAGGTGGAAGAACTGTGCATGATTATTGGCCCAAGTTTAAAAGTGTTGCTGTGAATGTTAGTATAGATGGGTTACACGACACATATGAATATATTAGAGGCAATGGTAAATTTTCAGATGTTGAATACAATATTAAAGAAATGAAAAAAATTAAAACAGTTAGTAGAATAGTAGGTGCATTTACTGTACAAGCAAACAACATAATGCAGATAGACAAAGTTATAGATTATTTTTTAAGAGAGATGAAGATTGTGTTTTACAGTCACAGAGTGAGTTATCCTAGAGCATTATCGGCACAAGTGTTGCCCAAAGCATTGAAAGATCAAGTGGTTGCAAAACTAGAAGCAATGAAACCTAAAATAAAAGATTATGAAATAGTAAAACAACACCCAATATTAGAAAAAATTACACAACAACAAATACAAGACAACATAAACTTTTTACAAGCAAAAGACCTAAATGAATATTGGCTAGATTGTGTAGACTTTAATAGAAAACTTGATCTTACAAGAAACCAAGGACCGTTTGAAAAAATCAATCCGGAGTTTCGAGATTATGTTTAAGGTAGAGCATCTATATCCACACGTTAAACAAAGTGTAAAGGTTGAATGGAACCTTGGTAAAAGATGTAATTACGATTGTTCTTACTGTCCAGCAGTGATACATGACAACACAAGTCCACACACAGACATCAACATATTAAAAAATGCTGTGGACGAACTTTCTAAAATCAACAACATAAGAATAAGTTTTACAGGTGGAGAACCATGTGTACATCCAAAAATTTTAGATCTGTTGGAGTATGCTAAACCAAAAGTGTCATGGTTAAATGTAACTACAAATGGTACAAGGACTGCTGAATTCTACATAGATATTTTGGATAGATTGATAAACCATATTGTGTTCTCTGTACACTTTGAATATGACTACCAAAAAGTAATAGAAACAGTTTTAAACGTCGCACAACACACAAAAAATAAAAATATACTAGTGCATATGATGATGTTACCAGGGCATTTAGATGACGTCTCTGACGCTTGTAGACGCCTGAAAGAAGCAGGAATAAACTATGCTCTACGACCAATTCGTTGGACTGAAACACATGATGTTTTTGAAGACATGGAACGTTATTCTGCAGATGAAAAAGATTTTTTGGTAACACAAAATCATAATCCTCCACACAACACAATGATAGATGAAACTGAATCTTGTAACACCAACGACTTGTTGATCGCAAAAACAAATCAATTCAAAGGGTGGAAATGTAATGCTGGATTAGAAAGTTTAATGATTAATTGGGACGGAGAAGTTCACAGAGCCACTTGCAGAGTGGGAGGTCCTATTGGAAACATCTATGAAGGAACTTTTGCACAACCTACAGAAGCAATCGACTGTACACGTGAATGGTGTACGTGTGCCGCAGATATCAATATAACTAAATCTAAAGTTTAACTTTATCCAACAAACTTTCAGGCTGACACATACAAGTGTTACGTTTGTCGCATATTTTTGGTTTAATGTCGGGATTGAATTTTGTCACAAAGTCTGGATCATATATATTATAATTTTCAAATAATGCAGTTCTACAAGCACTTGTGATTAGACCAGCAGGGTCTATCATCATACTGTCCACTCCTATATTACACATCCAGCCTCGGAAATCATTTTGTTTGTTTAACACCAACCAGTTACGATTAACTTTTTTTGAAGATCCATCTTCAAATTTAACAGTGGGTTCGCTTTTCAAATGTTTTCTGTGTGTCCATAGATACCATAGACTAGGTCTTCTTTTTGTAGGTTTGGCAACAAATGCTTTTTGTTCTTCTGTGTAATTGATTGTTTTGTGCATAACTTCCATAGCACTTATAAACCAATCATACTTACTTTGTTTAAATTTATTGATCAAACCTAAACACACGTCCCATTGTGTGGGATCCATCAAAACCATTGCGTTAGGACTTCTATCCAGTTCGTGCAGTGTGTCTGCCACTTCAATAAAGTGAGGCACATCAATCTGTTTCCAATGAGCACTTAATAAAATTTTATCAAACACTTCTCCGTACTTACGCCACCATCTCACAGTTCTGCTTCCATTGGAACTGATTGTGATGTATGAAGGTATTGTTTTTCTAATTTCTGTAACAAATTCTCCCAGTCTAGGCCACAATGTAGGTTCTCCTCCCACAATGTGTAATTCAAGTTTTGTTTTGCCAATTGCTTTGTATTTTTCAAATAGATGTTTAAAGTTCAACACCAATTGATCCATGTCGTCGGTCCATCTGTGAGTACCTTCATGTGAACCTTCGAAACAATACCAACAAGAGAAATTACAAGTATTACCTATCATAAATTCGATACGCAACACTTCTTTAGGTTGAGGATTCCATACTTGTACTACGTTCATAATAAATGTTTTAACTCCGGAAATACTGTTGCGGCTTCTAAACCACGTATTGCATCTAGTTTGTTTACATATTCTTTAAAGCCTGGAAGTAAATGACTGTGATCATTTTGATTCATATGTTTAAGTACAGCCTCCCAACGACGCCATCCATATGGATTGTGTTTCCAATAGTCATCATCCTGTCTGTAATTTTTCCATAACCAATCTTTAAAGTCCATAAATTTTTCTTCAACTTCTTGCTTGTCTTCTTTGGGTAATATTTGAATACTTAAGAAAGTAGGAATATACAACAAGTGCATATTAACCAAGCCGCCGCCCATTTGTACATCTCCTGGCACTGTGCCTGCATTTAATTTTTTAAATCCACTTTCCACTTTCCATTTCATAAAGTCCGGTAAGTGTTTTATGTTAAAAATTTGTATTGCTGTTGCCAAACTGGTTTGTATATTGTCTGGTGTATTGT
>Ga0222654_1000240_pt1 | contig 42936 bp, 46 predicted proteins | sample AntAcemetagen421_FD_179805 | JGI IMG/M metagenome (GOLD analysis project Ga0222654, IMG submission 179805) | Saline water microbial communities from Ace Lake, Antarctica - #421 | ecosystem: Environmental > Aquatic > Non-marine Saline and Alkaline > Saline | place: Antarctica: Ace Lake...
GTAGTCATACGTAGGGTAGAGTTGGTAGTATTAATTGGCCTACTAGGTTGGTCTGTAACGTACGGATTAGGGATGTACATCAATGGGTAAAGTGATTGATTGGCCTAAGCCTACATCAGGCGTACCGGAAACTCATGGGGATTACCTGAGTATCATTGTGGGGGAAACCATAGATGGCGACCCAGTAGTATGTATAGAGCAGTGTGAAACAATAGGTATGACTAGGCACGTTGATCGGATACAACTAAACCTAACGCAAGTCGGTGCGTTAGCGGATGAACTTAACCTAGTATGTAGTATGTATGCGGAGAAACATTAATGAGTAGATATATAATCTTATTTTTAGGTACGCATTACGTGGATGGTATGTACACTAACAAAGAAATGGCTGAAGGGGTTATGGAATATTTCGCAGATGAAAAATTTCCTAACTTACAGTTTAAATTAGAGGAGGCACCGAAAGGCTTTGTAGTGACTGATGATATATTTTGGTCTAGGCATTGCGACAGTATAGTTAAACTTGATCGCCGCCGATCTTATTCGCGGAGGTTACGATGAGCATTGCCCCGTGGTCGTTCTCAAAGATTAAATCTTTTGAACAGTGTCCTAAGAAGTTCTACCATCTAAAGATTGCCAAGGATTACAGGGAATCTGAGACAGAAGCCATGCTATATGGCACTGCCGTACACCTAGCCGCAGAGGAATACATTAGGGATGGTAAGCCGTTACCCCCTGAATACAACTACTGTAAAGATGTACTTGATGTACTGAATGGCATGGAAGGCGAGAAGATATGTGAGATGAAGATGGGGCTTACCGAAAACCTTGAGCCTTGCGAATTCTTTGCTGACGATGTTTGGTGGCGTGGCATAGCTGACTTAGTTATTATGAACAAACGCACCAAAACAGCTTATGTGGTAGACTACAAGACAAGTAAAAATACTAGGTACGCTGATAAAGGTCAGTTAGAACTGATGGCTATGAGCATGTTTAAGATGTTCCCCGACCTAGAGAAAGTGAAGGGTGGGTTGTTGTTTGTGGTATGCGGGGAGTTAATAAAGGAAGACTACTCCAAGCCGGAAGAGCCTAGGCTATGGAAGAAGTGGCTGTCAGACTATAGCCGTATGGAGCAAGCCTTTGAAAACAATGTGTGGAATGCACACCAAAGTGGGTTATGTCGTAGGCACTGTATTGTTACAGAGTGCGTACACAATGGGAGAAACTAATGCGTAAGAAAAGAAAGAAGCAGGTCAACGCCCCCGTAGGCAGTGACACGTTTGAACGTAGAATGGAGCGGCAACGCGCCAGACGTAAGATGGATAGAGAAGGCGCAGATGCCAATGGTAACGGTAAGGCTGACAAGCGTGAAGGTAAAGACGTTAGTCATAAGAAAGCCTTGGTCAATGGCGGAAGCAACAAAGACGGTGTTACAGTAGAGGATAGCTCTACTAATCGTAGTCGGAACTACAAAAAGAAAGGCAGTAGAAAGCCTAAGTAAAGAACTCCCTATTGGTATGGGTTGACGCGTGCTTGATGCGTCTTTAAATGATGTCGTGCCGTTCCTTACGGCGCTATTGCTCCCCAATAGATATGCGGCATAAAATCGAGTAGTCCTAATGAGAATCATAATGCGGACTTAGCCCTATCCGTGGACGAAGCAGGGCTACTAAATTTTTTCGCGTGACGTGGACACCCACTTCATGCTATTTCGTATCGGAGCGATAAATGAAGATAGTAGATAATAAGGCGTTATTACTTACGCTACGTAACCCCGCAAAGGTTACATCGGTAATACCAAAGAGTAGGGAACTACCAAACAACCAAGTACTTGTTAACTGGGGGTTAGAAGAAACGCAGGTGTTGCGTAACATGAATATCAACGCGCCCTCCCCAATAGAATCTAAGTATGAATGGACGGGTAAGTACACACCGTTCGATCATCAGAAGACCACTGCTAGTTTTTTCACGTTAAACCGTAAGAGCTTTTGTTTCAACGAGCAGGGTACAGGCAAGACAGCCAGTGCTATATGGGCGTCTGACTACCTTATGAAGCAGGGGGTAATACGTCGAGTGTTAGTTATATGCCCTCTATCTATCATGGATTCCGCATGGCGCAATGACCTGTTTAGTTTTGCCATGCACCGTAAAGTAGACGTGGCATATGGAGCTAAGGCTAAACGCGCAAAGATAATAGAAGGCGATGCTGAGTACGTGATAATAAATTATGACGGGGTAGAGATTGTAGCGGACGCAGTAGCCAACGGAGGGTTTGACCTTATCATTGTGGATGAAGCTACTCACTACAAGAACCCTCAGACAAAGCGATGGAAGACCTTAAATAAGTTAATCGGGCCAAGCACATGGCTATGGATGATGACAGGTACTCCCGCCGCGCAAAGTCCTACCGATGCGTATGGCATAGCTAAACTCGTTAATCCCAAGGGCGTGCCTAGATTCTTTGGTTCGTTCCGCGACCAAGTGATGAGAAAGGTTACAAACTTTAAGTGGGTGCCGAAAGAAGATGCCACGACAACCGTGCATAGGATACTGCAACCGGCTATACGGTTTACCAAAGACGAGTGCCTTGACCTACCACCTATGGTGTACACCAAAAGAGAAGTACCGCTTACCCGACAGCAGTTGAAGTACTACAAAGAACTGAAGAACAAGATGGTTATGGAGGCGGCAGGAGAACAAGTCACAGCAGTTAACGCGGCGGTCGGTATGAACAAGCTACTGCAAATATCCGCAGGTGCAGTGTATACCGACAAGGGGGACGCAGTAGAGTTCGATATATCCCCACGCTACAAGGTACTACGTGAAGTAATAGACGAGTCGAGTAAGAAAGTATTAGTGTTTGTACCATTCAAGCACACTATAGACATGCTTACCGCCAATCTACGAGAAGATAATATATCGACAGAAGTTATCCGTGGGGATGTGAGTGCAGGTAAACGTACGGAGATATTTAAACGGTTCCAAGAAGCCGATAACCCTCGCGTGTTAGTTATACAACCACAGTCAGCCGCGCACGGAGTTACATTGACTGCGGCTAACACAGTAGTGTGGTGGGCACCGACAAGTTCGTTGGAGACATACGCTCAAGCAAACGCTCGTGTACACAGATCAGGACAAGATCACAAATGTACCGTCGTGCAGCTACAGGGGTCGCACGCAGAGAAACGTGTTTACGCACTGCTAGATAACAGAATAGACATTCACACAAAGATGATTGATCTTTACAAAGAAATACTTGACTAGCTAACGATAAGCTAATAAAGTGAACGTCCCGTTAGTAAAGGAGCGTGTAATGAGTGAAAGTAATACTACCGCTGAACAGTTGACTAAGGTTTATCTAAAGATAAAAGATAAGCGTTCGGAACTTTCTGCGGAATTTAAAGAAGAAGACGGCAAGCTGTCTGAACAGTTAGACAAGGTTAAGAAAGCCTTACTTGGATACTGTAAAGATCAGGGCGTCGATAGTGTGAAGACTTCAGCAGGATTGTTTTACCGATCTGCTAAGACTAGGTATTGGACTAGCGATTGGAGCAACATGCACGAGTTTATATTAGAGCATGGGGCACCTGAGTTACTTGATAAGCGACTCAACCAAACGAACATGAAGCAGTTCCTAGAAGAAAACCCCGCCCTCGTACCTAAAGGGCTTAACGTAGACTCAGAGTATGTAGTCTCAGTAAGGAGGAAGTAATGTCAGTAGCATTTGTACCTATTGAAAATGTAGCGAAGCACTTCTCGGTATCTATATCTACCGTCCGTGCATGGTTACGTAATAACAAGATTCCCACCGATACATATATTAAAGTGGGGCCAACCTATCGTTTCAAGTTACCTGAAGTTGAAGCGGCACTTTTGAACAGTGCGCATACACCCGAAGAAGACTATCTAACTGAAATCTCTATGCACGAACAGCTAGAGTTAGATTTGGATGATGACGCCTGATGAGTAGCAACGGACTACGCCGAATCAGTATACGTGGTGGTAAGTTTCACGTTATAGCTGACGGTGAGGAAGTTACTAGGGATTTAGGTTATATGGATGTGGTGATAGTTAATGCCGCCCCAGTATCTCGCGCTTACTATGGCGATGCGTATGACCCCAATAGGGTTGCGGTACCTACGTGTTGGTCACCTGACACGCAGTTACCAGCTAGAGAAGTACCCCAAGAGCAACGGCAGTCTGCGCGTTGTATGGATTGTCCTCAAAATATAAGAGGTTCAGGTTCTTATGGGGGTAGGGCTTGTCGGTTCTCACAACGACTAGCAGTTGTATTTCAGGATAAACCTGAAGAAGTGTATCAGTTACAGATACCTGCCACGTCTATATTCGGCAGTACTAATAGTGGTGATAAGGGTATGCAACACTATGCTCGGTTACTCGCTAAACATGATACTCCTGTAGTTACTATCATCACCAAGATTTACTTTGATGAGGATAGCGCGGTACCAAAACTTTGCTTTAAGCCGGTAGACCGCTTAGATGAAGACACGCTTACAAGGGTTTCGGCCATGATTGACCACGAAGATACTATTCGGGCTATCACTATGTCTATCCCCACAACAAGTGAACCTGTGTCTCCGTTTAGTGTGGTGGAAGGTTTCGAGTTAAATGCAAACTAATTAATTAGGATTTATAACATGGCTACAAATAATCAATACCTTATCAATGACGTAGAAGCCCTATGGCCTCGTATCAATAAGACTTACAAGTTCGACAATGCAGAAAACCGCACGGTTCCGTGTGACGCGTTTGACGAAGGTGCTAAGTACGAGACTCGTTTCCGTATGACTAAAGACCAAGCTAAGGCTCTCTTTGTATCAATGGTTACCGCATACGAAGCCAAGAAAGAGAAGGGATGGCCTGACAAGTTTGACATGCCTTTCAAGAAAGAAGAAGATGGTACTTATACGTACAAGGCATCTTTGAAAGGGGCGTACGGTAAAGACGCTACGTTTAAGCCTGTACAGTACGATAGTAAAGGCGTTAAACTACCAGACGACTTCATGCTTACCACGGGTAGTACTGTTAACGTAGCAGTAACCTTTACTCCCTACTACATGCGTGAAGCGGGTGTATCCCTTAGACTACGTGCCGTACAGGTTATCAAGTACGTACCTATGGAAGCCGCATCCCCGTTTGGCGCAGTAGAAGGTGGGTTTCAGTTCTCCGCAGAAGAGAATCCTTTTGAAGTAGTAGCACCTGCCGCACCTGCCGCCCCTACGGAAGCAGTAACAGACGACCTGTTTGGGGATGATGAACCCGCGCAAGTCGAGGAGCCAAAGAAAGTAGTTAAGAAGAAAGCTCCTGCACCGAAAGCATCTGACGATGCACTGGCTGATATAGTAGCCGACTGGGACGACTAATAGTCTCCCACTGTAACAACTACACCCATAGCTAGGATGACTACCGAAAAGGGCGTGTAAGCGCCCCTGCTATGGTACCTCTCGGAATTAGGTACTATTTATGAAAACAGAAGATTTTTTAAGGAGGGTATTGGGGGAAGACGGGCATTACTGCTTGTTCTCTTTTCGTACAAAAGATGATCGGAGGATACAGAAGTTTTACACCTCCGTGGGGGATATGGCCGATGCCGCACGCGACCTAGATAACAAGGGGTATGACGCATACTTCGCTCTAGGCACGTTCAAAGAACCGAACTCACGTAAAGTAGCTAACGTGCATCATCTGAAGTCTTTCTTTCTCGATTTAGATTGTGGGGCTACCAAAGACTATCCAGATCAAGATACAGCTCTTGTGGCACTACAAGGGTTCTGTAAGACATTATCACTACCGAAGCCCAAGCTAGTTAACTCTGGACGTGGCATACACGCGTATTGGTTCCTTTCGGAGTCGATAGAGTTGAACGACTGGCTACCTGTAGCAGAACGTCTAAAGAAGTTATGTGCTGAACACGGGCTACTGGCTGACCCCTCTGTCACTGCCGATGCCGCTAGGGTACTGCGAGTACCAACCACGCATAACTATAAGACTGACCCCCCATCTGCTGTTGAGTTCTTAGCAGATGATTACCCTGACAACGTAGACTTTGATAAGTTCTCGACCTTGTTGGGAGGCGGACTGATACCAGTTCCTAAGATAATGGCTCCTGCCGGTAGCAATGCTGTGATGAACGCACTGATCGGTAACAGGCAAAACAAATTTAAAGACATCATAGCTAAGACTATGAACGGTACTGGCTGTGAGCAACTACGCACCATATGGCAAGACCAAGAGAATTGCAGTGAGCCTATGTGGAGAGCGGGGCTATCTATAGCTAAGTTCTGTGTTGACTCTGAGTCAGCGGCACGCAACATATCTAAGAACCACGAGGGTTACTCTGAGCAGGCTACCGTAGAGAAGATGGAGCTAATCAAAGGCCCATACAAGTGTACGTCTTTCGACGAGTTTAACCCCGATGTATGTTCTGACTGCCCGAACTGGGGCAAGGTAAAGTCTCCTATAGTGCTAGGTAGTAGCGTGATAGAAGCTACCGCAGAAGATAACATAGTAGAAGTACCTGAGATGGACTTACCTGACTCACCTATTACTACTACCTATGTGATTCCGCCGTACCCTAGGCCATTCTTTAGGGGTACCAATGGTGGGGTGTATATGCGTACTACCAATGCCGAAGGCGATACAGATGAGAAGGTGGTGTACCACAATGACCTGTACATAGTTAAACGCATATCAGATGTAGAGATGGGCGAAGCAGTGGTCGTTAGATTGCACTTGCCCAAAGACGGGGTTAGAGAGTTTACTATTCCCCTTACAGCGGTTACTTCAAAAGAAGAATTACGGAAACAGATGTCCATGCATGGTGTGGCCGTCTCACGAATGGATGAACTTATGACTTACATGACAACTTGGGTAAACGAGTTACAGGCTACGGGAGTAGCAACAGAAGCACGTAGGCAGTTTGGGTGGACTGGAGATGACTTTAAGTCCTTTGTATTAGGCAATGAAGAAGTATTTGCTGATCGTATTGGCGACAATCCTCCCTCTACCCCGACAGTGGGGTTGTTTCACGCATTTGAACCTAAAGGCACTTTGCAGGGTTGGATAGATACGGCCAACTTTTACAACCGTGATGGGTTTGAACTGCATCAATACATAGTAGGCACAGGGTTTGGTTCCCCCCTTATGGCCCTGTCCCCCGTTTCTTGTGCAGGGTTTCACGTACATAGTAAGGAGAGCGGCGTAGGTAAGACCACCGCCATGAACGTAGGCGCGTCTATATGGGGTAGCCCTAAAGCCCTAGTACTGGGAGAAGATGATACTCAACACTCTAGGATGAACCGCAGTGAGGTATACCAAAACCTACCCCTGTACATTGACGAACTTACTGAACTTAAAGGTGAGGATTTATCGTCGCTTATATACCAAATATCCAGTGGTAAACAGAGGAACCGTATGACTAGTGGGGGTAATAATACCGAACGCGCTAGAGGTAAACCTTGGAAGCTACTGTCCGTTACCACAGGCAACTGTAGTGCTATCGAGAAAGTCAGTCTGTACAAGGCTATGCCGAAAGCGGAAGCCCAACGGATGATGGAGACTAAAGCAGTTAGGTTGTTCGACCAAAGTAAAACTAAGTACTTAACAGACATACACGCAATCAATGCAGAAACTATATACGGGCACGCAGGTAAAGTGTACATGCAGTACGTTATAGCTAACATAGACAGTGTTAAGGATTTACTGGAGAAGGTACGGGCCAAGATAGATAAGGCGGCACAGCTTACCGCAGAGAACCGATTCTGGTCAGCGGGTGGGGCTTCTACCCTTACGGGTGTACTCATAGCTAAGAAGCTAGGGCTAGTAGACTACGATACAAATAAGTTGTTTAAGTACATAATTAAACTATTGAGAGAGAATAAGGACAATGTGGCCGGTATGAACTGTTCTGCACTAGATACTTTAAACGACTACTTCCATGAGAACTGGGGTAGCATACTTAAAATCAAAAGCACCGACGACTTACGTAAGGCACAGAACAACGGGCTAGATGCGTTAGTCATACCAGAATTAGACCCTAGAATTAGGTTAGTAGGGCGTTACGAGACTGATACGAAGATAGCTTACTTAATACCTAAACCCCTTAAAACGTGGTGCGGTAGGCAACAGATAAATTATTCAGCGTTTATTCAAGAACTGAAAGATAAGTCTGGAGCTAAAACTACTAAGGTGCGGTTGACTAAAGGTACTACTACTTACCTACCACTAACTCACGTTATATCCATAGACTGTTCTGCGGCAGATGTGAAGGTGTAACATGTTAATGGTTGATGACCTACATCCCGACGGGATACGTATTATAGTTAACTGGGAGGGTATGCACGTTGGAGCGTCCCTCTTCGTACCGTGTTTAAACACGCAGAAAGCTAAGGATCAGGTCGTAACACTGTTTAAACGTAAGAAATGGCAAGTAAAGACAAAGATAGCCATAGAAAATGGTAAATTAGGTATTCGTATCTGGCGGACTATATGATACTATATTGGACGTAGTGGGCCACTCCCCTTACTCACTATGGTTTTACCTCTCTACCCCCCTGCTCGTTTCCGAGGCGACAGGGGGGTTTTTATTAGTAGCCCTTGTTGTATTCCCTGTTACTTCTCTCTATAGCGAACTTCATTATAGGATTTACCGTAACCCCATTGTGCATCTTGGCTGACGTAGCCATATGAGATTTAACTGACTTGGTTATTTGCTCCCCCGTCAGTGCCGCAGTAGGGTGACGCTTGTTATGGGTACTAATATCTTTCAGTACCTCTGCCATAACCTCATGGTCACCCATGCGCTGTGCTACATAGAACTTCTTGGCTAGCATGGAACGCTTCTCTGTAACTGCTTTCTCTACGCCTTTGTTCCTACCAGATACTTCTTGACGGTAAGTGTATTCCGCAGGGGGGAATCCTAGAGCCTGAGCCGCGAAATCACCGACAGTCATGTCATCATATATAGGGTCTTTTCTCCTAGACCGTATACCACCTTCTCTTGCGTAACGTCCAACTGTGCTACGGTAAGCATTAGTAAGGCCAGCGGGCATAAGGCTTTCCATACCACGCTCAAAGCTACCGTACTCGCTTGAGTTGAAGTCATCATAGGCGCGTTTGAGCCTAGTGCCTGTACTCAATGCAGGGCCACCCAAGTAGAATCCTAGGCTTTCTTCCAGAGAAGGGTCTTTGTTAAACCTGTTCTCCTGCAACAACAAGTTACTTAGGCTAACACGCGAGGCTACATCTGTACCCGTAAGCGCAGTTAACCCGCCTTTGTACCAACCTTCACCTAGGTACTTACGTGTTATGGTGCGAGCATCGTCCTCCTCGTTATCTAAGAACATGTTCCATATCATGCTGACCATACCGTATAACGGTAGTCCTTGCACCCCAGCAAAGAACAACGCGGATAAGTGAACCCCCATAGCCTGTTTAAGCGCCATGTTACGTAGTTCCTTTCCTTCAGCATCTTTAGCGAACATATTGTCTCCCGCTAGTATGGCAGACTTAATCATGGTGTAGTACATCTGTAGGCCATAACTCTTATACATCAGCGCCACACGACCGATACCCTGCTGTGAGTAACCTGCCGCAGTTTCTAGTACAGAACCACCGTTTGTTTCCTGTGCAAAGTACACGGCTTCAGCTACTGCTAATTCCATACGCGCTTCAGAACTACTAGGTACGTCTATGAACTTGGCCTGCACTGCACTGTAGAACCTCTTATCACCCTTAGCTTCGTGCATAGCATCTAGCTTGTTTAGAGTAAGGTCGTAAGACATCGTTAGGGTAACTTGACGGTTAAATCTTTCTGCTGCGTTGAACATTACAGCGGACAAAGCAGACGTACCATCTAGGAATCTAAGCGCAGGGTTCTTATTCTTTTGTCGTCCCGCATCGTTTACGCCTAACTGATCAGCTATTGTAGAGTGATGTATCTGACCCCCGTTCTTAGCCCTTTGTACCAAAGGTATCATGCGGTTGAAGTATTTTATCTTCGCGTCAGCTTCCGCTTTAGTAGCAGAGGTATCCCGTATTTTCTTTTCTTGGCCTGCTTTAAGAGTGTATACGTCCTTTCGACTTACCACGCCATCCGCATCTGTCGTGCTAACTTCTTTGATGTCGTAGTATTCGTCGATAGATATTTTAGAGGAAGTTACAAACTTACCTGCTCTACCCAAGGCTACAGAAGCATCTTTAGCATTAAATTTACTTGTAAGGTACGGCAGCACCACTAGGGGTATTTGAGACAAGTTAACAAGTGCGGACGAGGCGTTAAAACCAATGGTGTATATAAAGGCTGTCTGGTTAGCACGTTGGTAGTACTGCTCTGGGCCTTTGTTAGTGGCTCCTTCACGGGCAAACTTAGCACGCCTGTCTAGCTCTCTTTTAACCAGATTAAACGTATTTTTGTTAACACCCTCGGGAGCGCCTTCTCCATGCTTCAGGTCTATAGCCTTCTCAACTGCACGTATCTCACCGCCATAACGCATCTTCTCTATCTGGGCACCTAGATCAAAGCCTTTAGTCTGCATACCTAAGCGAGCGTCTTGTATGTAACCTAACGTGTTCTTACGTCGTTGTAGAGACTTAGCAAAAGAAGTTTCGGGTAGTGTCTCAATAAACAGTCGCATTACTTGCTCCTGTACTTCCCCTCGCTTATCTTTGGGTACGCTAGCAGCGATAACATCTAACACGTCAGCAACGAAAGAACCGGCGGGAGGACTTCTGTAGCTAGATGCTTTGGTATCACCCTCGTAAGATTCTACTGTGTCAGCAACGGTAAGGGCATCGTTCTTTACTTCCTTAGCCGCACTGTCCCGTGCTCCCTCAGTCTCAAACATAAGGAATACTGATTCTTCTCTAAAAGTACCATCGTCGTTTTTAATCTTAGTTGCATACGACAACTTGTAGTTACCCTGACGAACCAACGGAAAATATACTTCCATAGTGTTAGATGAGATCAGACGCTCGTTCATCTGCTTCTTTAGTTTTATTTTAGAAGCGTTGTCTTTGCCGTCACCTATCTCGTCAATCTCACGATTGATAACAGCCACGAGGTCTTCGTGCATACGTTTATAGGTATTACGTAACTCGGTAAACTGCTTTCTACCGCCATCATTTAATTTCTTCCATTGATCTTGATTAGCTTCCCATACTTCAAATAGGTTCCTGTCGTCTTGAGCAGTCTGGTTACCGTATCTCTTTTTAGCTTCTGCGCGGGTAAGAGTAGGGTCTACCTGATAAATAGTAGCGCCATGCTCTTGGCTATATATAATGTTATCTAGCAACTGCTTCTGTTCTAAGTTCTTCTTAGCCCACGCATCATAAGCCTCTAATACTTTATTTATCTTCTCGTCAGATTTTTGTATGTTGCCTCGTTGATCTCCAAATAGCTTGTCTAGGTTTAACCCTAACTGCCCGAAACCATTGTTTCTTGCTACGTCGCCTAATGCTTGCGAACCAGTTAGTCTCAGTAAGAAGTCTTTAGCTGTCCTATCCGCAGTGCCGTTTAAAAAGTCTGTAGCACCTTCAAGGAAAGATTTCTTTGGGCCTTCGGACAAACGCTTCTGTATGTCTGTCATGTCGTTAAGTACTTTTCTTACTCCGTCTTGAGTAGACACCATGTTCATAACAGGATCATTGCTTGTAGCCATGTTGGGAGACAGCATCGCTATAATAGCCGCATCAGCTTCGTCTAGCGCAGAGCCTACAGGCTTAGTGTCCATGCCGATAAGTCTTCGTACATAGTTAGTGACTGCACGATAGAACCGCTCCAAGGCACTTATATCCTCGCCTTTAGGGTTGATAGAGGCTAGCTTACGCTGGAACACAGGGTTACTAAACGCTTCAGCTATGAACTCGTTAAGGTTCTCTGCACCGTACGCTGTATCTAAATACGGCTTAACGTCTTTATACAACTTCTCCAACTGCTTAGTTGCTGGGTGAGATTTGTTCTTTAATTGATTAAGCGTAGTAGCGTGCGTAGTCTCATGCAGTAGCGCATGTATGGTCAGAGGCATGTTAGAGTTAAGTATTACAGTGTTGATCCTAGGATCGAACAAACCTGCTACGTTACCCTCATCTCCGATTTCGTACCCTTTGTCTTTTAGACTAGCTTCATTAGCCAATTCTATTTTGGTGGTGCCAGTGTTCTCAGACAACGCTCTAGCTATCTGCTTGACGCGCTTACTCTTAGTGCTTTTTGCAAGGGACTGTAATGCGGCTTTTAAGTCCCCTTTCTTCAGTAGCTCCTTAACGTCTTTAGGTAAAGCCTCACTCAGTTCCAGCGCAACCTTGGGGTCTAGCTCCAAGTTAAGCACGTCGATCTTACCACCACCGGCAATGAACTTAGCAGTATCAGCCGCTACCCTCGCACGTAATTGGTCAGGAGACATATCCTCGGTAAGAGGTGCCTTTGCATTCTTACCCCTACTGCCTTGTATGTTCTCTATTGCTTGGCTAACTACATCTTCTTTCTTAGTCGCTCCTGATGCTTTTTTCTTGGTAGCTCTGTCTGCACGGGCAGTAGGGCTAGGCTCGACTTTTGGAGTAGCCTTGGAAGGGGTAGATGTACCAACTACCGTAGCCTGACCACCAGTAGCGGTGTCTACATCCTGTGCTATCTTAGTTTCGCGTTGCTTTACCTTAGTGTCGTCTCGTTCTTGAGTAGCCCTAGCTTTCGTATCTTTTTCTACATCGGTTGACTTCTTCTGTTGCTCGACTATGCGGCGATCTATCTCTGCCTTAGCATCGGAGCTTAGATTCTTCTCTATCCACTGCAATGTAGTTTTAGTGTTAGCTCCACCAGTACCTGCAAACTTAGCTTTCTCGGATGTAGGAGTACCTTTCTGTTCACGGAACTTAGGCGTGTTCTCTGCGATTTCAAAAGCTATAGCCTCAAACGCATCGGCAGGGCGCTTAAACCTCTTAATGTAAGTCTGAGCGGTTTGCTCCATACCCTTCTGATCTCGGGGTATAGGCTTAGTAACTAGGTCGGTTAACGCTGTTACATCATCAGGATTAGTAAACTCTGTGCCACGAGGTACGGCAGTAGGGAACTCAATATCACCCCCTATGTCGGTAGGGGCTTCTTGTGTACTGGTATCAGCAGGCGCTTCTGTTTTTGCTTCTGCTTTCGGGGCAGTTTTCGCGGGGGGTGTTTTTGGTGCAGCTTTAGGCGTTATAGTAGGTATTGTAATACCTAATCCTTTTAGCTGCTGGGTAACTTCTTTCGGCAACGGCTGTACGGCACCGGCCTGCGACTCCAAGTCGGCGGTCTTCTTAGTAGGCATACCCGCAACTTTCTGGCGTTCTGCTATCCTAACGTCAGTCAGAGTAATTTGTTTACCCTCAGCGGGAGTTATCGTGTCTAAAGGGATGTTCTTTTCTGCTGCGTACGCCTCCGCAGTTTCGGTAGCATTGCGCCTCACGCCTTGTTTCTTAGCGGAAGACTTCGTTTGCATACCGCCTAGGGGCTGCTGCTGTTGAGTTTCTTTAGGCCCACGCTCCTTAACTTGTGCTTCTAACTGTGCCAGTGCTGTTCTGTTTTCGGTTGCAATAGCGGCATCTCTAGCCTCTGCCTCGGCAACATCTAGGGTGCCTTCAAACAGAACAGCGTATTCCTGCTCTATAGCGCGTTTTTCTTCTGCGTCTCTAGCCGCTTGAGCTTCGTCTTCTGCGAGCAAGGCTTCAATATCAGCCGTCTCTTCTATGTCTCGTATCTGCTCGTCTTCCGCACGGTCTATCATGTCGGGTTGTTCTTTTATCTGGTCATCATCTTCCAGACGCCTTGCTCTCTCGGTCTCAGCGTCTTGTTCGGCCATAGCATCAGCCATTTCAGCGTCACTCATACCCTCGGGTGCGCGTGCGGCTACTCTCGCAGCTTCTTTTTCTGCCGTTGCTTTTTCTAGTGGGAATAAGTCACCAGTTTGTCTACGTGCTTGTTCCGCCGCATCATCTTTAACTAGCGAGGCAAGCCCTTGTTCTCTGTCCTGCGCTTCAAGGATAGCATCACGTTCTGTAGTCCTGCGTGATTCGGCGTCGCCTTGCAACTCTTGTGCGCGTAAGTATACCCGCGCTTCAGGGTCATCTATTGGCACGTTTTCACGTAGGGAGCCATCAGGCATGGGTATGTTAACGGTTTCAGGTAAAGCAGGTAGGCCAAATACTTCTTCTACAGCTTGTTCATCAGACTTGTCATCTCCCTCTATTGCGCCGTCGGTACCTACAGACTTACCGCCTCTACGCCCCGCAATAACGTCTGCAAGGGCTTGTATAATGGCACCTGCACCGCCGCCTATGGTAGCTTCGTCAAGTACACCTGCGTCGATTAATTCTGCTTCAGCGTCATACCCACGGGCGTTAAGATTCTGTAATATTGCGGCAGCGGCTTCCTGTGCGCCTTCAGCTACGCCCGTAGTTGCTACACTACGAATGCGGTTTTTAATACCCTTTAAGTCATTAGCGTCAACTTTTTCTAGTACTTTAGCTACGCCGGGAATTTGAAGTCCTTTGGCGATTCTACCTAGGGGAGCTAGGTCTAGCAGACCAATAGCTGTACCACGGAACGTAACAGAACTTCTTTCTTCTTCGGTAGCACCAAACTCTCTTGCGCGTTCGCTTGCTTCACCAGCACCAGCACCACCGGCAATAGCAGCGGCAGCGGGCAAGGCGGCAGGGCCAAGTAATGCGGTAGGCAGTAAGGCACCAATAGAACCAATGCCAGAGGCTAGCTTATAGGATAGGGCTTCTTTGTCTCCACCTTCGGGACGGAAAGACTCGGCCACACTCTTAATTTTGTCGCGGGCTTTAAGTTCTTCTTCCTCTTCTAGCAAGGCAGCTCCACCTAAAGCAGCAGACTCGTACATGCCAATAGCACCGGAGGCTAGACCTTTACCTACGTTCTCAAAGAACCCTGCGCCACCACTATCTTTTTTTGCTAGTGGGCCATAGGTCTGTTCTAACCTACGCGTACTTTTATTAATTTGTTCTTGCAAGTACTGCGCTGCTTCGACATCATTAGCTGCGCGAGCACGTACTACCGCGTCTTTTAGTTGCTGTATAGTGGCCATACGGGTACTTACCTACAGTTAAGGTTGTATATACTTATTTGCGCTAGCTGCTCTAGGATCAGGATCGGGAGCAGTACCAGACTCGGGCTTACTAGTTAGTAAATTACTGAAGTAGTCAATGCTATCATCAATCCCAGTTTTTTCTAGGATTTGATTAGCCTCTACCTCGAAATTTGCTAAAGTATCTGCTTCATCTGTAGTAAGGGTTCCGTTAGCTTGCTTGGTTCTTAGTATTGAAACTTGAGGACTAATACGGGCATAAAAATCTTCTTTAGCCTTTCTCCTAACCTCTTGAAGAGAAGATAACGCACGTCCTATCTCCGCTGTATTATTTGCCATTCCTGCGGCCTTGTTTAACTGAGCAGTAGAGATTGCTTGTAAAGCGTCAATCTTGTTTTTAATTTCGTTATGGTTTTGATCTATTTTTAGTTTAGCCTGTTGGGTAGCAGCGGCGATGTCTTCCGCAGGGAGTTTAGCCAAAGTACCTAACGCGCTTTGGCGGTCTTGATATACCCTTCCCATAGCACGCCCCGCTTCGGCGTTTATTTCCGTTGCTATCTTAACGTCGTTGTCCATGCGTTTTTGTTCTATGCCTAAACGTTGCGTTATACTAGCTTGCCTACTTGCTATAGTGTTCTCATCAAACTTGCCCCTAGCAATGCTAGCCCCACGACCAGTACCACCTTCTATAAGCCCTCTGATACCCGCATTAGCGCGTTCTCTTTTTAAGCGTGCTGGGTCTAGCAGTTCTGCATCTAAAACTTCTTTTTCTGTTAGGTATTTGTTGTACGTAGCTTCTTGTCCCTCCCTGTCAAGCCCGCCCTTAGACTTATCTGCGCCACTCATCCTAGTAATTGTATCTTGTTGGGCTTTAGAGGGATCGGCTTTTGCAGACTTTTGCAGTGCAGATAGTACTTTGTTATCTTTAAGTCTGTCTGTTACTTGCGTTTGGCCTATACCACTCGTGTCAACGGTTTTGTTTAAGTCCTCCGTAGATAACCCAACTATACCAAGCATAGATTCAGCTTCAGCTCCACCAGCGGGAGCTTGCCCAGCGGGAGGTTGTCCCATAGGAGGCTGCCCTATAGTTTGTCCAGTAGCTACGTTAACAGCATTGGCCGCATCAGTTGCTTTGGCTACTTGAGTTGTTTCTTCAGCGAGCAACTCGTCATCGGCAAGGAGCGCATCTAACCCTGTGGCACCCATAGATTGCTTTTTATCGTACTTAGCTTTTGCCGCCGCATCACTAGCAACTCTTTCAGGAGTAGGCACCATTGCCTTATCTATTGCCGCTGAAATAGGCATCTCGGGTACGCCTGCGGCAGTAAACTCTTCACGTTGCTTTACGTATTCTTGTTGTATCTTAGCGTCAAGTTCTTTTCTTTGCTCTGGACGCATAGCCCTGTAGTCTTTATAGGATACTCCTATCGCTTTTAATGCTTGCTCTAGCCTACTACCTTTAGCTTCTACCTTATCACCTGCGGCGTAGCCAATAATTCCGCCTTGGGCCATGCCTTGCATGTTAGGACGAGGCTGACTAGCGATACCTTGAGGAGCGCCTTGAGGCATAGGAGGCCGTTGGCCTTGGGGTTTCTGAGGAGGCATACCCATAGCTTGTTGTTTCTGTTGAGATTGTTTTTGTTTCTGCCCAAGAACCCCAGCTACTTGTCCAGCCATCTCGTTCTTGTTCATACCCACTAACTGCTGCTCGTATTGCTCTGCTATAGTGTTTGGAGTCTGTTCAGCTTTTAGCGCCATTTCCCTAGAAGCGGCTTCTTTTTCAGTTTTCAGCTTCTGCATGGCGAGCAAATCCATCAACTCTTGATTCTGAGAGTATCTTTTTTGTAATGCTTGAGGGTTACCTCTATACGCATCTGCTTTTTGCTCTACTAACTTATCTATGCCGCCTGCTTGTAACATGGGTATCTCCTAAAACTTTAAATTCTATTGCGAGTATTTTGCCGCTATTGCCGCCGGAGTAATACTAGGGTCAGCCGCATATTCAGCCTCTACTTCCGCTGCGGTCGCGCCTCCAAACTGCCATTCACCAGTACCCTGAGAACCTCCGCCTAAATACTTGTTGTATATATCTTCTATGGTCTCTGCTGTACCTGCGTACTGTGCTGCGGTACTAGGGGCGTTGTAAGAAACTGATTGTGCTTCTAGTGGCAACCCTTGCAGTAGTGACTGCATATACTGTACTTGCTTGTAAGGGAAGTCACGTTCTTCTTTAAACTGTGCGTAATCTGCGGCCATACCTTCGCTTTCGATGCCTCGCTGAGTAGCGCCTGCACCTTCTTGCCTAGCGAGTACGTCAAACCCGTACTGATTACTCTTGTCTCGATCTAAGTTAAACTGCTCTCTCGCCCTGTCATATGCAGAGGCGTAGCCCTTACCTGTTATATCTGCTAGGTTAGTCTGTAGGTTGCGTTGATTTTCCATATCCATAAGAGCCTGACGTGAACCACCGAACGCCCCTGCCTGCGTCATGCGTCCTGCATTAGCAATACGATCTATCTCTGACTGACGTCGCGCTTCCTCTAGTTGCGGGTTAAGCGAAGACATTAAGTATGGGTTCATACCTGCTTGAGCGTCTGCTGCGGTAAAAGCGTTAACTCCCATATTAGTAGGAGCTTGTAGACTACCAATACCTGCAAACGCCTGCTGCTGTAGCCCTGACTCTCCGGCACTAAGCGGGCCTTGGTAGGCTTGATACGCCTGATTACCCAGTGCTTTACCTTGTCCGAGCATGTCAGTTACATAGTCGCCAGCCCAGTTAGATAGACTAGATTCAGTTCCCGCTACTTCCCCTACAATAGGATCAACACCGCCTGTTGAAGTATCTCCTCCGCCTACTACAGGGTCTCCCTCTGCGAAGTTAGTTTTGGGGCTATAGTTTTTATAGACAGAACCACCGTAGTTATACGCGGCTATTCCACCACCTTGAGCCATAGTAGGCATAAACTTGTTAGGGTCTATTTGTTTACCTTGTTCTGGATTACCCGTGCGTTCCATACGTACGTTGTTCATCATACCGTGCAACTGGTCTGCGCCTGCATCAGAGTTACCGTTGCCTAGGTGACTTACTACGTCAGCAGGAATAACGAACTCACCGTCACTAAGACGGGCTTCTTGCTTACCATCAATGCTTGCTGGCACATCGTCAGCCATGCCATCAGTCTTACCACCTAGGTAGTAACCGTTATGTGCAGAGGCAATACCACCCATAGCTAGACCTTGAGGGGCTTGAGGATTCTGGGCCTGCCCTAACTCCCGTGCCTGTGCTTGAGCCGCTGCCCGTGCTTCCTCTACCGTAGGAGTTGGTGTGTCAGGGCGTTCTGCAAACTGGGTATCTGAGAAGTATCTACGGCCTTGGCTTCCGGGCCTGCGGGCAGGCTGTCCTTCGGTAGGTTGCTGCATAGGTACTCGTTCGCGCACAGCTTGTAGCTCAGGAATCTTGCCCTGATACCCTACTTTTGGGATGTCTGGCTGAAAGAATTGATTAAGTCCGCTAGTTGCAGCACCTTGTAAAGCCCCACTAACTAAATCGCTATTAAAAAATCCTTCTGCCGCACCACCGTCAGCCGTAAGAAAGTTTACTGTATCTGAATACCAGCCCATTAGTCTTCTCCAATTATCTTTAATAGTCTATCTGTACTGTCTTTGATTATACCACCTGACGCTTTTCTAACGCCAAATGGACTTTGCCCAAGAGGACTAGAACTAGGGCCGTACCCTCCAAATGGAGTGCCATAAGCCTGCTCTTGTTGTTGGTTAGCGAATATAGTATCAAAACCATACTGCGGGCCGATTTTCGCTAGTCCCATCTTCTTAGTAGTAGCTACTGTAGGCTGCGCGGCTTGCATCTCCGCTACCCTACGTATTTCGTCATCAAACTTGTTGAGTCTTTGGTTCTGGTCAATCTGAGTTTGAACCTCAAACTGCCGTTGTTGTTCTAACTCTTGCTCTTCTTTAAACTGCTGTTCAGCTTCTTGCTTTTGCTGTGCGGCTATTGCATCGTTGTAGGCATACAAACCAGTGGATGCGAACTTACCGCCTAATGCTACTTCATTGCCACCAAAGGCTCCCTGCACAAGGGCTTGGTCAGCCGCATCAATTACACCATCGTTGTTAACATCATACTGCAATTGTTGGTCAGTGGGAACAAAAGAAGCCCGATCAGCCTCGCTAAGTACTTCTTGTTGTGCTAGGTAATCCGCGTAAAAATCTACATCTGTTGCAGTAATGTCACCGGCAGGCTTACCTACAAAGTTAGCGACGTTATCTATTTCTAATCCAAGATCAGCCATACCCTCGTCAAAACGAGTTATCAGGGTTTCTTCAGTCTCACCTAACTCCGTGAGTATTTCTTCTTTAGTCTTACCTAGATCGGTAGATACATCGTCTATTGCTTTAGAAAGGGCTTCATCCGCAGTTAAGTTCTGGTCTTGGTACTCCTTCATCTTATACAAGATGTCGGTTTCCATGTCGCCCAGTTTAGTAGTTACATCCGCGAGTCCCGTTTCAAACTCTTCACGTAAGTTATCTTCTGTAGTACCTAAAGCAGTTAGTATAGCTTCTTCAGTTTCACCCAAATCACCTGCGACTTTAGCAATAGCTTCTTCTATGCTATCACCTTGAGCTAATAGGTCTTCTATCTCTTTGTATATACCTGTAGCGTCAGCAGATTCATCCTCTTCTGTATCAGGGTCATCTTCTACTGCACGGATACCTACTTTATCAGCGATTACATCTCTTTCACCCGTTGCTATGGCCTCTCTAGCTATGGCAGCTTCTTCCGCCAAACGTGCAGCTTCTGCTGCGGCTAATCTAGCGGCTTCTTGCGCGGCTTCTCTGTCAGCTATATCCGCTAATCTAGCTACTTCTGCCAATCTATCTGCTTCTTCTTGGGCTAATCTAGCTTGTTCGGCAGCTAATCTATCTGCTTCTATTCGAGCTAACCTATCTGCTTCTATTTGAGCTGCTTCTTCTTCAGCGGCCAATCTATCTGCTTCTTCTTCAGCGGCTAATCTATCTGCTTCTATTTTAGCGAGTCTTTCTGCTTCGGCTTGAGCTGCGGCTTCAGCTTCGGCTTGCGCTGCGGCTGCTTCTTCTTCTTGAGCTAACCTATCTGCTTCTTCTTGAGCTAACCTATCTATTTCTATTTGAGGATCAACATCAGAAGGAGGCCCGGAAGTAATAGTGCCATCGTTGCTTATCCATACACGACCGCCGTATGGCCCCAAGTCTACCCACCTACCTCCTGCCTCTTCCTCCGCAGCTAACCTATCTGCTTCTATTTGAGCTGCTTCTTCTTCAGCGGCCAATCTATCTGCTTCTTCTTCAGCGGCTAATCTATCTGCTTCTATTTTAGCGAGTCTTTCTGCTTCGGCTTGAGCTGCGGCTTCAGCTTCGGCGGCTAACCTATCTGCTTCGGCTTGGGCTGCGGCTGCTTCAGCGGCTAATCTATCTGCTTCTGCTTGTGTGGCGGCTTCAGCGGCTAAAGCGGCTAACCTATCTGCTTCTGCTTGTGCTTCAGCGGCTAACCTATCTGCTTCGGCTTCAGCGGCTAATCTATCTGCTTCTATTTGAGGATCAACAGGGTCAGCAGAGGGGGGCGTTTCAGCATCGGTATACGGGCTGCTAGGGTTAGGGTCTTGGTTGTTAGGTATGCCATCCCCGTCACTGTCGTTATCATTGCCATAGGCCATTGCCCAGTACGAAGCTAACTCATCATCTAAGTCGGCATCGGGGGTTGATCCTGTGGTATTGGTAACGTCTTCAGGTGTGTAAGGTAGCCCTAGCGATTCTAGTGCATCAACAGCTTCGGCAGTGCTTGTGTAAACTTCGTCGTACAAGAAGTTCATTGCATCGGTGGCAACTTGTGGGTCGCCCAAGAAATTGTTTAGCTTGGTCTGTAATTCTTCTTGGCTGTAGTTTTCGGAGTTGTTTAGAAGCTCTAACGCATCAGGGTTATTACTTATTACTAGGTCGGATACAAAGTCACCTGTAGACGCTATGCTGTATATGCCTCCAGATATAGTACCTCCTACTATCCCTCCTAACGCAGCGGCGGCTCCAACATCCCCCATTACATCAATATCAGGGTCTATTAGCGATAGCCTTCCTGACGTGTATCCGGTAGCCGCGCCTTCTTCAAAGGCTTCTGTTACGCCTTCTTTAACAGTTATTGTAGCGCCTTCTGACAACCGCCTTGATATTTCGTTGTACAGCCCTTTAAACTCTACAGGAGGCTTTCCGTTTATAAACAACTTCTCAAGTGCCATGCCACCTACGGCAAGAGAACCTATAGCCATGACTCCTGCTACGTTACCGGAATTAATAGCTAAATTTAGGGCATACTCCCGTGCTTTTATATCTTGCGCAGCTAAGAAAGCATCTCTAGCAGGGCCAGATAATTCTAATATGTCTGCTTCTTTACCCGCCATCTTCATAAAGGTAGCGTGGCCTTGCTCGTACGCACCACCTGCGGTGCCTCCCCATGCTTCTGCTACATCAGTGGCTGCGGCAGCGGTAAGACCTGCTTTTCTACCTATTGCTTGTGCGGCTTCTTGCGATAGTTCCTTTGTAAGTCCAGCACCTAAGACTTTTGCCGTAGCTCGGCCTGCTAGAGTAGCTAGACCGCCCACTAATAACGGCGCTGCTTCCTGCATGAACTCTACGGATACGTATTCTCCAAAGAATGCTGCGGGGTGGTTAGCTGCGGTTTTAAATATACCCTGCGCACCTTCCCAAAGACTCTTCTTACTCTCGTCTCCAGATACATACTCACCGTTTTCGTCGTAGACTATAGGAGTATTAGGGTCGTCTTTACGCTCTAGCCCCGCTTGGAACTCCCGCATACCGCCAACGGCTTCTTTGTATCCTGCGGTGTTAGCGCCTTCTCCAATCTTAGCCATATCAGCAGCAAACTTACCCGCTGCGGTACCCGCAGGGTCAGAACCAAACGCGGTAGCAAAGCCATTAAACGATTCGATTATCCCTGCGGTTGCTCGTATACCGTTAGCGTACGCATTCTGAACAGCTTCGCTAGCAGGCGCGGTGTCTTCATCACCTTGTAGGTAGGTAGCTCCGTCTGCCAGTGCCTGTAATAACCAGTCAGGTGCGGGGGTAGCCCCTGTGTCTGGGTTTGAAAGGTTGTTATCGTTTACTACGTCAGTAAAGGCTTGAGGGTCGTTTTCTGCTAAATCTTGCAGGGTGTCGTTTCCAGACCCAATCCCCGCGTTAGGGTTAGCTGCGTTTACTGCATCTATGTCTACATCAGGTACGTCCATTACGTTCATACGGTTGCCATCAGCATCCATATAGAACTGCTCGCCTGTCTCTGAGTCTGTCTGAACTATGTCTCCTAAATGTTCATTCCAGTGAGATTCCGTAGGTACATTCGTCCAAACGCGTTGTCCTGTGTCAGGGTCTATTACTAGTTCTGCCTTACCGTCGCGTATATCTGCGTTGGTTACTCCTTCAGCTTTACCAAACGTACTAGAAGTAGAAGAATACTCGTAGTCCCAGCTACCGTCATTATTTTGTGTAGCTTTAAAGAACTCTTCGCCCGTACCATCGGGGTTGTTAATAGAGCTTAGTAAGCCTTGTACAGCGTTCTGTTCGGGTATGTCTGATATGCTTCCCGACCCAGCCATAGTAGTAAGTTTTTCGCTTATAGTTTTTCTTTGGGCATCAGTTAACTGAGAGGCATCTAACCCTATTGTTTTTGCGGCAGCATTTATTACGCCATTTACCGCCGCAGAGTTCTGTGCCGTAAGAGTAGTCTGGTTAGAAGGTAGGTTGCTAAACAATCCTTCGGTTAAATAGTGGTCGTACGCCTCTTCTTTAGTTATACCGTTCTGCTCGGCGTAGAACTCAGCGTCAAAATCAGGGCTTATGTTTTCAACTGTGGCTTGATTAATACCGGCAAACGCAGGCGCTAAAGCCCCGTTAAGTTCTTGAGTAGACTCCTCTAACGTAGCATAAGTCTCAGTGTAATTATCTACGGCTGTTTGGTAATCCGCAGCAGTGCTGTCATATAAAGGGTTTAACACCTCTAATCTAGGGGCAAGCTCGTTAGTCACTAATTCCTGAAACTTCGCTTCGTAGATAAGTACATTATCCTGTGCGAGTTCTAACCTAGTTCTTTCTATCCTAGACATACGCATAGGGCCATCAGAACCTTGTAGGATTTTTTGCGGTATACCTTTTAAGCGAAGCAGTTCTTCAGACCCTTCTTTAATCTGTTGGGCAATGTCGTTTATCTCATCTACAACGGCAGTATGCGCATCTACGGCTCCTTCTACCAATAGCCCTTGATCGTTTAAGGTTGCAAACTTACCCGTTACTCTGTCCCACGCGTCTCCAAACTCTTGTTGGAATGTACCCTCGTTTAAAGCCTTTACGCTCGCATAACCAATCTGTCTGGCCAGACTAACCATAAATGCTTCTGACACGTCTCCTTCAGTCATAGCGACATTCAGGGCATTTTGTACGGATACAGTCAGCATCTTGGTATTAAACAGAGCGTTATCGTCGCCTACATAGTCCCCTACGAGGTCTGACACTACTTTCGTGGTAACAACCGCAGACGAGATTATGCCCGCCATACGTCTTTCGTTAATCTCTCCAGTAGCTAGCTGATCAGTAACACCCTGCTGCACTAAATCTCTAACTATACTACCTACGGACTGGGATTCGTCTCCAGATATTACTTTGCCGTCGTCGTCATAGACTATAGGAGTGTTAGGATCGTCTTCTCTAAACTCACCTAACTCTTCTAGTTTGTCTAGTGCCCCGCCTGTACGGTCATTAATCTCTCCAAGGACTCTACCAACTCCGACACTCACACCCCCCGACAAAAATGCGTCCAAAGGGTCTTGTCCCGTTATAACTGCTCCGATAGCTTCTCTAGTACCTGCGGTAACTGCTTCGGTTACAAACGCACTTACAGCTTCATTGGATATTACGCTACCTACTGACTCCCCAACTCCCGCTGCAAATTCTCCTGCTACGTCGCCAGCTTGCATAGACACATACGATACAGCAGCAGCCTTCAAAGCATCGCCAATATTACCGCCTTCATCTATAGCATCTGCGCCCTCAATTAAAGGTAAAGCCCACGCAGCTTGCCCTGTAGCTACGGCTACAGCTTTAAGTACGGCTTTTACAGGGTCGTCAATGATCGCCTGTATCTGATCTTCTACCGTCTTAATAACAGGCTGAAATATTTCGTCGTCTAACCAAGAACCTACGTCTTTTATGGGTTCCCAAATTTCATCGTCGATCCAACTTCCTATGTCTTTAATGGCATCTACTACAAAACTCATACTAAGACTCCATCTCAGGTATTAGCACGAACACCGCGTACTTATCGTCTTCGGTAATACCTACATGGATATTGCCGCCAGCAGGAGTAATTAAATCTTTTAGCTCTTTTAGTACGGGCATTAACTTCTCACCATAAGATTTATCAAATTGCACGACATAATGCGTTATACCTTTTTCTTGTAGGTACTCTACATATTGCAACATGTTAGCGACAAAGTTTTCAGCGGTGTCCACGTTAAACACTCTGCCCATCATCTTAGTGCCACCCTTACGGCTGTGCCCACCGAATACTGTGTTACCAAATTGCACAACACTAGCGTTAGGCATGGCTAATTCTTGCGCTACGGATACCATAGCGGCTTTTATAGGGATGTCTCCCGTACCTACGTTTTCAGCGAAACGCATGAGTACTTCGTACCTAGGAAGTTTTTTCTTCTTGCTGTCGTAAGTCTTCATAGATGCCCTTTAATTAGCTATTAACACGCCTTGGAAGGATGCGCTGACTTCTACGTTGGTAGTGTCCGAAAATGCACGGCACTCAACATCTGTTTTTTCTAGTATAGCAAACGGGTAGTTAAAAGGGACTAACAGGCTGTTACTCTGCACAGTCTCTATAATTCCAGTCCTAAACGTGTCAGTGCCAAAGTTACGTAGTACAAATTTAACTGTAACATTCTTAGACGCTATGCCCAATGCAGCGGTAAAGCTAACGTCATCTAGGTACAAAGTGTGTCCAGCAGGGACAGTATATACCGCCATCTGCGACTGGTTGTCTCCCTGTGTAACGCTCGCATACGTAACGCCTGTGGGTACTCCAGAACTTACTCCACTGTTAGCTACGTATATGTCTCCCGCAGCAGTGCCCCCACTACCAGAGGTAACTACGAATATCCTGTTAACACGTAACCACGAGCTAGCATCGCCTACCTGCACCTGAGTCTGGCCGTTCATGTTCACAGTTACGCTCTTAGCGTTGTAACTACCATCTACACCTTCTACAGTTACCGTATTAGCGCCCGTACCCCCGTTAGAATCGGCAGTGCTAGAACTACTTATATACACCGTGGAGGCGGATGTAAGGTAAGGGTAATTACCTCCCGTACCCCATATAGTCTCTTCAGTGCCATCTATGTCAGGGTTAAATCCGAACTTATAGAACGAAGTAGCACCTGCAATCTGGCCTTTAGATACTTGCAACTCGTAGGGTTCTTGAACTGCCATAGCGTTTCTCAGTGCGTTATCTAACTGGTTAAAGTAGATACGTAGTACTTTGTTAAACTCTTCAAACGACTGTTGGTCGTATACCTGCGGGGGGTAAGGCAGAGCTGGCGCACGAAAAGGTACATTGTACCTAGTATTGTCTACAGCCATTACCGTCTCCCGTCTGCTCGCATATCTATACGCGGGCTACCCAACTGCCAAGTAACTCCAATCTCGCTAGATTCTACCTTTATAGCAAGCTGCCGTCCACGTACGCGTGTGAATATCTGCCCTGTAAACTGCTCTACGGGTAACGTAGCAGTACGCGTAATCCCTCCACTATTAGAGCCTCCTACAGAGGCTGGGTCATTATACCCCGAACCGGAGTTCTGCAAGGGCAACAACGTCATGGTAGCCATAGGAGAGCCTACTTCAGAGCCATCAAACGTAATGTCCGGTAGTATGCGCCAGATAAAGGCAAACTGATGCCCGTCTTCCAGATCAAATTGTGCAGAGGATACGTACGCAGGTATAGCCGCAGTGACTGCTGTTTCGTTGTCGTCAACACCCTGCTCGTGGTTAACCAAGTTGTTACTGTACGTAGCAGCTAGTGGGTAGTTTCTTAACCCCGAATCAAGCCATGCCGTACGACTCATAGTACCGTAGTACCATACTTGCTCTAGGTAGTTATAAACTACGTAACGGTCTGACACGTTAGAGTCTGTAGAACAATACCACCACCAAATCTCGTGGTACGACTCGTTAGTCCCTGCGAACACCTGCTCGTACTGCTCTGTATTAAAATCGTTGAATATAAACTTGCGTAAGTCGCACTGTAGGGGTTGAGTACGGCCATCGTACATGTAGAACTTGTCCTTACCCATCCAGTAAGCCACGCCGTTAGCGTAGGCCACAGCGTTTTGTGCAGCGATAGAGATGTTCTCACCGACTAACTGTGCAGTCCACACAGCGGGGGCACCAACGTACTGTAACGCGTATAGGGCAGAGTCAGTCCACACTAGTACTTCTTGACGTGCTTGTTTAGCAGCAACGATCTGTGTGCCGTTAGATAGTATAAGGTCGCCCGCTTGGTTAGTTGCCGCAGGTGACCAGTTAGTAGCATCTTCTTGGTCTGACCAACGGACTAGCATGGGATTAACAGTGGAGGAGAAAATCTCATTTGCACCGAAACAAAACACAAACCTGTTAATGTCAGACACTAGAATGAGTTTCTGTGACGTTGGTACTTCCGTGCCTGTAAGAGCTACTGCCCTAGTGGTTAGCCCGTTTGTGGCATCCCAGAGGTATATAGAGCCATCACGCGGCCCGAAGACAAGGTCTTCACCGAAGTTAGCTTGGCTCCACAGGCGTATAGAGTCGGTAGAGGTAGTACCAATGCCCCACGTACCAGAACCCCAGCTACTTGCGCCCCAACCTACTAGGGGAACAACAAACGCGGGGCCAACATTTATCTGATATGCAGCCGTTACCGTACCACCCCCTGTAGCACTTGAACTTGCGTTAGTGCCCGCATCAACCGTATACACGTTAGCAGTAGTAGTTTCAGTTAGCTGATACTCGGCGTTTAGAGTGAGGCCACCTACAGCACTTGCACCACTAAAGGTAACAAAATCACCGTCAGAGTACCCGCCGCTAGCGTCAGTAACCTCTACTATAGGCGAACCACTAGTAGTCTCAAACGGGCTAGTCAGGGTTACAGTAGCACGTAAGGGTGTGATGTCGTTGTAAGCACCACCGTTCTCGATATAGAACTTCAGATTAGTGCCTACGCCGATCAGGTTCTGACTACCTAGGGTAACCCAGTTCCATAAAGAGCGGCATACACCTAGGAATGTAGTAGCTGATATACGCTGCCACCCACCAATCTTTTCCGGCGTACCTTGGCGAAATCGTATCTTATCGCAGTCGTACCAACCACCTTCACTAGTGTATCGAGTGTTCTCGCGGTTAATTCCGGGCTTTAGTATTAGTTTTTTAAGTGGCATGATTATTTCCTAGTAGCACCAACACATTGGCTCAGTCTTACGAGTGTCAACGTGTACGAAGGTTTTTGCAACCCCCACGGACATTCCCATAGCTGACGCATGTTTTACTATAGCTAGGCGTTGTGCGCCTCCAGATACTTTAATATCAGCGGCTATGCCTTGTGCATGAGTTCCTAATTTTTTACCTGTCGCAACCTTTGCAGCTTCTATACTATGGTTAGGTGACCTGTACCCGCTATTAATTATAAACGGGAAGTCACAGACCTCACGCAAATGCTCTAGTACTTTAAGGAACCCAGTGTCCATAGCGTTTTCGCCAGTTTCTTGGCAATCAAACTCTCCTATTTTAAAGTACTTCATTTCTATATGACTCCAAATATTTTAAACGCTATGTATAAGCTCAAAGGCAGTATAACTAATCCTCCTGTACCCCAAAGCAATACAGCCCAAAAAAGTGCTATGTTACTTGCTATTTTATTTTTGCGTATACGCTCTGCTCTTTCTCTATTTCTTTTGCACTTAGACTGAAATTGTAGCCAGTCTTTGTACATATCTGCTCTTCCTGCGTAGATCATGTACTCTTTGAGCCATTCCTCCTGCTCTTTGATCTTTTCAAGCTCCATAAAGCACTGGAGTTCTTCTTTGCCTCCACCCTTCTGAGCTTTCTTAACAATGGCTGACTTATTGTCAAAATATTCCGTGGCTTTAGCCGAAACATCATAAAGCTCTTTGCCGTTGGACAAGGCTCCTTTAATGACTTGAAATGCAGCATTAGCTGCCGCTATTTCGGCTAACATTATTTCTCTCTTTGTACGCCTTTGGCCTTTTCGTAAGACCTCATTGCGCCCATACCCAACATGCCCATAAGCACGGGGGTTAATAATGAAGGGTCAACTTCTGGCACGGTAAACCAGATACCAAGTATTTGAGCAATAATTACGTTATAGGCTAGGCCAACTCCAGCTACCCACCCCACGAATGGACGCCATCCGGCTACGAATAAGGACTTGTGAGCCGCTTCAACCTTGTTGACACCTAACTGCCCCATGACACTTTCTTGCGCGTATTTCTGTGACATTGTTGCAATTTCATGCGCCAAAGCATTGCGCTGATCTTTATCTTCTATGAATTTGTCAAGAAGACCTGTAACTGGGCCGATAAGACTTGATAAAATCGCCATCTATAACCTCTCTACAATAAACAACCCAATTATTAGTGGGTACATACCCCATAGCATAAGTTCAGACCTTTTAAACCTTTCGCTACCTGAATCTAAGCGTCTTTCTATGTTGGTATAGCGCACAGTACATTCTCTTTCGTGGGCTTCAAGTTTAAGTAACGCTTCTTTTACAGTTGCCATTATGGAGCCTTTAATCGTGTACTGGAACCTTATTAGGGTTTACATATTTTGGGATGCAATAAGCCATTACTGGCGTGTGGTAACGTCTTCTTATGCCTTGTGCGGTAAGCTCTTCTGCGAACCACCTACATCTTTCTAAACTGCGCCAGTAACTTGTTGCCTTTGCGTCAACCTCACCGTTTACTGTAACGATCAACGCAAAGGCTAGTAACATAGTTACTCTTCAGCTTCTTCTTTCTCAATGTCGGAAACTAGCATGCTGATAAATGCATCCTTACCTACTGACAATTGGTCAAGGTTAAACTGGGTGGACTTAATTTTTCTGTCTAAGTCATTACAGTGATTAACCATTGCCTGCTGTTGCTCGGTCATATCTTCATAAGTGTATTCTTTATCGTTTATCGATATGGGAGTTGTTTTTTTCTCGCCCATAGTTATCTCCTTTACTTATCAGCAATACCAGTGGTAGTTACAAAGCGCAACACAGCATCTACATCAGCCTGTACCCATCCAATAGCCTGAGCTTCTGTGATGTCTACATAGGCTGTGTAGAGGCCACCTAAGTGGACTTAAGCCCGATACCGAAGCAGAGCGGGTACAGGTGGATTATGGTCATATCTTCATAAGTGTATTCAACGTCATTGATCGTAATGGGAGTTGTTTTTTTCTCGCCCATAGTTATTCTCCTTTACTTGTCAGCTATGCCAGTGGTTGTTACAAATCTAAGTACCGTGACGCAGCTTGCGATTATACATCCCACCGTAGCCTGTCCTGCGGGGCTAACAGGCAAGAAGCCTACATAGCCTTGGAGGATGCTCAGGACAGCTAGGGCTATGGAGAACTGTACTGTCTTAGACTTGAGGCTCTTGAGTGTTAGTTCCATTAGGGCGCACCATCTTCGGGGGTTACTTGAGAGGCTTCATAAGCCGCTACAACTTCCGCCGTATGTACAGCCGCACAGATTGCTTGGACTTCTGTAGATTCACCAGAGTAGTCCTGTCCTGCTGTTACAACGTGTCTGTGGAATGAGCGTGATAACTCTACGCCATCCTCTTTGATGACTGTGGCTGTTCTTATTTGTACTGACTTGTAGCTTCCAACTACCTCTATCTTATCTTCTACTACTGTCTTAGTTAATGCCATTTGTACTTCTCCTGTCTGTGCCTACCGTCCGATAGGCGTATGGTTGTTATTAATCTACGATATATGTAATACTAAAAAACAGTCTTTGGCTTGTTCCTGCCGCCCACGATTCACCAGTAGTTGAGCCACCTTGATGCAAGTAGCAGATGATTGCGTTGTCTTCTATATAACCTGAAACCCCTGTAGTTGGATTTGCTGTTGCACTGTTATAATTAATTGAAGCCACACCTCTTGAACCCTTTGCCTGAAACGGCAGACCCTGTATAGATGCCGCTCCCGAACCTGCCGCTGTAATATCGCCAAAAAATGCCATTGAAGCCGTTACTACTGTTCCCACTTTGACGTATTCGGCAGGGCCAGTAGTTGAGAAACTTACAGAAGGGTTTACTCCTGTTCCTCCAAAAGAAGGAGTCCAAGTACCCTCCTCATAGTCATCCAAGGTTTTACTTGAAACTGACCCACCTGTTGTTCCAAAGACAACACCGCCTGATAGGTAGAGGTCTTTGAAGCGACCAGATGTTCCAGAACGTCCTAAATCAATAGCCGCGTCTCTCGGAGTACCATCTGCTTCTATGGGATATACAGCGTCTAAAACATCATTAAGAGCTAATGCGGTGTCTCCTCTACCTAATATAATTGAACCACCCACGACACCAATAGACCCAACAGTTAGGCCGTCTTTGCGGAAGTTGACTAGTTCGCCATCATTCCCTTTGCGGTTAACGTACAAAGGAACGGAGGATGATGCTGTAAATGCACTAGAGTTAAGAGGACTTAGCTGCACCCCGTCTGTTGATAACCCAAATGCAGTCTTACCAACAAGCACGTTGCCAGATGAGTCTATTCGCATGGCTTCTGAAGCATTGACGTTAAAGCGCATGAAGTTGCTTGCGTGATCGTAACGAATGATACCCACATTAACATCTTCGGTATCACCAAAGAATATTTGAGAGGCTCCGTTATTGGATGATATTAACACGTTGCAATCTCCTGAGCTTTTATAAATCTCAAGTTCTTGGCTTGGAGATGTGGTGCCTATGCCTAATCGTTCTGCACTAGCGTCCCAAAAGAACTTAGCCGTTGAGCCGGTGTCTTCGTAAAAGGATATGTCTCCACCGTCAGACAATTTAAAACCTTGCTTGCCATTATTTACCAGCAATAACTCCTTGCCCCCCAACCCAGCATCATCAACAGTGATTTTCAAGGTTTCATCAGCATCTAACTCTATTCCAGCGTCTTGAGTAGTACCTCTGTTCCAAAACAATTTTGCGGAGCTAACTCCATCACGATTTATTTGAATATCATTGTTACCATCTACAGTTAAACCATCTGCTGTAACAGTGCCAGTAACGTCTATACCACCGTTGGCTGTGATTTCTCCTGTGACCGCTAGAGTGCTTGCCATATCCACAGCGCCATCAATGTCCACGACATCAAGGTTAGTCGTGCCGTCTACGTCTATGTCGCCTGCGATAGTAAGACCTGCTGCGCCTCCCAAGATCAAGTCATCTGCTGACTCGTCCCAGAGCATGTAAGACCCAGAGGTAGCTCCAAAAAACTTAACATCATGCCCTGTGTCGTTAACGCCTACAGTAAGAGTGGAGTCAAGTTGAGTAGCGCCATCAACGTCTAAGGTTCCAGTAACAAGGGCTGTGCCAGAAACATCTAGGTTACCGTTAAGGTCTACGGTTGCAGTGGCTATCTGAATCTCAGTGTCTGCAACAATGTCAAGCTGTCCGTCTGCGCTAGAGTTAATGTATATAGAAGCGTCACGGAATTGAACCTTCTGAGCGGCGTCTACATCAATATCGTTTGATCCGGTGGTGTTACCAATTGCAAGTATTTCAGCTAGAGTGTCCGTCGTGTCAACTTGAGCGTCAACATACGCTTTAATAGATTGCTGAGTAGCAAGTTTAGTAGCACTGTTGGACGCCATGTTATCTTCGTCAAGAATGCCTGTAACTGTTGTTGCGTCAGCACCTTTAAGGGAGGCGAAAGTAGTAAGGCCAGTGATAGTAAGAGTACCCGCAGAGAGCGTAACTACGTGGTCTACGCCTTCTAGTACGTTGGTACCATCACAGTACACAAGCATTGTCTTACCGTTAGGAATAGCAATACCAGAACCAGAAGCTGTTTTAACCGTAATTACTTGACCTGCGCCGTTCTTGACAATATATGTTTTACTTAGAGCGGGACAAACTACAGTACCTGCGGCACTAAGTTGGGTACCTGTATCGGTCAAAGACAGCATAGCCGCCCGCGCTTCTGCGGTAGTGCCATTAGCAGTAGTCAGCGTGTGAGAGTTACCAGACCAAGTGTTTACAACTGAGCGTCCGGCAATAGCCTGCTCGATCATGGAGGTTATGTTATCGTTTACTACATCTCCCCATGTACCACTAAGTTCGCCCTGCACGGGGAGTGCGAGTTTTAGGATCGGAGTATATTGCGTTGTCATCTGTTCAACCTCATGCGGCTATATTTTCCCAATTCGGGTCTTGTGTGTTCGATACCCCACTCCATGTTGGAGTCTGACTATCATCTATGTTCTGCCAGTTGGGGTCTTGGTCGTCATCAATCTCACCCCATACTAATACTTGTCCTACGTATACTACCGCAGATAACCCAATTACGGAAATATCTGCATCGGCGGTGGTTACTACCGTACCTAGTTCGGCTTCTGCCTTTAACCCAGTAACAGGTATGGTTACACCTACCCCAATGGCAACGGTACCTAACACTGCTTCTGCGGCTACGCCTGTTACAGATACATCTGCTTCAGCGTCTGTGGTAACTGTACCAACTGAACCTACGGCTGATAGCCCTGTTACGGTAGCGTTTGCTTCAGCGTCTACTGTAGCTGTCCCTACAACTCCATCAGCTTCTACACCCGTTACTGTTAGGTTTGCTATGCCTGTTGCAGTTAGTGTACCTACAGCTCCTTCAGCTACTACGCCAGTTACTGCTACATCGGCTTCTGCATCTACTGTAACGGTACCTAAAGCAACAGCTCCGGCAACGCTGGTAACCATAACATCTGATTCAGCGTCAATCGTAGCTGTACCAATACCTCCAGCCGCTTCTACGCCCGTTACTGTTAGGTTTGCTTCCGCATCTACCGTTACAGAGCCTATCGCCCCTTCTGAGGCAATACCGTCAACCGATACTATAGTTAGGTCGGTACCCCAAGCCGTTTGGCCCCAAGCACCGTTACCCCAACCTACATACTCAACAGAAGACGGCATATAACTACCTTATGGAGTAGCAATACGTATGATAGCGTTTGTAGCGTCTGCTGCGGGAAATTGCACAGTAAAGTCACCGGCTGTAGAGGTTTTATCCCCGCCGAAATCTAATACTGCGACCGCAGGGTTTGTACCCCCTGCTTTATAAATAAGAGCACCGCGAGCAGTAATAGTAGCGTCAACCCACGTAGTATCTGCAAAGTCTAAGAATGCCGTGGTACCCGACGAGGCAGGGTTAGCGGAAATAGTAAGTGTATTTCCCCCCGCAGTATAGTTTGTACCTGACACTTCGTTAGTAGTAGCGTAAGCAGTAGTAGCGGCACTTAGAGTTACGCTAGACGTGTACAACGCGATTTTAAAAGCCTGTGATGTGTCACTACTAAAATCCATCTCTCCGTCTAACAGAGCGATTTTAAAAGAAGTACACATTGCTTGTGTTATTGCCATTTTTTAGTTCCTCAACTAACTGGTGTTCTGAATTGTCCAGAACGATATGTATCTTCACGTAACTTACCGTCACCAAGATTCTTTAGTAACCCTATAGACAACCCAAACATTTTCTCGTAATTAGATACAATATCTGGTTCGCCTTTCATAAATCGTATTGCTTCTACTAACGCACCGTTTAACAGTGCGGAGTCAAATTCATCTCCCAGCCACGTAGTACCTGCGGTAACTATAGTCTGAGGGTAATACCCGTAGTGAAGCTCCATACTATACGCCGCATCGGGAGTAGGCCCAAGCATGAACGAGTCGTCATCAAAGTACGCGTAGTGTTTTGGTAACCCAGTGCTTGTGTTATTAGGGTAGGCTTCGCGTAGGAAATTAACGTCTTTGTTCAGAAGGAACGTATAGTTACCGCTACCGTCTATAACCGCCAAAGAATACGACCATAAAAAGTCGGAGGGCATACCTAAATATTGATTACCGTTAGATAGCGTACCTGTAACATTCTTACGTAGCGCGGGTATCTGAACTGAGTTATATATCTTTTGCTCTGCCTGTTGCGTAAACATAGCAAGCTGGTCATCTGTGAATGTGTTCTCACAAATGTCTTGGATATTAGCTTTCAGTTCTGTGTAATTCATAGTTTACGCCATTGGGCCGCGAGCCATAGTACCTTTAATCGCCGCGCCAGTGCCGCGCACTTTGATGCCGGAAGTCTTAACGCCTTTCATATCTGTCTTGGGCGCACCGGGGCATGGCTGTACGCCTCTGGCTTTAATTACTTTTATCTCTTTCATTATCTCGTTCCTATTAAGTTATTACTGTAACTTGCCCTATATTACCAGCTATTGTTAGCGCGTTGGGAGTTAAATTATAGGGATCAAATCCTCCGCCTACTGGGTTCCAACCCCACTGGGTATCTCTACTGCTGTGATCTCCTGACTCACCTAAACTAGTATCAGGGCGTGGATCACGTAATGCTTGGGGATCGTGTACTGGAAATTCCCCTAATCTGTTCTGTGGCTGATCTTCGTTCCAACACTCAGGACACGCTTTTATGTTAGTGTCTCTATTCTTAACTACGAGGTTCTTCAACTCTCTTAGTTTGTACTGAAATCCACATACATCGCAATAAGCAATGGCTTTTTTACTAGAAGCAAATTGAGCGCCCATAGTTATACGTACCCTATGCGGGGTACAAACCTAGCCGAGGTCTTCTCCCTATCTTCTCCTGCGGCCATTTCAAACTGCTCGTCATACACAGCTTTTAATAAAGGCACTCGGTCAACCATCTCAGGCAGTTTCATAGCTATATAATAAGCTAATCCCGCTACCAGACAAGGAAAAAATCTAAAATTCATGTCCGAAGTCTGTATACCACTACCCGCGTCTTGTATACGGCGCATACGCCAGTAGTACAAAACATAATCGTCGTTGTCAGGTATAGGCCATAAATTAACTTTAGGAGCGTCGCGTAAACGCTCAATATACATCTGTATAGGTCTACTTTGTGTTAACTTGTTAGGGATAGACGCGTAAGTACTCACACTAATACGACTTAGGGTGAGATCAGACTGTGTTGCTGCGTTACCGCTGCCCGTGCGTATCTGTTGTTCTAGCAAGTCTATAGTGTCTGCGGGCAAGTCATACTGGGTCTGCCCTTTGACTAGATTTATAGTGCCGCTATCTATAGTCCACATGTTAATGCCACGGTTCTGCCACTCAATAGTAAGCAGGTTCATGGAGCGTCTCGCAGTGCGAAGATCATAACCAGAACGCATTTCACGACCAGCACGTTCAAACGCTTCTTCAGCGATCTCCGTGAAGTCCATGTCGAATGCGGTAGTTCCTGATGTAGCCATTATTTACCCCATCCTGATTTAGCTTTGACTTTGGCTTTGCTAGAGAGCTTGCCGTAGTGGAACAATTTTTTAGAGGTTTTAGACATACTTTTTCCAGTCATAAGAGTCCCATCGGGGTGTTTGTGTAGCCCACCCTTATGCTCTTTACCGTCTTTTAAGTAGTGCTTAACGCCCATACCCATTATTTTTTACTCCGCTTAGTAGCTGATACTCGTTTAGGCTTTCCTGCTGGTTGTCCTAACCTTTTCTTTTCAGCTACCTTCTTTTTCTTCTCGGCGCTAGACATCTCGCCAGAGGTCTTAGGAGTCTTCTCAGATACCCGTTTGCTGGGACGGCAATATGGAGTGCCCCGCCCGTCTCCCTTCTTTCGACCACAAGCCTTACCAGTGCTAACGTCTTTCCAGTCCTCTTTGAACCAACGCTTTAACGAAGCACCTTTCTCTGTCTTGCGTATCTTCTTACGCATTACTTACCAGCCTTTTTCTTCCGGCATTTAGCAATGGCTCCCGAGGCGTATGCGGACGGGAACACTTTATATTGCTTCTTTACCTTCTTATAGCACGCGTCTTTTACAGTACCGCCTTCCTTGTACCCACACGCGCTAGTCTCTTTGCGGTAATAATTACGCATTAGCGCATCTTACAAACTTTGCCGCCACGAGCCATACCGTAGCCACGAACCTTACCGCCTTTATTATACCCTTTAACTTCTTTACGGGCTTTCATCTGGGCTTCATCATCCCTAGAAAATGTCCCTGTTCCCATCTTCTTTGCAAGTTTTCCTACCGATGAACCGCGAATTTTATCTCCGATCTTGTCGGTAGCCCCAACAATTTTTTTCCTAATGCTACCTTCGGGAAGGGATTCTTCCGCTTCGTATATTTTTTTAGACTGCTTATACGCCTGCGCTTTATTTTTCTTTAGCTTTTCTGCTTTTTTATCCTTCTTTTCAACTTCTCCGCCGTCCTTGTACGCCTTGGCCATTCCACCAGCTTTCATCTTGCCCTTGCCGTCAGCCGCATAGTCGGGAACCATCTTACCGTCTTTTCCCTTGACCATGTTTAGCTTTCCGCCTGCACTCATCATTTGTTTTGACATAGAACTTCTATCCATTTTATCTTCCTTATTTTTAGGCTTCTTAGGGGTACGTCCATCATCTTCGTACATCTCAAAAAATTTCTTTTTCCCTGCTTTTCGTGCTCCTTCAGGAGAAGAGGCTTCGTCTAACTTGGCCTGACGTGCCTTATCTTTCGCAGTGGGCAGGTTACCCATTTGCTTTGACTTAGAACTTTTATTCACGCTATTCTCCTAGCACTTCCATCGTTTCCTAGCTTGCCGCAACCTTGAATTAGGGTCTTTAGCAGCCTTTGGAAACTTCTTCATTTGTCCAGCAGATCGGGCGCAGTATGACTTACGTCTACTAGCTCGTTTGCCAGTTGGTTTATCCTCGGTAACCGCAGTCTTTAACTTAGAGCCGGGATTATTACGCTTATACTTCTCTACACCTTTGGCGGTCATACCCGCGCCGGATTTAGTAGGGCGTTTATCACCACTACTGATGGACATACCTTTCATGCCCCCTCCGCCGCCTTTCTTATAGTACTTACGCACGCTAGCTGTAGAACATGGTCATGGCGGTGATATTGGTTTTAGTCTCAATCCATACATCATCCTGAAAACGTACCCCAAAATCAGGGATGTTAACGGAATGAGAGTCATCAGCTATAAAATCAAGATCGAGTAGCGTAGGGCCACCGTCGCCATTAGTTAGGGTTAATCTACCCGCCCCAACGTTACTAGTTAAAACTTGAACTTGTCGTATACGCGCAGGGCCAACGGCTAGGGAGCCATCAGCGGTTACGCGTTTTGCGGAAACATCAGAACTAGACATATAAGTCTCCTATTAACTAAGAGCTGCGCCAATAGCAGTGACCCAAGCAGCGCCAGTGTTAATAACAATGCAGTATTCGTCGTCACCTGCGCCGTTATCGCTGACCATATAAGTAGTACCTACAGCAACATCACCAAAAGCTGGGAGGTCAGCAGTAGCTACAACGGGGATTTGAAAGCCATTATCCGAACGGACTGGGCCTGAAAAAGTGGTTTTAGCCATTATAAAGTTCTCACATGTGAGTTAAGGCAAATCTGTCTACATGTCGTCAGTCGGGTCTGTCAGATTCACCGGATTGTTTCCCGATATATGAGAACATATCACAGTGTGTATGTTTAAGTCAAACATAAAAAAGGGGGCCGAAGCCCCCTTAGTACAGCATGTTACTACGCTATTAAGCGCCGGGTGATCCGTAGACACCCAATGGATCAGAAACGCCAAACGAATAACGCTCACGAGCCTTGTAACGGCTGTTGCCAGTATCGAAGTCCGCGTCCATAGAAGTAGCCATTGGGCTACGAACGAAGTGCTTCAGGCCGTTAGGTACGTCAGTCATCAGGAACCAACCATCAGTGTCGGTCAGGTAATGATTTACTGAGTAGCCTTGTGGTACAGCGCCGTTGGTCATAATGGCGTTGATGTCGTTGTCGGCAGTTCCTACACGACCTTCAGTCTCAAGCAAACGAGTTGCAACAAACTGCAAGGAAGGTGGGATAATCAGCTTCTTAGGCTTGGCCGCGATCAAAAGACCACGCTCATCGGTATAGCCAGCGATCTGAATGATAGCTGCTTCCAAAGAAGTTTCGTTAAGGTCAGCCGCAACCGTAGGACGGTTAGAGTTAACACCACCGCTAACCAGAGGGTGAGAAGTAGAGCATAGAACCTGCCCATCACCGTAGGTAGTGCCAGCAAAAGCGTTGTTCAGGATGTCTGCGCCTTTAACTTGCTTGGTGTACGCCATAGCGCGAGCCAGTGCTTTGGTATAACGAGATGACAGAGAGTCATACAAGTTATCTTCAATCGCTTCTTCAGTGATTGAGAAACCCATTGCAACGGTCTCATGAGTGTAGCGAGCAGTAAATGCTTCCTGCGCGTTATCATACTCAATTGCAGAACCTTCCGCCTTAGTTGGGGCAGAGCCAAAACCAGACAGTTTAGTTTCTTCTTCAAAAGAACGATCAGAGGTTTCAGTCTCGAAAATCTCTTTATGCTCTTCACCATACTTCGCGTATTCCAAACCAAATAGTGCGTTTAGACCGGGGAGTAGCTCTTTAAGTAATTGACTTCTTGAAATAGCCATCTAGTTATTCTCCTACGATGCCTGTACCCATTTGATGGTACGGAAGGTTAAATTTAACCAAGACATCAGTCTTAGCGTCGCCAATGGCAGAACCAGCTTTAGTTACAAAACCAATTACTTTGAATGCCTTAGTTGCGGTGGCAGTAGTAGCATCCAGAGCAATGTTAGACTTATCAGTGGTAGTGTTTACAGAAGTAGTAGCATTCTGCGCACCAGTTAGGGGAGCATTGTGGCCAAGAGCAGTCTGAGCAATAGCGCCATCAGCTTGTACTTGGAAAGTTACGCCCGGATCAGTTACTACATAAGCAGTAGCGTTAGCAGTGCCTGTTGGGTAGTACTGAGCGAAGATCAACTGACCTTCAGCGTTGATGTATTCACAACCAACGAACACACCCAGAGCACCGATACCGTTGCCGCCAAGGTTGTTAGTAGTTGCATCTGCACCAGTGCCAGAAGCAAGTTGGACGTATCCCGCGCTTAGTTCAACAAGAGAACCGTAGCCGATGTTCTGGGCTACGCCAGCGGGGGTAATAAGAAAAGCGTCACGGGCACCAGAATAAGGTGTACCGTCAGCTTTACGTACGGGAACAAACCCGTATGGAGAGGCTGTAGTTGCCATTTATTTCACCTATAAATAGAGTTAAGTTATGACCCATTACCAAAGGTAACAGTCGATCTGCGGTCGTTAAACAACGGCATTCGGGGGTCGTTTTCTCGCATCAGGCCGTTGTCAACTGATTGCATTTGCGCCTTACTCTGATCATTATAGTAAGTGTTACGCTCTTCAACCATTTCGACAGGAGCCTTACATAGCATTAAACCACCGATTATCAAGTTGTCTTTGAACTTTTCGTTCTCAATAGATACAAGAGTAATCTCTGGGTGATCTGTCGCTTTTACTGGCTCCCAACCTTCGCGTAGTTTTGAGGATACATTAGTGGCATCGACGTTACCTTGCGTGCTTACACGAATCCAGCGAAATGCGTAGCCCGGCTCGGGATTAGGAGAAGGTAATACTTCTGGTCTAGTCCAAGCCGATTTGCGGGCCGTTTTTTCACGGGTAACTTCTTCACGTTTAATTCTGTTCTCTGCCATCATACTTTCCTCATCTCTTCTGCAACCTTTTTGGCGTATAAGTCTAGGGGTACTCCAAGTTTTTTAGCTATAGCCACCTGTGTCTGCGTTAATCGCACCTTTCGGGGTGCTGTGCTCCGCGTAGCGGGTGCAACCACATTAGACTGTCGCTTACTTGGTCTTTCCTCTAACTCTTCAATTTCCCCAAATTCTTCAGGGAAGGTATTTCGCATACGAGAATTAATAGTCTCGTAGTAATCATCGCTAGTGGTGTCCACACCTTGCTTAACTAGCTTACTGTGTACACCCATAGCATAAGCTGTCATCTCATCATCAGAACCGAACCAAGAATTTTCACTTGCCCAATCGGACGCTTTGGTATCTGGCTGAATCGGAGCCTCTTGGGGTATTTGTACAGGAATCTCTGCTTGTTGTAAAGACTCTGGCTCAAAATCTCCTAGTTTATCTGACTTTATCTTAGCGGTCGTTAGTTTATCTTGCGCATCAAGTAGTTTATCTGCGTCCCCAGCTTCATACGCTCGTTTGTATGCCCGCTTTGCAGCTAATACTTCTATCGCTGAATTCTTTTTAGCTTGTTCTAGTAAGGCTGCTTGATTCTTTTCTACGCTACCTTTTAGCTTGTTATTCTCATCAACAAGTGTCTTGGCAAACGCTTCCATTTCTTGACGTTCACGCTGTGATGCTTCTTTAGCACGTCTTTCGTCATGGTAACCTTTACTGAAGTGTTGGATGCGCTTGCGTACTTTGTCCGAGTAATCTTCTAACTCGTCGTCAGTAAGGTCTTCTGGGGGCTTAGATGCTTTGCGGCCCCTATCAGCTTTCGGCGTATCATCAACAACCTCAACCTCAACCTCAACCTCAATTTCTTCTGACGCAACTTCTTCTGACGCAACTTCTCCTATTTTTAGGGCACTAGAACTTTCTACCTCTATACCTTTATCCTCTTGTTCGTCAGGAAAGGTGTACTCTACTTTTTCAAATCCCATTATATACTCCTCACACTCGTGTAACGCCACGAGGATCGTTTACTACTGCTTCAATTGAATCATCGTTCATTAAACGATACTCAACACCACCTACTTTAAAACGCGTACCAGTATTGGCACGGAACATCACATAGTCCCCTGTCTTACACCAAGGGCCAGTAGTAAAACGCTCTTTATCAGAATACGCTTGTGCCCCCATATCGAGTACAACCCCGATAGTAGACATAATGTAGTCATTGTGCATTTCTTTACTGGACTTAATGATGCCACTTTCGCCGTATGTATCTTCTACTTCCGGCATGGCTACCAAGACACGGTATCCCACGGGGGTGGGTATTTGAAGGTCAAGCTCTTCGTCACTTTCAGCTTCTTTAGCTACTATCGTTAGATCAGTCATTATCATCGTCCATATAGTTACGCGAGAGGTCATTTACATGATTCAGACAGGAAGTGAGACCTCGTAGCATTCCTGTTATTTCTTTGTACTGAGAGAAGTCTTTAGCTCCCCCATTACCTAGAAATTCTGTTGCAGAGGACATATCATCCTCGATTTTCTTTTTAAGCACGTCAAAGACGGTTTTAGCCATGATTATTCCTTGTTACGTTTGTTTTCGACCTCGCTCTGAGTTTTCATTAAGTCTAGGTCGAGTTTAGTATTAGCTGTCCTTCTATCGGCAGCTAGTTTAGCTCCGGCTTTCTGAGCATCTATTTCCAACTCTTGTCTTTCGATTTCGAGTTGTTGCTGATCTATATCCACATCAGCTTGGTCTTTCTGCGTTTTACGCTGTAACTCAGCCTGTTTGAGTTGCATATCGGCTTGGTCTTTCTGCGCTTTACGTTGTACATCCTGCTGCTTAACCTGTAATTCTGCCTGTTGTAGCTGGAACACGGGGTCTTGCTGCTGTTGCTGCGCTTGTTTCTGCGCGGCTTCTTGTTTATGTTGGTCGGTTAGCTGCTTGCCACCTTCGGATATGAGGCGTGACAACTGAACTTCAATCTCTTCAGGTAGCTCCTCATTCGGTGGGGGTAGTGCAACGCCCAACTTCTCTTCCATCTGCGTGCGATATCTAAACCCAAGGTGTTCAGCGATATGCGCGTTGAGTGCGGCCATTATCTGCTGTGCTTGGGGGTTCTGCCCGATGGTCTGTGCGATCATAGGGTCTTGCATAAACGACTGGTGAGCCGTTATGTGAGCTTCGTGGTCTTGAGTTAAGAACGCTTTTATAGGGGTACCTGTTAGCGCGTTCATGTTCTCGCTTACGGGATCAGCAGGTCTAATGTCATCTTCCGTAGGGACTAACTTATCAGCGTTCTTAACGCCGAGCACTTCAATCATCTGACGATGTAATTGAGGGAGGTTGTATATTTGTGGAGCTTGTTGCGACATCTGCAACACGGCTTGGTACTGTACTACTCGTTGAGCCATTGTAGAGCTGTTAGGGTCGCTTACAGGGATTACATCGACCATAGCGTAGTCAGACTGACGTGCTGATACTTCGCCTCTATTAGGCTGGTAATCGTATTCTTCTGGAGCTTCCTCGGCCATGATAGCTTTGAGCATCTTAAACTCTAGCTTCATAGCGTAATGTACGCGTGCTTGTACTGCTGCCATTGGCTTGAGAGTACGTTCTAGCAGGGCTAGTGTAGTACCCACTGGGGCGTTTGCGGACATGTCAGAGATGTTCATATCACTGATAGCGCCTAAACGACGGCCTTCAGTAGTGATCTGGTTCAGCAACGCTAGTAGAGTCTGGCTAGGCTCTTTATAAGGAAGAGGCATGATGTTCTCGCGGATGCTACCTGATGGCACATCAACGTCTTTAAACTCCCCCGGCTCGATTGGGGTGTCATCGCCTTTAATACGCAATCCACGAGACTTTAAGCCCCCCGGAAGGTTAGATAGGGTACCAGCGTCCACCAGTTGCCGTATAATCGACGTTCCTGCTTTGGCGTACCCCCCTACTATATGAATCAATC